>MTLC01001176.1_pt2 | contig 37074 bp, 32 predicted proteins | sample 1982451 | NCBI WGS metagenome assembly MTLC01 (sample SAMN05710165, study PRJNA340218) | biofilm metagenome | isolation source: sample SPH anode biofilm adapted to +100 mV | place: USA | collected 2012-02-03 | reverse complement strand
ATATTTTATGATTATCCGCAACTTGTCCTAACAGAAGAACGCCAAAGGCGTTTAACGTGAATAACCCCGTATGCAGCGCAGCGGAATGCGGGGCATAAACACACATACAATTTTCAACCCCAAAGTGGGTTGAACTCTTTCAGAGTTCTATTGATGGTGTTTTCTCTTTCCCCGCACTTCGTACGGGGTTACTTAATTTTAATCCCTTCGGGATTATTTAGGACACTTTACGGATAATCATATTATACTTTTATTTCTCTGCGAAAATCAGCCAAATCTGTGTCATCGGTGTACCTTTGATACGCCTACCTACGGCGTTGATAGCCAATTCACTACTCAACTAATAACCGATTCACTACTTTTATAAATCAACACTTTATCTATTCTATTTCCATCCATATCCACCACTTCAATGGTATATTCCAGATACGAAATTTTATCGCCGACGGACGGGATTTCTTTCATTTGTTCAATAAAAAAGCCGGCAACGGTAGAATAATCTATTTCCTCAAAATCAATCACAAAATCAGTAAAAACTTCCGCGAGAACTTCAATGGGCGCGTCGCCGTTTACCAGCACCGAACCATCCTCCCGAACGAAAAGGTCAGGTTCCTGCACTTCGCCTTCGTCAAGAATTTCGCCCACCAAATTTTCCATAATATCGTGCAGGGTGATAATTCCTTCCACATCTCCGTACTCGTCCACTACCACGCTGAAATGAGAATTACTTTGCCTGAGTTGTTCCAATACTTTTGGCGCCAGCGTATTTTCCGGCATCACAATGGCGGGAATAAGCAAATCCTGCACCTTAAAATCCTCTTGCTGAGCCAAGGCTTTGTAAAAATCGGTGAGGGTAACCACACCTTCAAACTTATCCAACGATTCCCGACAGCAAACTACCTTGCTGTGTGGCGACTCGTAAAGCTCTTTGCGTATGGTCTCCTCGGGGTCGTCCAAATCCAGCCAATATACCTCGGTACGGTGCGTCATCAGATGTTTGGCTTTTTTATCGGAAAAATAAAAAACTTTTTCGTGAATGTCGTTTTGTTCCTTTTCAATCACACCCTCCTGCGAAGCGGTTTTTATCATCTGCCTAAGTTCTGATTCAGTAATGTATTCTACCCCTTTTTCAATGCCCAATATACGTAGGATAAACGATGTGGAACCGGAAAGCAACTTTACAAAAGGATAAAAAAGTTTACTGAAAAAAGAGATGATGGGCGAAACTCTCACGGCAACTTTTTCCGGATTACTCAGCGCCACGGTTTTCGGCACCAACTCACCCAACACGATGGAAAAATAGGTTATCAGAACAATAGTAACCGCCAGCGCTATTTTGCCGGCGTAAAGCGGCGAAACACCCCACTGAACTAAAACAGGGACAAAGTAACCGGCAATACTGGTACCCCCGTAAAAACCCGTAAGGATGCTTACCAACGTAATGCCTACTTGCACCGCGGAAAGGAATTTTTCGGAATTTCCCAACAGGTTCAACGCCGTTACAGCCCCTTTGTTTCCGACTTGCTTGTATTGTTCCAGCCTGTTTTTTTTACTGGAAACCAAAGCGATTTCTGACAAAGAAAAGAAACCGTTTAATACGATAAGAATAACAATAATGATAATTTCCATTTAAATAAAGCCCCTAGCCCCCAAAGGGGGGAATTAGAGAAAAGATTTATATTGTTTAATTTATGCCTTTCGCTTATAGCGAAAGGTAATTGGTTAAGCGCTTGAAACGCGAGAGAATATTTTTTCTTTAAAAACAAAAACGTTAGTTCCTCGTTATAAACGAGATTAGTAATAAAAAATAAATAACATATAACATTATTCGCCCCCTAATGGGGACGGTAATTGCAACTATAAATTTTGCTACTACAAATATTTGACATCTCTGATGTCAGTTTTTAACGAGCCACAGCGCTGCCTGCCGGCAGTTGCTACGCAGCAAAGGTGCGTAGCACCGCAATCACCTGCCTGCCGGCAAGGCAGGTTTGTAGTATTATATCAACCCACGTATTCAGGTGCGTAGCACCGTGTCAGTGATGTTGTTATTGGATTTCGATCCTTAATTCGCATTCTCGTTAAAAACGAGAAACCGTTAGCCCTTCGTTACAAACGAAGGGCAGAGATGCAGTACTACACCTCAAAGGTCAGGCGCTCACCACGTACGTTTTCATCAAATTCGCCATTATCATACACCAAATGTCCGTTTACAAATGTTTTTTCTACACGAGAGTCAAAAACGGTACCTTCAAAAGGCGACCAACCGCATTTATATAAAATATTTTTCTTTTCTACTTTTTGAGGTGCGTGGGGGTTTATCAGCGCCAAATCGGCAAAATAACCTTCACGGATGTAACCTCGCTTATAAACGCGGAATAAATCGGCGGGCGCGTGACACATTTTTTCCACCACTTTTTCAGGTGTAAATTTCCCTTCGCGGGCTAATTGTAACATTGCCGCTAACGAGTGCTGCACTAACGGACCACCCGAAGCGGCTTCGTAACACGTACCCGATTTTTCTTCCTCGGTGTGCGGCGCGTGATCCGTAGCCACCACGTCTATGAGGTTTCTGTTTACAGCTTCTATCAAGGCGTCTCTGTCTGATGCCTCTTTGATGGCAGGATTCCACTTGATTTTATTGCCGTAAGCGGCGTAATCCTTGTCCGTGAACCAAAGATGATGTACGCACACTTCGGCGGTTATCCTTTTATCTTTTAGCGGTTTTTGGTTGTCAAAAAGCGCTAACTCCCGTTGCGTAGAGAGATGCAGCACATGTAAGCGGGTATTGTACTTATGCGCCATTTCCACGGCGAAGGACGAAGACTTGTAACACGCTTCCGCCGAACGGATGAGCGGATGAAAACGCACATCCACACAATCGTTATAGATTTGTTTATAATGCCGGATATTGGCTTGAACCATCTCTTCATCCTCACAATGCGTTGCCACCAACACGGGCGACTCGGCAAAAATACTTTTAAGCGATTCAATATCGTTTACCAACATATTTCCGGTGGAAGAACCCATAAACACTTTGATGCCGCAAACGTTCTGTGGTTTTACTTTGCGCAGTTCAATAATGTTGGTATTGGTAGCGCCCATATAAAACGAATAATTTGCCAACGATTTTTGGGATGCCAACACATATTTTTGTTCAAGTAGTTCCAGTGTGGTGGCTTGCGGTTTGGTGTTAGGCATTTCCATATATGAAGTAACTCCGCCCGCTACCGCCGCGCGACTTTCCGTGTAAATATCGCCTTTGTGCGTAAGCCCCGGCTCCCGAAAATGCACTTGGTCGTCAATGACACCGGGAATAAGCCACAAACCTTCGGCATCCACTACGTTCACGTTTTCCGTGGGCAGGCTATCTGCCTTATCACGGTATATTTTCTCAATACTGCTGCCGTTAATCAAAACAGCGCCCTTAAAGCGCTCTCCTTCATTGATAATTTCGGCGTTTTTAATTAAAGTTTTCATAGTGTACGATTTTTAGTGCTATTATCATACAAATATAACACAATGAAAAGTAAATTTATTTAACAATTACCGATATTTAACAAAATATGCCAATGTGATAATGTGCCAATATGGAAATGTGAAAAGGCCTATTACCTGCAAATTACTACCTATTGCCCCGATATAAAAACCACTCACCCCGCTACAAAAACCATTTACCCCGCTACAAAAACCACTTACCCCGTGACAAAAACCATTCACCCCGTGACAAAAACCACTCACCCCGTAATAAAAATCATCTACCCCGCTACAAAAACCATTTACCCCGTAATAAAAATCATCTACCCCGCGAAAAAAAACACTTACCCCTTAATAGACATCATCTACCCTGTAAAAAAAATCATCTACCTCACTGCAAAAACTTCAAACAAACTTCAAACTCTAAACCGCTCACTGCTGATTACAAAACCATTCATCCGGAAAGTTTACCAAATATACCTGTTCCGTAGCGCGGGTCAAAGCGGTATAAAGCCATCGGTAATACTCCGTGTCTATCTGCTCGGCAGTAATGTAGCCGTTATCAATAAATACTTTATTCCACTGCCCGCCTTGCGCTTTATGACACGTTACAGCGTAAGCAAACTTTACTTGAAGAGCATTAAAATACTCGTTTTCGAATATTTTTTTATACAATTTACGTTTTTGTGTAATTTCGGGATAGTCTTCCGCCACCGCCGCGAAGAGTTCACCCGAGAGTCGGTTCATTTGGTCGGGATTTTCGGATTGCAAACTGTCCAGCCACACGCGGGCATCCATTTCCCAACCGTAATCCAACGATTTGAGCGTTAAATCCACAAAGCGAAATCCGTACATTTCCCGATGTTTTCGTATGCGCTTTACTTCCAGCACATCGCCGTTAGCTATGAAATCTACCTCCGGCACATTTTCACTCCAAAAATAATTATTCCGCGTAACCATCAGCAAATCGCCGTTAGTGAGCTCTTCCTCCCGCATCATTACTCTGCTCCGTATGCCGTTATTATACCTGTTCGCTTGCTTATTGGAACGGGTAACCACAATCACATCTTCCACGCCCACACCGTTATACGCCTGCTGTATTTCATCAATAAAGTCCATACCGCTTAATCGCGCCACATCCGTGCAATTTTGCAGGTTTAATTGAGGCAATTCAGCGGTTTCTCCCGCGGCTATTTTTTCTCTTAATCGGGTAGCTTGAACCAAGATTCCACTTTCAAGGGCTTGCCGCACCACCTCTGTAAGCGTGAACTGAAACAAAGTTAATCCATACCCTTCCAACATCATCGGTTCCAATGCCGGACTGTGGGGCTGCATCACCGGCGGAAGCTGCGCCGTATCACCCAGCAATATCAGCGAGCAATTCTCACCGCTGTACACGTAGGTTATCAGGTCGTCCAGCAGGTGTCCGCTTCCAAAAGACGCATCTAATCCCGAATTGGAAATCATAGATGCCTCGTCCACTATAAAAAAGGTGTTTTTACTCAGATTGTCCGAAAGCTGAAAACGCGTATCGCCCAAGGATTTTTGGCGGTATATTTTTTTATGAATGGTAAAAGCGGCAGAGCCTGAATAACCGGAAAGAACTTTGGCGGCACGTCCCGTAGGCGCCAGCAGGACGGTTTTTTGTTGCAACGCATTCAGCGCCCGCACTAACGCGCTTACCACCGTAGTTTTTCCCGTTCCGGCATATCCACGCAATAGAAAAACCTTATGCGATTCCGTGGAGGTAATAAATTCGCCCAGCAAATCAATAAGTTGGGCTTGCTCTCTCGTAGGTTCGAAAGAAAACTCTTCGCGTATTTTTGAACTTATAAAACGGTACAGCATAACACTGCAAAGATAATTTAAAAATTACGATTTTAAGAAGTAAGGAGTAGCTTTAATAAATTGCTTTCCATAATTAGACTTTTGTATAACTCCCCTTAAATCTGACAATTATACAAAAGCATGATGCTTGGGTCAATATTTATCGGTCAGTAATAGTTCTTAACTATAAGAATACTTTCATCATGTCAGCCACACTGGAAAAGCGGCATTGTTTAGCGCCACTAAACAAGTTTTTTATATTACCCTAATGCTTTTTAGTAATTTTATCGCGGTTTTTATGTTGTAAAACATATAAATTAAGGATGTTTTTTAATTAACTTTTCATATATTGCAAAATTATTTCACAAGTCAAAGAAATTAACTTAATCAATTAAATACCAATAAAATATGAAAGTGTATCAAACCAATGAAATTCGGAACATTGCTTTATTAGGAAGTTCCGGCGTCGGGAAAACCACTCTCGCTGAAGCTATGCTCTTCGAGAGTGGAGTTATAAAACGCCGCGGTACAGTGGACGCCAAAAGTACCGTAAGTGATTATTTTCCGGTGGAAAAAGAGTACGGTTACTCTGTTTTTTCCACCGTACTTTCTTTTGAGTGGAAAGATAAAATGATGAATTTTATCGACTGCCCGGGGTCTGATGACTTTGTGGGCGGCGTAATTTCAGCCCTTAACGTGTCGGATATGGCAATGATGTTGATTGATAGTGCAAACGGCATAGAAGTGGGTACAATGAATCAATTCCGCACGGTGGAAAAACTCGGAAAACCGATGATGTTCCTTATCAATCAAATAGACCACGACAAAGCTGATTTTGAAAACGTTTTGGCAAGTTTGAAAGAAATGTATGGCAACAAAGTGATACAGGTACAATATCCTGTAGGCGGCGGTTCTTCATTCAGCGCCATTGTGGACGTACTGAAACAAAAAATGTATAAATTCAAGCCCGGCGCGGCAGGGCCCGAAGTACTGGATATTCCTGCCGAAGAAAAAGAAAAAGCGGCGGAAATTTACCAAACCTTGCTGGAAGCGGCAGCCGAAAACGACGAAGGACTGATGGAAAAATTCTTTGATCAAGGCTCGCTTACGGAGGAAGAAATGCGTGACGGTATTCACAAAGGAATGCTCGCGCGCGGCATGTTCCCCGTATTCTGCTGCTCGGCTGAAAAAAATATGGCGGTACACCGAGTTATGAATTTCTTGGCAATGGTAGCGCCATCGCCACTGGAAATGCCCGCGCCGCTGAATTCCGAAGGCGAAGAGGTAAAACCGGACGCCAACGCGCCTGCCAGCCTCTTTTTCTTTAAAACTACAGTAGAACCGCATATCGGCGAAGTTTCTTACTTCAAAGTAATGTCCGGTAAAGTAAAACAAGGCGATGACTTGAACAACGCTAACCGTGGTTCCAAAGAACGCTTGGCGCAGCTTTACACCGTTGCGGGACAGTTACGTACCGCCGCCGAAGAATTTGTAGCCGGAAACATCGGCGTAGCCGTAAAATTAAAAGACGTTTATACCGGAAACACGCTTAACGCCAAAGGAACCGACCATAAATTTGATTTTATCAAATATCCGGAGCCTCGTTACCGCCGTGCTATCCGACCACTTAATGAAGCCAATTCCGAAAAACTCAGCGAAGCGCTCAATCGCATGAAAGAAGAAGACCCCACGTGGGTAGTGGAAATTTCCAAAGAGTTGAAACAAACCATCGTGTCCGGTCAAGGTGAATTCCATTTGAAAACGCTGAAATGGAGGCTTGAAAACAACGATAAAATCGAAATAGAATACATCGAACCAAAAATTCCTTACCGCGAAACCATTACCAAAGCGGCTCGCGCGGATTACCGCCATAAAAAACAATCGGGCGGCGCCGGTCAATTTGGCGAAGTACACCTTATTGTAGAGCCTTACACGGAAGGTATGCCGATGCCTGAAATGTATAAGTTCAACGGTCAAGAGTTCAAAGTGCAAGCGCGTGATACACAAACCATTGATATGGAATGGGGTGGAAAACTCGTGTTTGTAAACAGCATTGTGGGTGGGGCGATTGATGCCCGTTTCTTGCCCGCTATTCTCAAAGGGCTGATGCAACGTATGGAGCAAGGTCCGCTGACGGGCTCCTATGCGCGCGATGTGCGTGTAATTGTGTACGACGGTAAAATGCACCCGGTGGATTCCAATGAAATTTCATTTATGTTGGCGGGACGTAACGCGTTCAGTGACGCTTTCAAAAATGCCGGTCCCAAAATTTTGGAACCCATTTACGATGTAACCGTTTCGGTACCATCAGATTATATGGGCGATGTAATGGGCGATTTGCAAGGACGACGCGCCATGATTATGGGTATGGAAAGTGAAAAAGGCTTTGAAAAGTTGAAAGCCAAAGTGCCCTTGAAAGAAATGTCTTCTTATTCCACCTCATTAAGCTCGCTCACCGGCGGACGCGCTTCATTTACCATGAAGTTTGCCAGCTATGAACTGGTGCCGAGCGATGTGCAGGATAAGCTACTCAAAGAATACGAAGCCAGCAAAAAAGACGAAGAATAATCCATTTTGTTTTCATAAAAAAGAAAAACGGTTGTCAAATGTATTTTGGCAGCCGTTTTTATTGTAACGTTTTTATTTTCCGATCAATATTCAAACCGTCCAAATTCACTTTCAATTAACAACTCTTTTTTCTCGGAAGCCTCACAGTAACCAACTATTTGCGCGTCAATATTGAATGATTTGGAAATGTCAATCACCTGCTGGGCATATTCTTTCGGCAGATACACTTCCAAACGATGTCCCATGTTAAACACCTTGTACATTTCTTTCCAATCGGTTTTTGATTGTTCCTGAATAAGGCAGAAAAGTGGCGGAATGGGGAAAAGATTGTTTTTTACCACACGAAGATTGTCTATAAAATGCAGAATTTTGGTTTGCGCGCCCCCAGAGCAATGCACCATTCCATGTATGTGGGGACGAAGCGTTTCCAGCATTTTTTTCACTACCGGCGCGTAGGTACGTGTAGCCGAAAGTACCAATTTCCCCGCGTCCAAATCCAGTCCGGCTACTTTATCAGTCAGTTTGCAACCGCCGGAATAGGCTAACTCTTTGGGGATGTCGTTGTTATAACTTTCGGGATATTTTTCGGCAAGATAATTAGCAAACACATCGTGGCGGGCGGAAGTAAGTCCGTTGCTGCCCATACCGCCGTTGTACTCTTTTTCATAAGTAGCCTGCCCGCTCGAAGAGAGCCCCACAATCACATCGCCCGGTTGAATATTGGCATTGTCCACCACCTCAGAACGTTTCATACGGCAAGTAACGGTGCTGTCCACAATAATGGTGCGCACCAGATCGCCTACGTCAGCCGTTTCGCCGCCCGTAGGATAAATATTGACGCCCATTTCACGCAGTTCTTCTACCAATTCGTTGGTGCCGTTGATAATGGCGGAAATTACTTCGCCCGGAATCAAATTTTTATTTCTTCCGATGGTGGACGAGAGCAGGATATTGTCCGTAGCGCCCACGCAGAGCAAATCGTCAATGTTCATTATCAGCGCATCTTGCGCAATGCCTTTCCACACGGACAAGTCGCCCGTTTCCCGCCAATAAACATACGCTAAGGACGATTTTGTTCCCGCGCCGTCGGCGTGCATAATGTTACAATATCGGGGGTCGTTTCCCAAAAAATCAGGGATAATTTTACAAAATGCTTTCGGGAAAAGTCCTTTGTCTATGTTTTTAATGGCATTATGTACGTCTTCTTTGGATGCTGAAACGCCGCGCAGGTTGTATCTGCCCCCCGAGTCTCCCTCAAAGGGGACTTGTTTTTGATTTGCTGACATAATTCTGAAATACCTGAATAATTTTACTTTGCAAAGGTAAGAAAAACAAGGGGTGTATGAAAGAAAAAGAATGAATAAAAAGAAATGTTCAAAAATCACAAATTACGATGCATAAATAGAAAATCCGCAAATTCAATAAAATTTACGGATTTTATTCCTTGAATTTTGTTAAATTTGCGGAAATAAAGATTATTCCATTCCTGTAAATTCATAAAAATTCTCAGGTGTGATGGTTGAAAAAACCGCATTCGGATACGATTTCATAAAATCTTCGGGCGCCTTTGTTTTTTTATTTTTATTCCATTTGAACTCAAAAGCGTAAATCACACCGTCTTTTTCTTCTAAATAATCAATCTCTTTCTGCGTTTGCGTGCGCCAAAACCACGAATTAACATAAAACCGGGCATAGTGGTTTCGTTTCTGCCGTTCCGAGAGTAAAAAATTTTCCCAAAGCGCGCCTGTATCGTCCCGCAAATTCACCGGATTGAAGTTGGCTATCAAAGCATTGCGGATACCATTGTCGTAAAAATAGATTTTCTTGCTGAATTTCAATTCGTTACGTTGGTTACGGCTGAAAGAATTTAATCGAAAAATAATAAATGCCTGTTCAAGCAGTAAAATATATTTCTCAATGGTTTTGGCATCCAGACCGCAGAACGTGCCTAATTCCGTGTATGAAACCTGCGAGCCCACCTGAAATGCCAAGGCTTGCAATAGTTTTATCATCCGATCGCTTTTTTGGATATTTTCCCATTTTAGCACATCTTTATACAGATAACTGGTGGCGAGCCCTCTCAAAATTTCAACCATATTCTCGTTGGTTTGCTTTACTACATCAGGATAATAGCCGTATATGAGACGCTGTTCCAGCATTCTGTACTCTTCAAAAAAACCGTGATGCGCCACCATTTCGGCAAAAGATATGGGAAATAATTTGTATTCCCACTTTCGTCCCGTAAGCGGTTCGTTGATTTTATTAGCCAAATCAAAAGAAGAACTTCCGGTGGCAACTACCTGAATATCTTTTACTTGGTCAATAATAATCTTTAATTTTGTACCAATGTTCAAAATATTTTGCGCTTCATCAATAATCAAAATTTTTTTATCGCCCAGCAAAGTTTTAGCGAAAGGAAGCGTAAAGTTTTCGAACAACATTTGTGTTTCAAGATTATCACCTTCTAACCAAAGTACATCCGGATTTCCATCAAATTTACTATGCAGTAAAAAAGTTTTTCCCACTTGTCTTGCACCTAAAATAATAATCGCTTTCCCGTCGAATAAGCGTTTATCTATTTCTTCACTTAAAAATCGATGAATCATAATTCTTTTTTTGCAAAGATAAATAAAATCCGCAAATTTAATAAAATTTACGGATTTTATTCCTTGAATTTTATTAGATTCAAGGAAAAGAAAGTATTTGATTACTTAATAAAAAATTATGGAAAGTGTTGACTTGTGAATAGTCAATGGTAAATAATGCAAATCAAGGGTTAAAAGCCCATCGGGATAATTTGGGATATACCAATAGGATAAGGAAACGTTCTATTTTAAAAACACAAAATAATTAAGCCCTGAAAGGGCGCAAGCGTTTTTTCTAACGCCCTTTCAGGGCTTAATTGTTTGGTATATTTTTTTCGTAAGGCGTTGCCCTACGCTAATGCTATCGCCCCGTTGGGGCTGACACTGATTATTTTCAATCCTTAATTCGCATAAATAATAATTTTACACACTTCAAACCTCTAAACTTTTGAACTCTTGAACTCTTGAACTTGATAAATCATCTTCCACTTTCCTGTATCATTTTCTTCAATTTGGCATTGAATTTCTTTTCGGACAGTAATTTTTCCAATGTTAAGTGCATCCGGTAACACCAGAAATTTCGCGGGTCTGCCGGGACGTTGATTCGTTCACCGTTTGGGTCTTTCAGGCGCAATTTAGTGTCGGTTGCCATCCAGTCTTGCCAAGGCAAAATAACCAGCATAGCACCGGAATCCAAGTGTTGTTTCACAATGCGCTCGGCTATCACGGCATCGCAATGCTCGGGCGCGGGTCCTGAAATTCCCAATGCGCGATTGTAAAAACGCTGCGTTACCGCCGGATTTTCTTCCCACCACGCGCGGATAGGATTCATATCGTGCGTAGAAGTAGTGCAAACGGACAGATACGGCGCGTCGGCAGGCATCGCGAACTCTACATTGGTTTTCTTGGGCATCCGCTGAATTTCCAGACTGATAATTTCCAGTTGCCGCATCACTTCGGGTACGGAAGCGGGTACCATCCCCAAATCTTCGCCGCACACGAGCATATTGGTAGCGGAAATTAAGGCGGGAAGTTTGCGCAAGGCTTGTTCTTTCCAGAATTCATTGTGCCTGTGGTAGTAATACTCAATGTAAATGTCATCCAGTTTCTTTCTCACATCATCCTGCAAATCCCTGAAACTGTACGAACTGTGCATGGAAATACGCGGATGGTAAAAACCTTCCCGTTGCTTGTCTTTTACAAAAATCACTTGGCAGTGTAACTCATACAGCCCATCGCGGATAGCCAGTTCCTTGTTCGTAAAATTATATCCCAACGCCGAAAAATGCGCTTCGATTTTCTTTTGCGTATCAAACTCGGGTTTAAAACAGAAACTTTGCCAACCATCCACCACCAAATATTCCCGCATCACATCATCGGCATATTTTCCAAAAATGGCGCGGATAACGTGTTCTTTCAGATAAGGCTTCAAAAAACGGTCGGCGTCCCACCAAAGTCCTTTGTTTTGAAGTTCTTGCACGGAATAAGGCAATGCGGGATTAAAACTGCCCGTGAGCGCCCATACATCTTGCTCGGGAATTTCCCAAATGCGGAAAAAGCCCAGCACATGGTCAATGCGGTACGCGTCAAAGTATTCCACAAACTTCTGAAAACGTTTTCGCCACCATTCATATCCATCCTTAGCCATTTCGTCCCAATTGTACGTAGGGAAACCCCAATTTTGTCCCGTTACGGAAAAATCATCGGGCGGCGCGCCGGCTTGCATGTGGGTGTTAAAAAGCTGAGGTTCTACCCAAGCGTCCACGCTGCGCGGGCTTACACCGATGGGTATGTCGCTTTTCAGCGCGATGCCGTTAGCGTGCGCGTAATCACGCACTTCGGTAAGCTGCGTATGCAAGTGGTATTGCAGAAAATAATAAAAGGCAATTTCCTTATAATGCGTGTTGTTGGGGCTTGTGAAAGCCTCAATTTCTTCCTTATTATATACTTTGTATTTTTTCCATTTGCCAAATTCAGGCGTTTTATTTACATCACGCAGATAAGAAAAAGCGGCGTAAGGAACAAGCCAAACGCTGTTTTTCTCAAAAAACGTTTTGTAATCTTCGGAACTGAAAACAGTAGCGCTTTCTTGCCCGTAAATGGCTTTAAAATACTTCCATTTTTCGTTTAGAACATTCTGATAATCAGAAAATTTATTCTTGTTCAACAGCGCTTTTTTCTCGTGGAAGTATTCCGTCAGTTTTTTGTCTTTCAGCGTGCCCATTCGTTCCAAGCGCAAGTAAATGGGATGCAGGGCATACACTGAAACAGCGTTATAAGGGTAGGAATCGTAATTGGTGTGGTAGAGAATGGTGTCGTTAATAGGCAGGGTTTGGATAATGTGCTGTCCGGTGGCTTTTGCCCAATCCACCAATTTGAGCAGATCCAAAAATTCGCCTGTACCAAAACCTTCTTCGCTGCGTAACGAAAACATCGGCAAGGCTACGCCGGCAGTTTTCCATGAGGGAATGGTGCGGATAAAATCCTCATCCGTTATTACGGTTTGCGCGGCTGTCTCAGCAGATTTTACCACACGGTTGGGTCCGCCGCCCCAAGCCAACACTTCATCGGTTTTAGTATCTACGATTAAATACTTGTATTCTAATGGAAAAGATATTTCTTCGGTGTTTAAGCTGATAGACCAAAGGGGAAAGTCGCTCTCGTCTAACCGCACTTTTTTGTTCACGTCCCAATTTCCCAATACGGGCTGATTGCCAATAATGGCAAAATGCCTGTCGGGTTCCATTTGCGAACAGTTAAGGCGAAGCGTAAAATGAGCGTTAGGGTTATTTTTATGCTTGAACTGTTTTTTCCGTTTAAAGAAACATTCTGAAAACGCTACGGTACCAAAAGGGCAATCGCCGTTAAAATCGCGCCAGAAATCCACCAGATACAGCGGCTCGCTATCCGCGTTTCTGTTAATTTCCCGAATGCCGTTGCACTCATTATGAATAGTTCCATCAGCGCTTTTGATAATGTATTGATAAGTGACAGGGGTAAATTCATTGTCGGGGCTGAGCGTGAATGTCCAATGGTCTTCCGATGTGCAAATCATCGCAAACTCACGAAGATTGTTTTGCATATCAACCAGTTGTATATGAATAGTTTGCCCCCAAATAGCACGGTAATTTAGTAGAAAATGCAACGGCATAGTATCTGTGTTTTTATTTTCCACAAAAATACAAAAATAAAGGGCTTTTCAAAAATAAAAGGAAAAGGAATCCCATAAGAGCTATTAAAACGTTTGCAGAAAGAATACGTATTCTGTCAAAAACTAAAATAAGCTGTCAGCAAAACTTCACGGGGGCGTAATGATATTTCCGATGAATATACCGATAACGGATTGTAGAGCGTGTAGGCGTATTTTGTTTGATTAAGCAGATTCTTCATTGCCAAAGTAAGCGATACTTTTTTTAGTTTTAATGTAGCCGAAGCGTCTAGATAGAACAAATTCACGCTGTTTTTCTCAGAAATTTCGTTCCGAAAATGTTCACTGGAAATAGACGTAGTAAACTTTTTATACGTGTAATAAAACGATAACTTCTGATTCATATTCCATAAGGCAGTACCATCGTTTTCTCTTCCGAAAGAAGAATTATTTCGGAAGAATCGTGCTTCGTAAGCTACTTCCGTTTGGGGTGTGGGCGAAACGCTAAGTTTGGGCGACAATGACAGCGCGGTAAACTCGAAAGGGGCGATTTCCCCGTTTCTGATTTGAGCGGACTTGTTGCTCGACCACGAGAATTCAAGCGAAGTTTTTGAATGCAAATCAAAGAAACCTTTGGAAACAATGGCTTTTATCCTATGGGAAGACTCGTTGTGCGGCACATTACGGCGGATGAAACGGAATATTTTATCGGCAGAGATTTGTTGTTCAATGGTATGGTTAACTTTATCTGCTGCCAAAAACGCATCGAAAGTGAAGAAAAATTCTTTCAGCGTATTTTTGTATTCTAACTGAAAATAGCCGAACAGATTCTTTTTCAAAGGAATTCCGTTCTCGTTTTGAATTTCCGTGCGGTAATTTGAGAAATAGGGCTGCGCGTAAAAATCTGTTATACTGCCCAACTCTCTGCCGTATTTACCTGACAACCAAGCGCGCCAAGCGTAATTTATCTTGTAATCTAACCTTAAAGTGGCTTTCGGCAAAAGTAAAGTTCGGTTTTTTTCGGGAAGAAAAGTTACGGAAACAGGCAGACCACCATTTATTTTCAGCGCGCCCCACAAGTATTCATATTCGGGCGTAATCCACACGCTGTGGTTTGCCTGAATAGTGTTAAAATCGGTACTAATTCCGCCCGAATAATTTTGAGCGATTTTCGTTTTGCCAACGCGAACCCCCGTTTGAGCCTGAAAAAACAACCCCCGAAGGTAATGGGAACGACCATAATCCGAAAAAATCAATCTTTCATCCCGCTGCCAAAAACCAATCGCCGACTGTCCCTGCAAAACACTACCATCTTTCAGCTGCTTGGTAAATGAGAGGTTATCCTTTATTGAGAATGAACAATCTTTTTGTTGCTGCGTAAGATTATAACTACCCGAAATATCGTTTTCGCTCCTTTCTATTTCACCCAGAAATTCCAGCTTATTCCGCAAATAATGCGTTGCTACATTATTTTCATAATCGGCTGAAAAATCAAAAGCGTTTTTTCGCACGCGCTGACGGGTTATTTCATTGATAGTAAGCGTATTTTCGGGATTAAAGTAGGTGGTTGTCGCGCTGCGTTCCTGTGAAATATCATCGCGTGTAACGTAAGCGTTCAGTTTTAAACGCGCGTCTTCACTTGTTTTATACAAGCGGTTTGCAGTGAGCGTAGCCGCGTTGTCAAAAAGCCAGCGCGGCTCTTTCAAAGGCGCTGAAACAGCGTTTTCGGGTAGTAAACGATATTCGGGCACGGAAAGAAGCGCGCTAAACCCTTGATCCGACTCTTTGGTAATGCCGTTTCCTGTGTTTGAAAACTTCACGCCGTAAAGCGACTGACTACTTTTGGCTATTTGAACGGCGTTACTTTCCAGCTCATACAGCCACTTATCCGGTGAATAACCTGCCGCAACTTTGGAATTAAAATTCCATTTGTCTTTAAAATCGTCTTTGAGTTTCAGGTTTATATCGGCAATATCACTCGGAACTTTTCCTGCCAGTGATTTAATACGCTGATGATTATCAAGCACTTCCACCGTTTTCACAGATTTTGCAGAAAGGTTTTTGGTAATGGTTTTGTATCGGCTGTCCATCAAATCCAGTCCTTCCACGTACACATTGCCGATGTTTTTTCCTTTGTAGCGGATATTGCCGTTCTCGTCCACATCTATGCCGGGCAGTCGTTTCATCAGGTCTTCCACGGTTTTATCGTTCCCACGAAGAAACTGTGACGCGTCGTATTTTATGGTGTCGCTTCGTCCCCAAACTCTACCGCGACGAATGGTAACTTCTTTCAGTTCAATGGGTTCGGGCGTAAGATGAAAATCGAAAAGACGTTTTTCGCCGATTTTTTCGGCATAAGCCATGTATCCAAGCATAGAAACAACTATCCGCATTGTATCCGCGGTTTCTTGCAGCTGGATGTTAAACTCGCCTTGTTTGTTGGTTATGCCGTATTTGAGCGTTTTGTTTCCGTTCAGAACTACTACGTTGGCGGCTGGCAGCGGCGCGCCGGTTTCCACGTCTTTCACGGTGCCCGAAAGCGTGTTATTTTGGGCGAACGTGTGGATTGAAACCCATAAAGCAAACAAGGCGAACAGATTTTTTTTACAGCGCGTCATCGTTCTTTATTTTAGTTCAATGGGATTGTACGGATTACTCATTTTCTTGATTTCATTGCCCGCTTTGTCTCGCACAGTTAATTTCACATTCGGATTATTGGAAATGATGTAGCCTTGCGGGTCGGCATTGAAGCGCCGGTACAAAGTGGCGAGTTCCTCACGGATTACCTTTCTACGGTCGGTTTGTGGATAATTGATAGTGGTCGGTTTTTTTGATTTTTCGATGCCGGTACACACAAACTGATAATGTTTTTGCGTATCTTGCGCTTTAAGGATTAATCCGGGCAAACCTTGCAATTTCCAAGGTCCGTCGTTTCGGGCAATTTCGGGCGTAAACCACGCTTCATAATCCCTGCCTCGGAAATTGGCAACGGCTTTTTTACAGAGATAGCCGCAAACAGTTGCCGTATCGGGCGTGATTTTCCAATCAATCACAGGCATCGGCTCTTCTACCAAAAAATTATCGGTAACAATGCGGTCTAAGAGCGTGAGTTTTCCTTCGGGATAATTTTTGTAAATTTTATAGGAAACACTCCCCATGCCATACTGCGAAAGATGCTCACTGACAGTCTGTTGCGACGCGCCGGCGGCAAAATCGGCAGACAAAACGGAATCTGCTATAAAAGTAGTATAACTGTAATATTCCGACAGTTTTTTGCCAATACGCAACATCATTGTTTCTTTTTCAATGTTTTCCGGTTTCTTTACATCCTGCACCATAGATGTTTCGTACTGAACGGTAAAAAGCAAGGTGTCAATGGGTTGCGGATTTTTTAGCGAAGCCGAATCAAATATCCGGATGTTTTGCGAAAAACAAATAAAACTTGCTGATAACAAGAGAAATAACACAAAATTTCTTTTCATAATCGTATTTTTTTAGCGTGAATAATTTTATTTTCAGGCAAAAATACAGCCTTCTTACACGATATGCGCTAAAAACCTATTATCCAATTATTACCGAGATATTACTAAAATATTACTCATCCGAAATTACCGAGCGATTTCTTTTCGGTTATCGGCTGAAAGTTATACTTTTGTGTGAGATAAAATGAGTTTAGAGATGAAAAACGGAAAGATAAAATTGATTTGGTCGTTGAGTATCACAGCCGCTTTGCTTGTGATTCTTTTACAAGGCTATTGGCTCTATAACCAATATCTTTACACCCTTGAAAAAAGCGCGGACGAAATGGACAGCAAAGTTTTGTCCGTTTGGAATGACTACAAAACATTGCAAAAAAACAAACTGAAAAGCCAAAAGGAAAATGTAAAGTCGTACAACACGAATATGGATCAACATTCCACCATTTATGTGTCTGATACCAAAGAAAACGTTACCGATTGGTCCATAAGCATTCAAACCTTGAAAGGAAATGCCCTTCAAAAAACAGACAAATCAAAAGAAAAATTACAAGAAGCCTCTAAAAAATCTACCACAGCCCTGTCATTGGAACTGATTAAAGGTATACAAAGCAAATTAAACAAAGTAGATACATTAAAGTCAATGACAGATACGCTGAAAAAACCGCTAAGAAAAGAACAGATAACAGAAAGCTCATTGCGGCAAGACTCTTCGCTTATCAATACATTCAGCTTTAAGACCCAAAAAGGGCAGAATTTGGTGTACGACGCGGTAGATTTATACCTTTCCGATTTGAATTTACCCTTTCGGAAAAACGTGTTGGACAGCCTTATCAGAGAAAAAACCGGAAATAGGAACATCCTCGTGGACACGCTGTCTCTAAAAACTGATTCTGTACTTTGGGAACCCCGAACGGTGAAAAAACTATCGTTTTTTCACTCTTCTCTCACCATTCATATACCTTATAATCCACTGAAAAAGAAAGTCTTTGAAATAACCGTTCCACTAACATCCGAAAAGATTATCGGGTCAATGGCATTGCAAATTATTTTTTGCCTGATACTGATTATCACGTTGATTGTCTGCCTTTTATTGCAAATAAAAACCATTTCTCGGCAAATGCGCGTGAACGAACTACGTCAAAACTTTGTAAACACCACCATTCACGAACTGAAACGTCCGGTGCAAACACTGAAAATGATTGTTTCACACCTTCAAAATTCCCCCAAAACCGAAAACACCGATATTTTGAATGACGCCCGCATTGAAACGGATAATCTTACCTCGTACGTGCAAAAACTACGTGAAGTGAATGAAGCCGAAAACCTCGCGGAAAGTTTACATCTCTCTTATTTTGATTTTACGGCGCTGGCGCAAGAAAACTTGGAAAAGATAAAGAAAAGTTCAGGCAAAACAGTCAGCATAGAAAGCCGTTTTCCGGATACGCCCTTGATGATAACCGCCGATAAAATGGCGTTGAGCAATGTCATTGACAATTTATTGGAAAATGCGGTAAAATACTCGGGCGAAAAATCCGAGATTATCTTCACTATCAAAAGAATGAATGATAACTTGACGTTCAGTATTGCCGACAACGGCATTGGCATTTCGTCCTCAGAACAAAACCGTATTTTTGAACCGTTTTACCGTTCTAAAAGCAGTTACGTGGCATCACTGCCCGGTATGGGATTGGGGCTGAGTTACGTGAAAATGATTGTGGAAGCGCATCGCGGCAGCATTCATCTCACATCGAAAGTTAACAGCGGAACCACTGTGTCCGTAGAAATTCCTTTACAATGAAACACAAAGCCAATATACTATTTGCCGATGATGATTTGAAGTATTCCTTGCTGCTAAGAGATTTTCTCATCCATAACGGGTATGCGGTAACTTACGTGGAAAACGGAAAAAGGGCGTGGGAAAAGTTTGACGAAATAAAACCCGATTTGGTGCTGTTGGACATCAATATGCCCGAAATGAACGGTTTTGAAGTGGCGCGCGAAATCAGGAAAAAGAATGAAAAAGTGCTGATATTCTTTCTCACAGACCGCAGCGACAAAACCGACCGGCTGCAAGGCTTTCAGCTTAAAGCCAACGATTATTTAGCCAAACCGTTTTATCCCGAAGAACTGTTGGCGCGCATCGAAGAGCGTCTCGGACATATTTCCACGCTCTTGGATACCGTACTCAAATTCGGGAATACCACCTTAAACTACGGTACAAACGAACTCATAACCGGCGCTACCAAAACCATTATCACTTCGCGCCAAGCGGATATTTTGCGGTTGCTGATTGAAAACATCCATCGATTGGTTTCTCGCGAACAGTTTCTGACCGAAATTTGGGGAATAAATAATTACGCCAATTCTCTCGCGCTAAACGTGCAAATCACTTACCTAAGAAACGCCCTGAGACACGATAAATCCGTTACTATAAAATCAGTTATCAGAAAAGGGTATATGCTTTGTTTAGGGTGATATTCCGTGTGAGCTAAAATAAAAAAATGCAAAAGTCTTTTAGAACTTTTGCATTTTTTTCAGAGGTACCTAGCAGATTCGAACTGCTGTATACGGTTTTGCAGACCGGTGCCTAACCACTCGGCCAAGGTACCAAGTTTTTGTTTTTCGGTCTGCAAAGGTAAGTATTTTCTCACATTTTACCAAAAAAATCGGGAAAATTATTTTTTTACTTCTTCCGAATTCGGGGGTGGTGGCATATTGCGCAGCAGTTTACGTTTGAAGATGTTTTCCGCCCGATAAAAATTAAATAAACTTTCCGGTTTTAATAAGCTTTTGAGTTTGAGATGATAATCCCGTAATAGTTGGGCTTGCTTTAATTCAAAATTAATGTATTTATCATTCATTGAAGCATAATCCACTTCATTTTTATTAGTTTTTGCCCGCAGTTCCATCATCAGACCTCTTCGTTCCTGATGTATTTTCCAAACGGCTTGCTCGTATTCCAAAAACACAGGCTTTACTACGTCCATTTCTTCGGGCGTGAGTTTAGCTTGTTCAGAGAGTAATTTCCATTTACGTTCCCGCATTTCGTTTACATCGGGGAAAGCGCGGCGGTTTCGTTGAGCTTGCGCTGTAAAACCGCAAATCATTATTAATACGATAAATATAAAGCGTGTCTGTTTCATTTTGAAGGATTGTTTTGTTTATTTATCAAATAATAATCAATCATGGAAGGCTCATCTACCTGCGAGAGGATGTACGACTCGTAATTTTCAACGTATGCAGCGTCTTGCTGTTTTTGATAATGAGAATAATACGCGCCGCCTGAAATCATCATTCCGGCAAAAACCGCCGCGGCATACATCCACCGTCTTATTTTCTTTAATCGAATGGATTTTGCAGCAGCAATTTGTTTGTCCATTTTCAAGGCAAATTCCTCAAAATAGTTTCCAGGAACAGAAAATGGAAGTTTATTATTCATTTCATCCAACGATATGGGATTATTTGCTTTCATGTTTTTTTCTTTAATTTGTCGTTAGTCAATGGTCGTTGGTCGTTGGTCTTTGGTCGTTAGTCTTTGGTCAATTGACCAATGACTAATGACTAATGACTAATGACTAATGACTAATGACTAATGACTAATGACTAATGACTAATGACCAATGACCCTATTATTTCTCTTCCGTGAAAAAGTCTTCAATTTTTTTTGCAGCGTGATGATAGGACGCTTTCAGCGCGCCTACGGACGTGTCCAGAATTTTGCTCATACGCTCATAGGGCATGTCTTCATAAAAACGCATATTGAAAACCAATCGTTGTTTTTCCGGCAGCGTGAGTATGGCTTTTTGAAGTTTAAGCTGCGCTTCATCACCATTAAAATAACTGTCAGCCTGCAACTGTTGGAACATATTTTCTTCCATTGCATCCGTAGAAACAAGACTGTTTTTTTTTGAAGATAAAAACGTCAACGTTTCGTTGGTGGCAATTCGGTAGAGCCAAGTGGATAGTTGAGATTCACCCCGGAAACTATCCAACGCGTTCCATGCCTTCATAAATGTATTTTGCAATAAATCATTGGCATCATCATGATTCAGTACCATTTTACGAATATACCAATAGAGCCGCTCTTGATACAAGCGAACTAAATTGGAAAAAGCATGGGTTCTTTCTTTTCCTTTTAATAAATGTATGTTGATTTCAACAGATTCCAATAAGAAAGATATATTATTGTGTGGTTTCTCATATTGGACTTTAAAAACCCGGAAAGGTTTAAACTTGCTCGGAGGGTGTTTCTGTTTTAGGACTGATTTTCATCAATAATACACCTACCAAAATCCAGAAAAACTCCCGAATGCGGGTGCATAATCCTACATAAATACCTATTCCGGCGGGAATAGACAGAAAGCTTACAGCCAGCGCGAAACCGCCTTCGCGGGTCCCCATCTGCATAGGCGCAAAAAAGAAAAGATTTGCCACCAATGTAGCGAAGGAATAAATAAGCATGGCTTGCGGAATACTGATGTCATAATTCAGCGCCATAACCATAAAGTAAATTTCCCAACTCCAAACCACGCGCGACAGTAATTCCACACCGAGCGAAAAGTAAAAATCTCGTTTTCGGTTGGTGTATAAATCGGCAATAAGGGCGTCCAGCTCATCAAAACGCTCTTTGTTTTTTTCTTTATAAAGCTTTATTTTTTTTCCAAAAAAAGGCAATTTACTCCCCACAGAAAGTGTTTTATGGATGATACCTTTGGTATACACCGTATATCCCCAGTAAATAAGCAATATCGTGCCGATAATAATGCTCCAAAGTACCACTTTTACCGCCGCAGGAATAACCGGCACTACTACCAAGAAAAGTGGAACAGAAAGCATCCAAAAGAGAAAATGTGACACGTAATGCATCATAATGTAGAGAAGTACGGAAGAAGTCGCTTTTTTGCTTCCTACATCTTCTTTGAGCGCTAATATCTTGTAGGGTTCGCCACCAATGGCAAGCGGGGTAATATAATTGATGGAATAAGCGCTGATGGTTAAGTGAAGAAGTTTCCAAATGCTCACTTTTGGGGTATCTTTTTTGCCATCGCGCAAAATTATTTGCAGACAAAAGGCATTGAGCATATAAATAATCAGCCAAATGCCAATGATGGGCACAAACCACCAACCCGTTTGTTTTAAATTCAGCCAAACTTTATCAATACCGAATTTATATACCATAAAAATCAAAATGGCAAGACCTATCACAAAGGAATAGTCCCGAAATATCTTCATTTTTTTACTTGCCATATTTCTTTTATTAAGCGGTTATCGATTAGTTAAAACCTAAAACCTGCCTCGCCGACAGGCAGGCTGAAACCTGTCCAGACGAAGCGAAGCTTGTCTGGATGCCGACACACAAAGTGTCGTCGGCAAAACCTGGAACCTGAAACCTGAAACTTGGAACTTGAAACATCTTATGGTTTGAAAGATTGACACATTTTCTCGTGTTTTACACGTATTACGCGTTTTAATATATTGAGTACCACAATGTCCCAAATGAAATAAACCCAAACTACATTAAAAATAACGGCTAAAAAAAGCACAATGGAACGACCGTTGAAAGTCATAAAATCAATCAATTTCATCAACTCTTTGCTTTTAGCGCGAAATGCCAAACGCGTACCTTCAGGAATATCATTTCCATATTTTGCTTTGAGCGATTTTAGAAAACTCTGCAACTTAGGGGTTTGGCGTTCTTGGTTTTGCGTGTAAATGATGTATAATTTAGAAAAAAAACGGTTAATGCCGGCAGGCATAGCGGCTACACGGGCTTTTATCTGTTCCGAATTTTCAAATTCTTTCCCTTTTTCCTTACTTACAAAAAACAAGTGAAGCGTTTTATAATAGTCCGTCAAGGCGGCTTGGTTGATGTGTGAATAGCCGGACACTAATGCGATAATCCAAAAAATCCACGCCGATACGTCCAGTTGCGCCGAAGAACGGTAAATAAAGGCAATATAGATAAATACAAACCAAATATCACCCGCTACACCGTCTAAAATGCGTCCTACTTCTGATTTTATACCTGTAAGGCGGGCTAATTGCCCATCTACACAGTCCAAGATATTGGCTAAAATTAATGATAAAATTCCTAAAAGTGCGAAACTGACGGAATAGGGGAAATACCAAAAAATACCCGCGGCTACGCCTACAAAAATAGATATAATGGTAATGATATTGGGGGTAATGCTTGTACCTACTAATGATTTGGCGATTTTATAACCGATAGGACGATAAAAAACGCGGTCGAGGTAATTTTCTGTTTCTATGGATTTCAGTGAGGCTTCTACTTCTTTTTTCATTTTATTTTTTTGCCCCATACCCCCTCAAAGCTTGCCTGTGGGCAAGGCAGGTGAGAGGAAACGTGAGCATTAATTAGAATTTACAAATTGAATATACTTTATAATTGTTTCTTTGTTTCCCCTAATTTTTATTTTCAAACCGAATATTTCGTTGTCAATTTTATCTATAAGAATATCCTCCGCTTAAAGTGATGATTTCGCCATTAAAATAAGTATTTTCAATAATCATTTTATATACTTCGGAGAGTTCTTCGGGGGTGCAGAACCTTCCAAGCGCTATTTTTCCCTCAATATTTCGGCGAATTTCGGCGGGTTTTGTTTTTTGCCACTCGGTATCAACAAATCCGGGCGCCACGGCGTTCACGCGAACTTGATAAGGCAACAAAAACTTTACCAAATTTTTCACCAACGCGTGTACCGCGGATTTGGTTACTCCGTAAGCCAATGAAACAGAATGTGGATATTCGCCCATCAGCGAGCCTGTAAACAGCACACTGCCACCCTCTTCCAAGATTTTTTCCTTACAAATATCTTGCAATAAAAAAACAGGAAAATGAATATTCGCAAAAAATACTCTTTCCCACTCTTCAGGCGAGGTTTCTTCAAAAGGCGTGCGGCACGTAATCCCGGCATTAAACACCAAGGTATGAATCCGGATGCTTTTCTCCTTCAAAAAACAATGTATTTTATTAACGGATGTTTTTTCGGTAATATCCGCTTGCAATAGGTGTACGTTTACATCGTGGGCTGAGCGTAGTTCCGCTTGCACACGAGTAGCCGCATCCCCATCGGCACTGTAAGTCAATATAAGGTCGTAGCCGGATTTTGCCAGCGTTTCCGCCACCGCTTTTCCTATTCCCTTAGTTCCGCCCGTAATCAGAATGTATTTTCCCATAGCGGAAGTCTATTTTTTTTTGATGTGCCGGGGCTTGCTTTCCTGCTGGTTTCGCAATTTTTCCTCGTACGTATCGTGAATGGTCTTTTTGATGTTGGTGGAGGATACGCCCACGCCGTAAGGGAAATAAAATACCTGAACATCCAAGTCTTTCAGATAATCGTATTTTCCGTACCAGTCATCGCCCACTACGAAAGCGTCAATGTTAAGCTTTTTTACAATTTCCGTATGATCCAGCGTGTGTTGGGGTATGACAATATCCGGAGTCTTTAACGCTTCAATGATTTGCAGACGTTCCTGAAAAGGAATAATGGGTCTGTCTTTGTATGACATTACCAATTCATCTGTACTCACGCCCACTATCAAAATATCCGCCAAGCTGCGGGCGTAATTTATCATCCTTAAATGGTTATAATGGAACATATCAAATGTTCCGGAAGTAAAAACAATGTTTTTATTTTTAAACATGACTTGCTTTGTTTGGTACTGAAAACAAAAAATATAAATAATCTACAAAGTTAGCATTTTTTTATTTTAAAAAAAGTTTCTCTCTGTTTTATTATATAGAATGTCATCTGGATAAATTTCCAATAGGAAAGGACGTGAGGTCCTGGACGACAAGTAAAAATATTTCACATTAGACGTATAGAAAGCTTAAAGGTTTAATTGGAATTCAAAAAAATCATTATTCCATACCCGAATCCCTTTTCCCTCTTAGCTATCTATTCTACTTTATCACAAACAATCCGAAGAAACTCAAATTGTACGTTTTTGCTTGTAAGTAATAGAAAATCAGGGTGTAAAAAATCCCTATAAGCATAATAAATTTAGATAAAGTGGAGGCTTGCTTATAATCCGTGGGGGTTTTCGCTCTGAAAATGAGGTAGATAAGGGCGACAAAAGGAAGTGTGATGCCGAAAATCAAATATCTCACCGTGAGCGTTCCTTCAAATAAAATGTAATGATACTGAAAATGAAATAACGCGGCAAGTGTGAAAACAATCATACCATAAAGAAAGAACTTCGTCTTCTTTATACCCCATTTAATAGGCATGGTGCGGCATTCCATCTCGCGGTCGCCGGCTTCGTCTTGCATATCCTTAATAACTTCCCGAATCCACGTGCACAGAAAGGCGAAGAGTGAAAATCCACCCGTCCATCCATAAATGATTTTGGGTATTTCGGTTTGATAAATTAAATCGGCATACTCTTTTTTCAATAAGGCAATTTCAAGCATTGCCACCACAAATACGGCAAGGGCGGCGAGTAAACTGACTATTACATTTCCCCAAATAAACTGCCGCTTATAGCTGGCAGCGTAAAACCAAAGCAGTCCCGGCACCAATATGAAAACAAATCCGAGGGTAAAACTTCTTGTTAGAATTGCCAATACGATACCGCAAACAATGCCGAGTCCTGTTAGAATTTGATAAAAACGCATTGCCGCTTCTTTGGTAATGCTCTCGGTAATTATGACTTTTTCGGGCTTGTTGACACGGTCTATTTTTACATCGAAATAATCATTTATAACATAACCACCCGCGGCGATAAGCGCTGTGGCACACATTAGCAGATAGCCGTAATAAGCGTTATGAGCGGGTTGAAGGCTGAATGTTTCCAAAATGGGAAAAATAACCGAGCGCTGCATCAGCCACTGGATAAGTACGATAAAGAGCAGGTTTTTCCAACGAACGAGGTGTATGTAATGCATTATAAGAGGGGTTTAGGCAAGCAACTGGTTTACAAAAATATCCATGGCGTCGTACTTGAAAAATTCAATGGACTTATCCACTTTAAGCATATTTTTTGCTATGAATTTTTGGGTAGGATTCAATTTCTCGAAAATAATTTCACCGCCCACAAAAGCCGTGGCGGCAGCGTGTTGGAAGATTTTTTTAGGAAACGCCATTTCCAATTCTTCATCCTGTCTTATAAGTTCCGTTTCAATGCCGCAAACAAAGATTCCGAGGTTTTCGTTATCAAGAAGTTCTTCAAAATTATCATTACAAAACTTGGACATTACCGCTTGTATTTCACCCAAATAAATGGAGCCGCCAAGTATAATCCTATCATAATCCGATAGGTTTACGCGCGTGTTTTTCTTTAATTTGACAATGGTTACCTTATCTTCTTTCAGTTTTTCGGCAATGTAAGCGGCTACTTTTTCGGTAGTTCCTTGCGTGGTGGAATAAATGAGGACTGTTTTCATTTGCTCATGTGAATGTTTTCGATAGATTTACTTAATAACGAGTAAATTTCTAATAAATGAGGATTATTGTTCAGTATTTCTTGGTGTTTTTTTATCGTTTTCTCATCATGGCGCGCTGCCGGACCGGTCTGGGCTTCTGCAGGAGTCAAATAGTTTAATTTGTCCGCAGTTTCTTTAATCAATGGCATCAATACGTTAAATTCAATGCCTGCTTCAGTGGTGATTTCCGCTGCCAGCGCATACATGTAATTGGTAAAATTACAGGCAAAAACCGCAGAAAGATGCATCAGCAAACGTTTTTCTGAATTTAAAAAGTAAACGTTTTCTGATATGGTAGTTACCACTTCTTTCAATTTCTTTTCCGTAGCATCATCGCTTGCTTCGATAAAGAACGGAACTTCGCCTATGTTTATTTCCTTGTCCTTGGAAAATGTTTGCAACGGATAAATCACGCCGTATGCGGTTACGTGATTCTCAAAAATCGCCATCGACACACTTCCCGCCGTGTGCGCGTGAATGGCTTCGGGTGCATTTATTTTACGAATGGTCTCTTCCAAAACACTGTCTTTGAGAGCGTAAAGGTAAAGGTCGGCATTCACGTTTAACTCTTCCAAGCTAAAACAATATGGAACCTCCAAAAGTTTACCCAGCGTTTCTGCCGATTTTTCCGTGCGGCTATACACCTGCACTACTTCAAGCCCATTTTTCTTTAACGCTTTTCCCACATGCGTAGCCACGTTTCCGGCGCCTATAAGTACTATTTTCATCATAAGAAGTTGGGATTTGGGATTTGGGATTTGGGAAGATTGAAGTTATAGAAGTTACAATGTTTTTAACTTTAAACCACTCTCGCAGTCAGCCTCAAAATCCGGAATCTGAAACTTGGAACCCGGAACCTGAAACTTGAAACCCGGAACCTGAAACCTGAAACTTGAAACCTGAAACTTGAAACCTGAAACTTGAAACCTGAAACCTGAAACTTGGAACTTGAAACTTGAAACCCGAAACCCAGAACCGTAACTATCTTTTTCCTTTCTTCACACCAAACACCATAATCACACCTGCCGTAATCAGCAACAGGGGCCAAACGTATTCCGAGAAATTACGCGTCCACTGTATTACGTTTTGAAGGTGGAATAAAAGACCAACCACTAACAGCACTATACCGATGCTTTTATTCTTATGAAAAAGAAGAAATATTACACCGAGAATAATCGGATAATTACGATAATCAAATACATATTCAGAGATACTCGCGGGCAGAATATGCAGTTGGTTGATTAAAAACAGAAAACCGAACACCAGCAAACTGATGCCCCAAGATAAACGATTGTCTTTGTCCATAAACGATTATTTTGTTTGCGTATTAATGTATAAATATTCAAGCGTATTGCCTTTTTTCAGCAGCGGTTTTAACTTCTCATAAGGCAAGGTAACTTCCGTTTGTCCCATGCTGTACGGCGCTATTTCATACGGATTGAAGATATACACCAGCCCTTCGTCCGAAATATAGAAATTATCATTCGGTTTAATTTCATCTTCCCAAAAATTTAAGTCGTTTAAGTCAGCTACAGAGCCTATCTCAGCGCTTTGTTCCAATATCTGGTCTTTGATAAGTTGGGTAAGCAAGGCTTTGTACTCGGGGATGAATAAATCTCGTTCTTTGATGGGGTGCGCGTTAGTTAAATCATAATTATATATCATGCGGTTGCTGTTGCCGTGCGCGCCGCCTAAATAAGCATAGCTTTCATAGCTATATGAGAGGATTTTTTCATCCAAATAAAGCGATACGCCGTCAATATTAATTTCGTTACTTAGATTAATTCCACCCGATTTTTTTACTGACTCCTGAAAGGCTTCGTCATAATCACGCAGGTAGTTTTTGTGCAATTTGTCCACGTATTTCGGGATAAGGGAATCCACGGGTATGGAATTATACTGCTCGCCAAAAACTTTAGCGATGAGTTGTTTCCGAACATTGGTTAATATTTCATTATCAAAATACTTATCGGGCATTTCCATATTGATGTTTACCACCAATGCTCCTAATGCCGTATCCGCCGAGTTTAAATAGAAACGATGAGCGTACGACAACTCACGCATTTCCATCTCTTTATTTTTCCGGCAAGATAAAAAGACCGTCAAGGTAAAAGCGCTTAGTAACAACAGAAAGAGTATTTTATTTTTCATAACTAAATTAAATTAATTTTTACGATTGCAAAATTACAACAAATACCATTCCGATGTATAATTTTGAGTGAAAATTAACGATTAAAAATTACCCGAAGCATGCAGAGAATGATAAAATATTTAAAAATTATTCCGCCGTAATGTTTTTTCGCAAGTTTATTGTAAATTTGCCCTTGAATATGAACAAGCATACATTTTCACATATTATATTTTCCTATCTGCTGGCGCTGCTTTTTTTCTTTGCCGGCACAGGATATAATCTGGTCATCTACTGCTGTTCCGACTGTAAAAAAGCCGGGATGGACACCGTAGCAGCCACTTCGTGCGAGTGTATTCATCATCATCACCATCACGCTAACGGTGAAGTGCATGCCGACCACGATGTGCCGCCACACTTGTGTGATTTTTTAGCCCATCATCAAAAATCCTGTGAATTTCAACGTCTCACCGTAGATACGCCCACGTTTTCAAACGCCGTATTTAATTTTGATGAAGTTCATTTTCCTACGATGATTTTATTCGCAGTTGCCGTGCCTGATTTTTCCCCGCAGGAATCAGCGCCCCTTCACTACCTTCCGTTACCCCCAAACCTTTCCCCGCCGCTCACCGGACGAGAAATCTTGGCTGAGCATTCCCTACTTTTAATTTAGAATAAATACGTCTGACTTGTGAAAAGAAATCGGACGTAAATACACTATTCAAACATTCGTTCAAACCAACAATATTTGGATTGGGATAGACGGTTTCTAACCGTCGAGTCCGCTATTAAAACGGTTACAAACCGTTTATCCCCATTGAAATCTATTCTTGGACGAACGGCTAATCCATGTTTAAAAAATATTTATTCTAAATTTATCTTTTAATGAAAAAAAATATTCTATTATTCTATATATTTGCATTTCCCTTCCTTACCCACGCGCAGGTGCGTGGCGTAGTTACGGATAAAGCCGGAAATGCTGTGCCGGGCGTAAATGTTCGGTGGGAAAACACGCTCGTGGGTACGGTAACTAATTTGCAGGGACAGTTTTCCATCGCTTTTTCTGATACATCAAACAAGCTTATTTTTAGTAATGTGGCATACGCTTCGGACACGGTTTGGGTGGAAAAAACGCTCGCCGAAAAAGAGTTAAACGTAACTTTGAGCGATGCCAAAGTATTGCAACAGGTGGAAGTTACCGCCCGCAGTAAAGGTGTGGTTAAAAACCGCCTTTCCGCGCTCAATGTGGAAACCATCACAGCGCACGAGTTGAAAAAAGCCGCTTGCTGCAATCTTTCAGAGAGTTTTGAAACCAATGCTTCGGTAGATGTGGCGTATGACGATGCCGCCACAGGCGCCAAGCAAATTAAATTGCTCGGACTTTCCGGCAAATACGTGCAGATGCTCACCGAAAACATCCCCAATCTGCGAGGTCTTTCCTCCTCCTACGGATTGGGTTTTATCCCGGGTCCGTGGATGGAAGGCATTCAAATATCCAAAGGAACCGCCTCGGTAAAAAACGGCTACGAAGCCATTGCGGGGCAGATTAACGTGGAATATAAAAAACCGAAAAAGAGCGAACTGCTGGCATTGAATCTTTTTACAAGCAGCACAGGCAGAGTGGAAGCCAATGCCACGAGCGGTATCAAACTCAACGAGCATTTATACACGGGCATTTTGCTGCACGCGTCCAACGAATTTATAAAGTTGGACGAAAATAAAGACGGATATATGGATGTGCCGATGGTGCGTCAATATAACGTGGCAAACCGTTGGCATTATGAGCGCGACGGCTACATTATGCAGGCAATGGCGCGCGCACTCTCGGAAAAGCGCACAGGCGGCACGATGGATGAACGTTATAAAGTTGGAGTTAATACCGACCGGTACGAGTTTTTTGTTAAGAACGGATTTATTTTCGACCATTGCAAAGAAGGAGAAAACCCACACGACGAGGAAAAAGAGTTTAATTCCAGCCTTGGAATTATCCTGAACGGTACGCTGCATCACCAAGACGCGGTCTATGGACTGAAAAGCTATGATGGAAAGCAAAATAATTTCTATGCCAATATAATCTATGACATGAATTTCGGAAAAATGCACAAACTTTCCGTAGGTACAAGTTTTAATGCCGATATTTACAAAGAAATATTAAATGCCAATGCCTTGCCCACGGAATATAACCACAACGAATATACGCCGGGCGTTTTTGCGGAATATTCGTTGATATACAAGCATCTAACGGCTATGGCAGGTTTACGGGTGGATCATAATTCACAATTTGGCACGTTTGTTTCGCCACGCTTCCATGTGCGCTACGGCATTATGGACTTCGCGCATTTGCGTTTGTCGCTCGGACGTGGTTTTCGTGCGCCAAACGTGCCGGCGGAAAATAATTTCTACTTGGCGAGCAACCGAAAAATGATTATTGAAAATAACCCCGGACAGGCGGAAGACGCCTGGAACTATGGCGTTACGCTTCACACGTTTATACCGCTGTTTGGCAAAGAATTGGGATTGATGACCGAGTGGTTTTACACCGATTTCCGTCATCAAGTGGTGGCGGATTTGGAAGGTAATACGCACGAAGTACGTTTTACGGATTTAAACGGCAAGTCCTATTCCGGGAGTTTTCAGATTGAAGCCAATATGGAAATTTTCAAAAACTTTACCATTACCGCGGCGCACCGCATAAACAACGTGAAAACTACTATCAACGGCACATTGCGTGAAAAACCGCTGACTAACAGAAGTAAAAGTCTGATAACGCTTTCTTATCTTACAAAACTGAGAAAGTGGCAGTTTGATTTTACCACGCAATTTAACGGCGGCGGCCGTTTGCCCGATCCTGATACCGTTAACCCGCTTTGGGATAAGGAATTTAAACCTTTTGTAATGATGAATAGTCAAATAACACGGAACTTTAAAACATGGTCGGTGTACGCGGGCGCTGAAAACATCACCGGATTCACGCAGAAAAATCCCATTATTGATGTACAAAATCCGTTTGGCGAGAATTTTGACGCTTCTATGGTTTGGGGACCGATGCACGGACGTACTTTTTACGTGGGATTAAGATGGGCGTTGTAATGTGCCGTTTCACTTTGACAAAGTTTTAGAACTTTGTCAAAGTATTCTTCCATAAAAAAATCCCGCAAAATTTGAAGTCTGCGGGATGGAAATGGATAAGTTGTTACAGGGGTCAATTTAAAATAAATCGCTATGCGTTCCTATTCTGATAAGGGTAATTACGTTTCTGTTTTTACGCCACAATAAAATAATATCGTCATCTAAATGTGAGTCGTATGTTTGCGAAAAATCTTTTTTAAGAAGATGTGTTTTATATTCCAAAGGTAATTCACCATTTTCAGCTAATAGATGACTGTTTCTTGTAGCTCCGAAATATCAAATCCTGATTTGGATATTTCCTTTAAGTCTTTAAAAAATAACTTTGTTTCCTTAATCTTGTAGTTCATCTTCCCAATGTTTAAAGAGTTCGTCCACGGAATTATAGGTTTTAAGTTTCTTGCCGTCCATAGCTTCTTTTATAGCTTTGAGGGTAGTGGCATTTGGAATACGAGGTTTTTCCAATATGCCTTTTTCTTCGAGTATTGGAATGATGTCCGCGTGTTTTCTCAAATCGATGGTTACGAATTTAGGTACGCCTTTATAGGTGCGTTCTATGGTTATTCCTGATATTTTAGGCATGATGTGATTCCTTTCTTTTTTAGGACAAAACGTTTTGCCCGTACTGTATGCAAATGTACAAAAATTATTCCGAATGAAAAGTTTTTTTACCTTTGTAATCCGGATGGTAATTAAACTTGAAAAAAATAAATTTAAGAGTATAACAATACAAAAATAATGCATTAACTTTACTTAGTTGTCAAGCAGACAATTAATTAACTAATCCACCACTTAACTAACCTCTAAAAATAATAAAATATGCAAAACAGACTTCGTATTTTACCGTTTATACTTATATTTGCGCTGGCAATTTCGGTAAACGCGCAAGCGAAAAAGAACAAAAATAAAACCGTAACCTTTGACGTATCCATGCATTGCCAAAGTTGTGTAAACCGCATTGAAAAAAATATCTCTTTTGAGAAAGGAGTAAAAGATTTAGAGGTGCATCTGCCCGAGAAAACCGTAAAAATCACTTTTGATACGCTGAAAACCAATGCGGATAAACTGAAAAAAAGCATTGAAAAATTAGGGTACGAAGTAAAAGTCAATCAGCCAATGTGCCAATAAGTTAATGTGCTAATTTGCCAATAAGCCAATGTGCCAATTTTCTAATTCATAATTCATAATTCATAATTCATAATTTTAAAAAACCTATCAACAAAATGAAAACAAAACAATTGTTATTAGCTCTTGTAGCATTATTTATTTCTACATCCGTAGTTAGCGCGCAAACTCCGCCGCCGCCACCGAAAAAAACCACCACCACATCCGCTTGCTGCCAGAAAAAAGGCGAAGCAAAAGCAGAGTGTAAAGACAAAAAAGCGGAGTGCAAAGATAAAAAAGACGTTAATGCCACTTGCTGCAAAGACAAGAAAGAGGGTGTGAAATCAGCCGACTGTAAAGATAAAAAAGAATGTTGCGATAAAACCAAAGAAGGCAAAACTCCTTGCTGTAAAGATAAAGCTGCCAAAACGACCACTGCGGAAGTGAAAAAATAAGAAACTTCCCTCATCCCTAATAATAAAAGAACCGTGATAATCTTTTTATCGCGGTTTCTTGGTTTTATTGCAAACTCTACTTTACAAAAACACTTAATTAAACTCAATTTATTTTCTAAAATTGCACATTTTTACTAAATTTGTGCCGAAATTTAAAATATTGATTGAACTTTTTGTATCGAAAAAGAGTTTTATCAGAAATAAAAACAAGAAAATTATGAGTTATAATTTATTAAAAGGAAAACGAGGAATTGTCTTCGGCGCGCTGAACGATATGTCCATCGCTTGGAAAGTAGCTGAACGCGCTGTGGAAGAAGGCGCTGTAATCACGCTCTCAAATACGCCGCTTGCCGTGCGTATGGGTACTACCAATGAATTGGCGGAAAAACTGAACGCTAAACTTATTCCCGCTGACGCTACTTCGGTAGAAGATTTGGAAAACGTTTTCCGCGAATCTATGGAAGCGCTGGGCGGAAAGATAGATTTTGTGCTTCATTCCATCGGCATGTCGCCCAATGTGCGCAAAAAACGCACATATGATGATTTAGACTATGAACTTTTGAATACTACGCTGGATATATCGGCTATTTCATTTCATAAAATGATGCAGGTAGCCAAAAGAATGGACGCCATTTCCGAAGGCGGCTCCGTGGTAGCTCTTTCTTATATGGCGGCTCAGCGCACCATTTACGGTTATAACGATATGGCAGACGCCAAAGCCATGCTGGAAAGCATCGCGCGCAGTTTCGGATACATTTACGGCAGGGAACACGGCGTAAGGGTAAATACTATTTCACAATCGCCTACCATGACTACTGCCGGAAGCGGCGTGAAAGGTTTTAACAGTTTGGTGGATTTTTCGGAACGCGTGGCGCCCCTTGGAAACGCTACCGCTGATGAATGCGCGGATTATTGCGTAGTGATGTTCAGCGATTTAACCCGCAAAGTAACGATGCAAAATCTTTTCCATGATGGCGGATTTTCCAGCATGGGCATGAGCTATCGCGCTATGGAGCAGTACTTGAAGAGCTTTGACTGTCCCGAATCCGATGAACGATTCCAAGAATTTAAAGACAAAGACGGACACATTATTTATGGATAGAATAATGGGGATGGGAGTTTATTATCCATCGCTAATTCAGTGTGTAATGTGTAAAAAATAAATTGGTTTTGTTTCAGCTATTTATACCAAATATAAGAGCAAACGCCGCATTTTTATGAGATGTGGCGTTTTCTTTTTTATTCCGTCATAAACCGGTAGGCTATCCATGCCAATCCGCCGGCGCCTGTTTTTAGCGCTTCCTCATCTATCCGGAAAGTAGCGGTATGCAGTCCGCCTGTGGCTTGATTATCGGCGCCTTTGATGCCGAAGCGATAAAAGCAACTCGGGTATTTTTGACTAAAAAAACCGAAATCTTCCGAGGTCATCCGTACTGCCAGTTCTTTGATGCTTTCTTTTCCGGCAAATTCCGCGGCAAATCCTTTGGCTTTTTCCGTGACTTCTTCATTATTTACCACACATGGAAAACCTTCCGGCATCTCTATTTCGGCAGTGCAACCGTACGCGGCGCAGGTTTCGTGAATAATGCGTTGAATATGCGTTTTCGCCTGGGCGCGCCAATCTTCGTCCAACGTACGAAACGTGCCGGAGAGCGTTACCTCATCGGGAATCACATTGGTAGCGCCATTGGCTGTTAATTTCCCGAAAGTGAGCGTCATCGGTATGAAAGGCGGACAGAGCCGGCTTTTAACTTGTTGTAAAGATACAACGATTTGAGAGGCGGCAAGTACGGTGTCATTGCAGAGATGAGGCAAGGCGCCGTGTCCGCCCTTACCCCGTACGGTTAGGTGAATTTCATCGGCGGAAGCCATGATTTTTCCCGACAGAAAACCCATTTCGCCTGTGTTATAATCCACTGAAACGTGTTGGGCTATGATTAATTCGGGCTGTATGTTTTCAAATATTTTCTCTTGCAACATTACATTGGCGCCACCCGGTGATTTTTCTTCCCCGGGCTGAAAGATGAGCAAAATGGTTCCCTCAAAATCGTTTTTTATGGAATTTAAAATGTTGGCGGCGCCTAACAGACAAGCGGTGTGCGCGTCGTGTCCGCAGGCGTGCATGACGTTGGCATGGCAAGAGGCGAAAGCCAACGAGGTGGCTTCTTTTATGGGCAAGGCGTCCATATCTGCTCGCAAAGCGATGATTCTTTTCCGGGGATTTCTTCCTTCAATCCGTCCTAAAACTCCTGTTCCGGCTATTCCGGCTCGAAACGGAACATTCATTTCCGTCAATTTTTCTTGAATATAACGGGAAGTGTCGTATTCTTGAAAAGAAAGTTCGGGAAATTGATGTAAATGCCGGTAGGTTTCTCGGGTAAAATCCAAGGCTTTCTCCACCGGTATTTGAAATTCAGTGTGCACTTTATCCATAAGGGGAGTTATTCCGCTTTTTTCCTCGGCGTAGTGTGGAATTGTTTTTTGTAATAATTATTTAAATGCGAGGAGGAACTAAAGCCAAATTTATTGGCTACTTCCTTGATATTCATCTTTCCGCTATCTAAGTCAGATTTTATATATTTGCCTTTTTCACGCATAATCCACTGCTTGGGCGTATCATTAAAATATTCCTTGAAGCGGCGGGTAAACGTTTTTTCGGACATGTTGCACAATTCTGCCAGTTCTTGTACCGAACGGCATTTGAGGTAGTTTTCACGCACGATAGTGGCAAAATCGTTCAATGAATTTATGATGGGTTCCAACAGATAAGCGTTTTGTTCTTTGGTGTAAAATCCACGCATGATAAATATCCACTCGCTTTCTTTCAGGTCATGCAAGTGCCTGCACATAAGCTTTTTATCCAAATAAATCATTAAATTATTCACAAACAGATTGAGCGGATCTACCATTTTCAGCAGACGGATATCGTCTTTATCTTTTTTAGCGTATTCCGCTAAAGACAACAGGGTATATTTATCACATTTAATCTTGGGTTTTTCAAAATATAGAACGGCAAATTCCGCGTTTTTAAGCACGCGGCAGAGGTATTTTGTTTCATAATTAAGCAGAGAAAAATAGCCGGCAGAAACTCTTTTCTTTTCGCCTAACTCGGACATTATTTCCAACTCGCCCTCAAGCATAAAAACGATAATAAATTGGTGGTGAGGGGCAAACTCCAAAAGGTTTCCTTTCAATATTTTTTGGGCTGAAAAACCGGAGGTGTAATCCGAAATATAATTTTTACAAGACGTGTGTTCTTCCAAATACAACAATTTCACTTTCGCGGAATTTTTTCTTAACATACTCATAAGCGGAATAGCATCAAAATAGGTAATGTTTTTATAGATAAGAATACAAAACTACTTAATTTCAAATAAAAGCCGTATTTTTAAGCGTATTTTAACGTTTATTTCAGGTTTTAACGCCCTTAAAAAGTTTCTGTGCGGAGTCAATAGTGTGAAGTTCTGCGCTTGTTTGCCGGCGAGACAGGGCGCATTAGCTAAAGGTTGATTAGTTTATTTGTTAATTGGTGGAATAGAGTTTGATTAGTAAGTAAATGATAAATATTAATGTTATATTTTAAAGTTATCAAAGTTTATCCGACAATCCCGTTTAGACGGGATAGTCGGGGGAGCGTAGCAACTAACCGATTTACGGTTTGTTGCTTAGTGACAAAAAACAAATAACATATAACACTATTCGCCCCCTAACGGGGACGGTAATTGCAACTAT
>MTLC01001275.1_pt2 | contig 37184 bp, 18 predicted proteins | sample 1982451 | NCBI WGS metagenome assembly MTLC01 (sample SAMN05710165, study PRJNA340218) | biofilm metagenome | isolation source: sample SPH anode biofilm adapted to +100 mV | place: USA | collected 2012-02-03 | reverse complement strand
TAAGAGAACATAAGAGAAGCATAAGAGAGATATAAGAGGGATATAAGAGGGGAGCTTTAGAGACACTGAATATCAGAGAATTGGAAGCATGGATATTTGGGGCTGGCAGGAGGAGATTCAAAATTTAAAGATTAGCTACTAGCTACTGGCTACTGGCAAAAGCACAGCGTAAATTCAAATACGGTCTTTCATACGTGGCTGGTGTCTTGTTAAACCCTAAGAATACTGCATGTATCAATACTTTTGAATTTTTATCATGTACTTAGGAAGAAGTGATATTACTTCCACGATTAAGATCAGAAATGCCGCACAATAAAAATAAGGGGGAGATTATAATCCCTTATAACCACCCCCTACAAGTTAAATCAGAATATAAGACAGATATTATCATACAGAAATTAGCTGATTCTTATTCTTTTTGTCGGATATTCGTTTTAAATAGCGCTCAACTTGTAAAATTCTATCGTATCCAAGCATTATTCCAAGAATAAAATCCTCTTCATCTGTAAATGAGCTAAGTGGTTTCTTTCCAAAAGATTTCACAATATCAACACATTGCTGCTTTCCAAAAAAGACATTAACCTTCTGAGGGGTAACTTGTTGAATGTAACAGGGTATTTGTAACTTTTTCAATTTTTCATAAGCTATTAAGATATCCTCTGCATTCATTGTATGCAAGACCAGGTTACGTAGCCCCTTTCGATATTCATATATATGGTGGTTTAGAACTTTCATTCATAGAAAATTTTCGTGAACAGACAGATTGTTAAATAAGATCCTTTTTTATAATTCCCAGCCACTCCTGCAACCTAGATTCAGTCTTTTCACTTTCACTATCTTCATCTAAAGCTAAGCCCACGAACTCACCGTTTACCTCAGCTTCTGATGAGTCATATGAGTATCTGGTAGCATCAACCTTACCAATGAAATTACATCCCTGGTTTATCAGTGCTTTATAAATAATTCCCATACCATCAACGAAAGTATCGGAGTAGGTTGATGAATCACCTAATCCGAATAGTGCAATAGTCTTACCTTTCAAATCTATTTTAGTTAAACTCTTTAAAAATGAATCCCAATCCTCTTGTAGATCGCCAAAACCCCATGTCGAGGTTCCTAAAACTAATAAATCGGCATGCTCTACCTCGTTTATAGGATTGTTAGCAACATCATAAACGCTGCAACTTAAGAGTGACCCAATTTTCTCAGCTATGCTTTTTGTATTTCCTGTTGACGATCCATAAAGAACAACTGCTTTTTTCATAAATTCAAATGATTAATAAGTTATTTAGAATGATTCTAAATGCAAAGTAAGGAAGAAGATCTTACTACAGCAATACTAATAACCTGTTAAAAAACAACCACCAGATACCTAAAAAATGGGACTCTGAAAAAGGCACAGATACCTAACAATCACATTTTGCTAAGAATGTGACTGTAAAATTTTAATATGAAAAGACACTGATTAGATTACAAAGAATAGATTTATGAAAAATAAAAAAAAAGGATAAGTAAAAATTGAGAAAACTGATAATTCTAAGTAAAACAAAGGAACAATTCCATTCATTTATCTAAGAAAGAAAACCAATGGTAAAAGATATTTACTGATCTGTAGCTCTTGCGAAAACTAACCTATATTCTTGATTGCCTCTACATTGATCCTTGTACATTACAAGAAAACAATTTCATGAAATTCTGCAAATTACGTCAAATTCTATTCAGACTCAATTTTGATTATCAGTAGATCAATATAGATTTTTGTCATATTCTTAGAATAAATTCTAATAATTCACAAGAAAGTGAAGAAAGCTTGAAATTGCTTTCATCACTTTCAAAAGGCAACACCAAATTATTATTGCATTGGAGAATATTTAAAATTCTTCAATATAATACTACCATTTCCAGTTGAAGTAATACCAATTCTAAGACTCATAAAGCCACCAAGAGCATTATGTTGTAATGCAGCAGAATAGAAAGAGCTTTCTAGCTTTATCCAACTTTGTCCATCAAGACTATAGAACATATCTACCAGATTATTTACACTTCTTAAGCGTAAAAACACATGCCCGTTGTGTGATTTTTTTTCGGCAATGTACTGCCACCCCTTTAAGTTTACAAGTATATCATTTTCAGTAGCCAAAAGACCATTATAAGCAAAACTATTATAAAATAGGACAAGACCTCCAATTGCACCTTTTTCAATTTGCAGTTCTAAATCGGCGGTATAAGAATGGTCAGAGGGAATGCAAAGCATTGGTGATGAATTGCCAACTGACTCACCCTTTCCTCTGAATATTAAACCATCCTGTGTTGGAGTTATTCTATTTGGATCATACTCCCCGAAAAACTTCCAATGTGATTTTAGCGTTTTACCAGTAAAATCATCACTCTGACAATAGTTTGAATTGCCGGTTTTTTCAACTGAGATTGTAAATGGCTGATCAGTAGAAGCACCATCAGGAATCTTAAACCATCCATCATTTGTCCATTCAACTGATTGAAGAAGAGTTTGACGTCCCATGTTTTGAAACTCCTTTTCATAACCATGAAACACAATCCACCATTTCCCATTAGCATCTTCGAAAAGAGTTGCATGTCCTTTAGACCACCATTTCTCTGAAGCAGATAGCGTTCTGTCAATAGGATTAAATGGAGAGTTTTCCCAAGGGCCAAATGGAGATTTCGAGCGGGCAGAGATTATCATGTGACTAGTAGCAGGTCCGGCAGTTCCTCCTTCAGCGACGGTAAGATAATAATAGTCGCCCCTCTGAACCAATTTGGGTCCCTCTAAACAGAAACATTCTATGGTCCAATCTCTTGGGATTGGCCAACCGTCATATGCATGAATTACGGAGCCTATAATCTGCAGACCATCATCTGATAAAGGCGCATAACCGCCATCACTGAAATAGAGAAATCGTTTCCCGGATTTTTCTACCACATGACCTGGGTCAATTCCACTTATCTTCAGATCAATAGGATCACTCCATGGCCCAGCTATATCATCAGCCCAAACGACCCAGTTTGTTGGGCCAGCAGGGAAATATATATAGTAGCGACCATTAAACTTTACTAAATCAGGGGCAAATACAGAACCAACATTCTTAAAGAGGGCATTTGTAACAGGGTTCCAATTGATTAAATCACTTGAATGCCATATCAATAGACCTGGATAATACTCAAAAGATGAATGAACAATATAATAATCGTCTCCATCACGTAAAATACTTGGATCAGGATAGTCACCCGCAAATAGTGGGTTCATAAAATTTCCACTTGAAATCCCCAAATTTTCTCGTTGAAATTGGCCAAAAACTGAGAGTACAAAACACAAGATGATGCTAGTAGTTAAAATTCTCTTCATAAATCAGTTATTAATAATATAACTCAAATATATCGAAAAATGCGCATTTATTGAAATTAACTTTAGAGAATTTGGGTAAATTATTTCCACAACTGACAATTACAGCCATTTCATTCTGAAATGAAAAATCATTAAATTTGATTATCAATTAAACAGGTTATATATGCGTGTATCGACGAGAAGAATCTACTTAATAATCCTTTTAGGGCTGATTCAGTTAATTGCGTTTGGGGAAGACAAATTGATTTTTAACTCGTTAGATTACAAGAGCGGGCTATCACATAATCATATCTACTGTTTTGCTCAGGCCAATAACGGATTTATTTGGGTAGGGACAAGATCTGGTCTGAATAGATACGACGGTTACAATTTTAAAGTATTCAAGCATGAGCAAGGCGATTCTACATCTATCCCCGGAAATGTAGCTCAAACAATTGTAAAAGACCAACTTGGAAGATTCTGGATTCAGGTGCCAACTTACCTTTACATTTTTAACCCTGATAATGAAGAGTGTATAACCCATTTTAATCTTGTGGCAGATAAGAAAGTTTATCAAAACTTTAATATGGATATGATGGTGCCATATGGTGATTCATTAGTATTTATCCGAATTCAAGGCGAAGGAATTTTAAAGCACAATATCTACACAAACCACAATAAATTGATAGCATCACAGAAAGGAAGCAAAAGTCCGCTTTTAGATCTGGTTATCAGTAATATAACAAGTGATAAAAAGTTTCTTTATGTCACTTATGAAAATGGAACTGTTGATATTATTAATCCCTATTCACTTAAGCTGGAAAAACGAATAAAAGAGATTACCGAACGGGTGAAAATCAGTGGAAAAATATTTGAATCGTATGTTTCAAAAAATGGTGATATTTGGGTATTCTGTAATGATGAAGCTTTAGGTCTGTTTGTAATTGAGAAATCAGGTTCAATAAAATATTTCAACACAAATTCAACGCCGGCTCTCAATTCAAATAATGTTTCATGTATTGTTGAGGCACCTGATGGAAATATCTGGATCGGTACCGATCATGGGGGAATAAATATTCTTTCAAACAATAAACGATCAATTAATTACGTCACACATAATGCATATACTGAATCGGGGCTAAAACAGAATGTAATAACAGAACTCTTCGTCAGTAAAGAAAATATTGTATGGATTGGTACATTTAAACAGGGTATTAACTATTACAATAAGAACATTTATAGATTTCATCACTATGTCAGCTTCCCAAATAATAATAAATCGTTGCCCTACAACGATGTTAACTGTTTTGCAGAAGATCAAAAAGGGAATATCTGGATTGGAACAAATGGTGACGGACTTATTTATTATGATAGAAAAAATGAATCATTTTTAACTATTAAGGCAGATCCGGATAAAGTGAATGCACTTCGTAGCGGAGTAATTGTAGATCTTTTTGTTGACCGGTCAGGTAAATTGTGGATTGGCACCTATCATGGAGGGTTATCTTGCTATGATGGCAGAAACTTCACCAATTACCAACATGATCCATCGAATCCATATTCTATTAGTGGCAACATGGTTTGGGATGTCTTTGAAGACTCGCAGGGCACTATATGGGTTGGTATGTTAGGTGGGGGCCTCGATAGATTTGATACAAAAACAGGTAAATTCTATCATTATTACGGAAATGGTATGAATACCATTAATTCCAATTTCGTAATGGATATTACGGAAGACGATGATGGCAACATGTGGTTTGGAAGCGATAGAGGTGTATTTGTGCTAGACAGACAAACCAGAAATATGATTGTCTACCAGAACAATCCCAATCAACCTAATAGCCTGTCAGATAATTTCGTCTATAATGTTTTTAAAGATTCTAAAGGACGTATATGGGCTGGAACCCGTAATGGACTGAATCTATTCAACCGAAAACTGAACACATTTATTCCAATAAAGATAGATGGTGGCCTTGGCGACAATGCTATACTTTCAATTCTTGAAGAAGTGAATGGAACCTTATGGTTAGGCACATCGTCAGGCTTAATTAAAATTGTACTGAAATTCAATGGTAACGATGAAATTCTTGATCATTATACGGTTTTGTTTACCGAATCTGATGGATTACAAAGCAAGGAATTCAATGAGGGTTCGGCTCTAAAAACTAAGGCAGGTGAGTTAATATTTGGCGGGCCGAATGGTTTTAACCTGTTCTTACCTGAGAAAAACATTAGACTAAAAAGAGATATTCATCCATATATCACTGGCTTAGAACTATTCGGAAAACCCGTTTTAGTTGGAAAAGAGATAAACAATAGAATATTGCTTAAATCCTCCGTGCTAAATGATTTAACAGTAGTCCTGAAGCCTGATGAAAATATGTTTTCACTCAATTTTGGTCTTTTGGACTATTTAACTCCGAAACGAATTCACTACAGATATAAACTTGAAGGGTTTAATCATCAATGGATCTATACGACCTGGCAAGACAGGAAAGCTACATTCACCAATTTGAATCCGGGCACATATCGTTTTGTTGTACAGTGCACAGATTTTATCACTCCCTGGGAAAAGACTGAAGCAACTGTTTTGATAACCATACTTCCACCGTGGTATAGGGCATGGTATGCCTACCTTTTCTATTTACTACTACTGGTATTGATTATTGTTGCCTCAAGAAATTTCATAACAATGAGAATTCGTAACCGGTTTTTGAAAAGTCAAGCTGAGGAGGAGGCAATTCGGCAGTATGAGTTAAATCAATTAAAAACCAGATTCTTTACCAATGTTAGTCATGAATTTAGAACCCCATTGACCTTAATATTGACCCCACTTGATAACCTATTAAAAAAAGAGTTAGACCCGGTAACCAGAAAGCATCTTCAATTAATAAGACAAAATGCCAAAAGATTACTGTTTTTAGTAAATCAATTGCTTGATTTCCGCAAAGCAGAGGCAAACAAACTTACCCTTGATCTTACATATGGAAACATTATCAACCATTTACGCCGTACTGTTGAATCTTTCTATGAGCTAGCAGAACCAAAGAAAATTGATCTTCAATTTGTTAGTTTTGAATCAGAACTATTTATGCGCCTTGACACAGATAAAACTGAGAAGATCATTAATAACCTGTTGTCAAATGCGTTTAAGTTTACTCCTGATGGAGGTAGCATTCATGTTATTGTTCAGTTAATTGATGAAGATGAAACCGAAATGCTAAGAATAAAGGTTCAAGATATGGGTATAGGAATAGATAAAGAACATCGGGAAAAGTTATTTGAACGGTTTTATCAAGTTCATCAACCTCGTGAATTTGTCACTACGGGAAGTGGCATTGGTCTTTCATTGACAAAAGAATTTGTTGAACTCTTAGGAGGCAGCATCTCTGTAGAAAGCGAACCAGGGCAAGGAAGTTGTTTTACGGTAAAACTTCCTGTTAATAGAACCCGAATTACTAATTCCGTTGAAGAACCAGAATTTGAGGAAGATATTGAACGTCAAATCACTGATATTTCTATTGATAAAACAAAACAGACGATTCTGCTAGTTGAAGATAATCAAGAATTCAGAAGCTACTTACGCGATAGTTTGAATGAAAGATACAATATTCTAGAGGCAGAAAATGGGCAAGAAGCTCTTAATATCCTTGAAAATCAAGATCCTGATTTAATAATTAGTGATATCATGATGCCTATCATGGATGGGTTTCAACTTTGTAAACAGATTAAAACAAACCCGGAGTATTCACATGTCCCGATTATTTTATTGACAGCTAAGTCGACGCATGAAGATAAGGTTGCCGGATTCAGAGTGGGTGCAGATGAGTACATTACCAAACCCTTTAATCTTGATATTCTTGAATCCAGAATAGAATATCTGTTAAAACAGAGGCAGCAATTTATCAAGGATTATCAGAAAAGCTTAAAGATCACTCCCAACAATGAAGCAATTACCTCACTTGACCAGAAGTTGCTAGAAAGGATTAGAGAACACATCAACAAGAATATATCCAATCCAGATCTGACCGTTAATATGTTAAGTAAAGAGATTGGCGTTAGTAGAGTTCATCTTTACAAAAAGACCATGTCTTTAACCGGAAAAACACCTATTGAACTAATCAGATTGATACGGTTGAAGAAAGCATCTGAATTACTCTCGATTGGAAGATTAACTATCAGCGAGATATCTTATGAAGTTGGATTTAATGATCCGAGGTATTTCTCTAAAATATTCAAGAATGAATTTGGTATGCTTCCTTCAAAGTATAAAGATAACCAAGAGAACAACTAAAAAAAAACGTGAAGTATCAGTTTGATGCTTCACGTTTTACATTAAAAATGTTATGGTTAAAGTTTTATTGGCTTTTTAAGTTCAATATTTTTAGAGGAATTTCCAACCTGAATTTCATAAGAACAAGGTTCTAAAGTCCAGGACTTTGATTTTTCATCATAATACTCAAAGGCTCTTTTATCCAATGTTACTTTAACATTGGCAATTTCACCCTGTTTTAGGAATATCTTTTGGAACCCCTTAAGCTCCTTAACTGGTCGATCAATGGTTGAGCCCATTGAAGCAACATAGAATTGAACAACCTCTGCCCCTTCCCGACTTCCGGTATTTTGTACTTTACATTGAGCAACAACGTTTTCGCCCTCTTTTGTCACATTTAAATCACTCAATTTAAAGGTAGTATAACTTAGTCCAAAGCCGAAAGGAAATAGCGTTTCTACATTCTGTTTATCAAAATAGCGATATCCAACGTAGATACCTTCATTATAATGAACCACATTATCCTTTCCGGGGAACTCACCTACAGAATGAGATGAGTATAGCAGATGAGAATCGGCAAAAGTCATTGGGAGTTTACCAGAGGGGCTAACCTTTCCAAAAAGAATATTCGCTAAAGCATGTCCACCCTCCATACCGGGGTACCAAGCCATTAACACAGCTGGAACCTGATTGATCCAACTTTTCATCTCCACATTGCTACCTCCAATAAGCACGACAACAGTATGAGGATTAACTTCAGAGATTTGCTTAATAAGTTCCTCCTGGCCATACTTAAGTTTTATATCTGATTTATCCTGCCCTTCCATATCAAAAGCAGTACCTCCCCAGACAGTCATATCGAAGTTATGAATCCAACCACCTACAAAGATTACAAGATCAGCCTTAGAAGCTGCATTAATAGCATTCTGAGCAAGGCTCTTATCAAAAGATAGATCCTTAGTAGGTTTATATCCTTCAACAAATTCAATTTGAGTAGTTTGACCAGCTAAATCTTTTATTCCCTCTAAGATTGTCACCTCATAAAGAGCCTTGACCTGAGAGCTACCACCACCCATTGATTGTTTATAGATAGCGTTATTACCGACAACCAGAATCTTACGGTATTTATTAGATTCAATTGGAAGAATATTATCATTTTTCAACAAGACGATTCCATCTTCTGCGACCTTGCGGGCAAGTTGTTGATGTTTGGGGGTATTAATTTCACCCGGATATTTATTACCAGATAACTTGGTTTTCAACATTACTCTAAGAATCCTTCTGACTTTCTCATCAATCACCTTTTCATCAACCTCGCCGCTTTTCACAAATTGGATAGCTGAATCGGCCATATAGAATGCATTGAAATCGACCTTTTTCTGACTGAGATCAGTTCCCATTTCAATATCTGTTCCATTAAGCAGAGCTTCTTTAGCATGTTTCACTGCACTCCAGTCGCTTATAAGGATGCCCTTAAAGCCGAACTCTTCCTTAAGTACTTGGTTAACCAGATAGGCGTGATGTGTTGCATACTGTCCGTTAACTTTATTGTAAGACCCCATAACAGTATTTACATCACCACGTTTTACACTTGCCTCAAAAGCTGGCAAATAGATCTCACGTAGAGCCCTTTCAGAGACAATGACATCAACCTTATCACGGTTAACCTCCTGATTATTTGCAGCAAAATGCTTTACACAGGCAGATACCCCTTTGCTCTGAACACCTTGAATATATTTAACAGCTAACTCTGAATTGAGGTAGGGATCTTCACTCAGATACTCAAAGTTTCGGCCATTGAGCGGGCTACGTATGATGTTAACACCGGGGCCAAGAATAATATCCTTGCCTCTTGCTTTAGCTTCACTTCCTAAAACCATTCCCATCTGATGAGCTAATGAGGTATCCCAAGTCGCTGCTAAACAAATACCAGTAGGAAGGTAAGTTGCGTAATCATTTTCTTTCTCTGATTTAGTTGCATTTGTGTTTTGTTCAGGACGGACACCATGAGGACCATCAGACATAACAAGTTCAGGGATATTTAAACGAGCGACGCCTCCTGAGTTAAAGTTTGAACAGGCGTGAATCATGTGAACCTTCTCCTCTAGAGTCATCAAACGAATCAGAGAGTCTATCTTTGCCTCGTTTGCCTCCATAGTAGTTTTTTGATTAGTGGCCGCACATGCCATAAGTGTTCCCAGAATCGTAATAGCAAAATATTTTCTCATAACTGGTTAGTTTTTTCGTCCGTTAGCACCTTGCATTAAGGCATCTAGGGTTTGTTGATCAAAAACCGTATTATTTAATCGGTTAAAAATTCCACACGCATTATTATCCATACCACCATTATCCCAATAGAAGGGTAAGATTCCATTTTCCTTCGCCTTTTTAGTGACGTAATAATGATAGTAGGCTCTGCTTGCCAAATGTTCTGACAATTGAAGACCCGTTAAAGCCGAGCGACGCATTGCAGAATATTCACCCAGTAAAACAGGAATACCCTTTTGTACAAACTGAGTTCTCATTAAACCAAAATTCGTAATTACGGTTGATTCCTCACCCCAGGTTGCATTCCGTTCAGGATCATTCACCGAGTGATAACCATTACCCCAGTAATAGAACATCTTTCCCCAGCTGGCATCCTCTGCTAAACCACAGAAATTCCAAGGCGTATAATAGTGAACCTCAACCATCATCTTATTTGAAATAACATCAACTGGAAGCGTCTTCATTAATTGATTCGTCTTCTCAATATCTGTAGATGGACCTTGAACTACCAAAACACGATATGCATTCTTACCACCTGTAGCTCTTACTGCATCGATGAACGTTTGATGGTAAGAAGTTAATACCGTCATTTGAGTTGCATTATCAACATTAGGTTCGTTAGCACTAGCAAACATCAGATGTTCATCAAAATCTCTCAGATGAGTTGCTATCTGTTGCCAGAAAGCCTTTTGCTTTGCATTATTAGCTTCTTGTTTCTGTGGAGTGATATTATTCTCCAGCCATCCGCCATCCCAGTGGATATTCAATAAAACATACATATCTCTCTCAACGCAATATTGAACCACGGTCTTTACCCTATTCAACCAGCTCTCCTTGATTTTAGCTGTTGAGCTATTCTCCATATACTGGTTAAACGAACAAGGAATTCTGATTGCATTGAAGCCACTCTGTTTTACAAGGTCGATTAAAGCAGTAGAAACCATAGGATTTCCCCATGCTGTCTCCCCTCCTATTGCTTCCAGGGTATTTCCTATATTCCATCCAATCTTTATTTTATTTGCCAGTTCACCTGCAGTACTCTCCATGCCCGTTTCATCGGCAGGTATAGGATTGGTATTATAGTTAGGATATAATTCTCCATTCTGATTTACCGTAATAGTTACCGCAGGAGCATAATCTGCTTTAATAACAAAGGTGGCTTGTCGGGCATTTTGCTCAGAATTGGCACTTGAAGTTAAAGAGACAGTGGTTTCACCTTTTGCACCTTCTCTGGTACTAAAAGAGAGCCAACTAATCGAATCCTGTATAGACCATGATTCAGCTGTGGTAGAAACCTTGAAAGAAAGCGTATTACCAGAAGCAGAGAACCCAAGAGTGGTCACATCACTACTTAAGGCATAGAGATAGTCTGATGCAGCTTGCTTTACCACCACGATGATCTCATTTGCATCACCGGCTTTTATAGTTAGTTTTGCCTCTCTTTCAATGACTGTTTTCGCTGAGACAGCAACATTAATCAATGCTTCGGAAGTTGTTCCTGAACTCTGTGAAAGAGTAACCCAATCTGCAGAGTTACTTATACTCCATGATGAAGCGTTCGTCTTGATTGAGATTGCTTCAACGCCTCCTTCTGCCGGAATCTGAATAGTTGTAGGAGAAACAGTCAAACTGTTCTTTTCATCTTTTTTACAACTTAGAAGAATAGCTCCCAGAATTACAAACCAAAACAGAAAAGGGAGTTTTTTTTGAATATTCATAAATGTTGAATTGAATTATTATATCCTTTTATTTTTTATCAGTACGAAATGGCCAAAGCGGATTGCCATCAGAATCAAACACATTACAGTTTGGGTTATCTTTCCAGGCATAACGCACGTAACGAGGAGTTGTAATATTGTCATTTGAGACCTCAATAATATTGCCCTTGATAGAGGCAATAGCCATAACATATTGACCATCTTCTCCTGCAATTTCAAAACCAGAAGCAACAGAACCTGAATTCAGAACAAGGCCTTTAGCGTTATCATTAATCTCTATAAGGATCTTAGTACCATCTACCTTAAATCCCTTATAACGAGGTCCCAAAATCAGATATGATCTGCCGTAAAGGTCTTTTAAAGCCATTTGAGCCAGTCGGAAGCCAACCTCTTGTTTATTGGTGGGGTGAATATCATTTGCATTACCAATGTCAATAGTGCAAGCCATCCCGGTGTTTGGCAATGTAAGTGCATACTCTTGTGATTCTCTTAGCAGAGGCCAGTCACTATCAGAAGCATCAATAAAATTGGCCAGCTGAACAAAGTAAAAAGGGAGGTACCCTAGTTTAAACCTGATACGCCAGTCATTAATCATATTAACAAAGAGATAGCGGTAGTTATAAGAATCTCTAACATTATCCTCCCCTTGATACCAGATTACCCCCTTTAGCCCATAAGGAACGAGAGGGTTTATCATTGCATTGAATAGAAATGAAGGGTATTTCTGATAATTACTTATTTGAGGAACAGGTGGTTCAAGCTCTTTGTTAAACTTCCAGTTGCCTGCAATTGAGACCTCATTAATTCCATCACTAATAACCATCCTCTCAGCGGGAAGATCAAAACCACCTCCATGCCATAGAGCGGCTAACCTAACTGTAATTACATTCCTTCCTTGTTTAATAATCTCTTTTGGAAGAAGATATTTATGAGAGGGTGCTGCATTCCAAACAGTCTTACAGATTTCGACATCATTAAAATAGAGGGAATAATTCAGTTCAGGTCGCCCAAGATTAATAGTAAGATCCTTGCCTGCCATACCTGAGGGTATATCTACTTCCTTTCTTAACCAGATGATTCCCTCAAACGAAGGCCAGTTCCATTCTTTTAAAACACTAGGCATGGATAGAACGCCCCACTCCTTATCCTCATAGGAAGCATTTAAAAGCCTTTCCTTCACTTCTTCGTCCGGATGATAGACAATCTCCCAAAAGCGCCTGATACGGGCGCTATCAGCCTTAAAATGGCTTAATCCGATAGTATCAATACGGGCTACTCTCTCACGAGTCAAAGAGCAGGAACTTAACATTTCACGACCAGTCCAGGCTTCAACCGGCGTGCCGCCCCATGTTGATTGGATTATCCCGATAGGCACTCCTGTCTCTTTATTCAATATTTTACTAAAGAAATAGGCTACAGCAGAACATTCTTTTACAGTTATAGTATCTATTACCTTCCATTCAGTCTTTCCGATACAATTCTTTTGCGTTGAACTTATATCATGAGGGATTTTCAAGAAGCGAATAGAGTAATTCTTAGCATTAGCTATCTCCTCTTTGGCATTCATACTGCTCCTAACCTCCCACTCCATATTTGATTGTCCGGAGGCCAACCATACATCACCAATCAGAACATCGTTGCACACGATTGATTTTCCCTTTTTGCCTACATTTGATACAGTGAGTTTGTAGGGGCCACCTTCATTCATCTGTGGCATGGAGACACTCCAATCGCCATTTTCATTTGCCATTACCACAACCTCGGAGCCAGCCAATTTTACACTAACCATTTGATTTGGATTAGATTTGCCCCAGATAGGAATTGCGATGTGTCGCTGCAAAACCATATGATCAGTAAAAGCATCAGCAAGTGTTAGCTGGCCTTTTGAAATAATTGACAGGGCAAGAAAGAGTAGTATCAGAGTGTTTCGCATAGTTCTATTAAATGAAAAGTTCAATAAACATTTCTTAATTTCCATGATTTCGGATCATCAATCCGGTAGCAAAAGAAAACCAACGACAATCTTCTATATGCTACCGGATGCTTAACGATGTTTAAATCAGTTTTTAACTGAAACAATTTTCCATTTCACTTCACCATTGTAAGGATCAGCTACTACCCTGTTTTTTTCAATTCTAACAGTCTCAGGTTTATCTTTTCCCGGAAGATAGAGGGAGCAACTACCATTTTCAGCTCCATAGATATTGAGTGTAATCTTTGACCAGTCAATAAACTGTGTTGATTGAGCCAGATCGACATGCGGAATTACGGTTCCTGCTTTTACGAGAACTACAATGGGAATCTGACCGGCCTTAATGTGATTCCATCCTTTTGCATAGCTTTTTCCTGTTTGGTAATCAATCCATTCTCCTTCGGGAAGATAAACATCACGAGAATCAACATCTTCAAATAGAGGTGCAACGAGAAGGTCTGAACCAAACATATATTGATTATCCAAAAGCCAACTACCGGGGTCATTTGGGAATTCAACGAACATTGCTCTTAGCATTGGCCAACCATTCATACTACAAATCTTAGCCTGTGTATAGATATAGCTCATAAGCTTATATCTCATTTCGTCAGCTAGTCTAAAACTCTTCATAAAATCCTCCCCATATTCCCATGGTTCAGTAGGAGGAGTTCCGTGACTTCGTGTATGAGATGTAAGCATCCCAAATGGAGTCCATCTGCGATAAACATCTTCCGGTTTTTTTAATGCAAAGCCACCTATATCATGACTCCAAAACGAAAAACCGGAAACTCCGATTGAGAGGCCACCACGAAGAGTTGCGGCCATAGCCGAGTTAGTATTTGCCGGATCGCCACCCCAATGCAACGGGTAACGCTGACTTCCAGCCCATGTACTTCTAGCCCAGATAATATTATCACCGGTTACCTCTTTAGTAATATCAGCAATGGTCTTATTATACCTAAGTGGATATAAATTATGCTCATAGAAGCCCGTCTTGCCAGAGGCAAAGAGTCCATTTGCCGGTGCAGCTTCGCCAAAATCAACTTTAATTGCACTAACTCCAAGATCTAAAAGACCTTTTATCTTCGACTGATACCACTTAATAGCTTCCGGATTAGAGAAGTCTATAACAGCATCTTCATAAGGCAGATTACCTTTTCCATCTTTTACGAAAAGCCCCTTTTCAACAATCTCAGGGAATAAAGTATTTTTTGGAACGAAATAGGGTAATTGCCAGAGACAGGTTCTTATGCCATTCTCTTTTAGTTTTGCAATCATCGCCTTCGGATCTTCAAACCTTGATTTTGAGAATTGGAAATCGCATCTCCAATCGGTTTCAAACCAACCAGTATCGAAATGCAGCACATCAGTTGGAATCTTATTGGCACGAAGCTTATCTGCAACCATTAGTCCCTCTTTCTGGGAGAAATAAGTAATGCGACTCATCCAGAAACCAAACGACCATAACGGAGGCATCTGTGCCTTGCCTGTTAAATCAGTATAGGCACTCAATATTTCTTTGGGACTACCTATAAAAACAAAAAGATCTAGTGCATCATCTCCAATCATCATTGTATTAGCCTGGCTCCAATATTTCCCAAAATCACATGAGATGGGTGTAGAGGTATGCATGAATACGCCATAGCCTCTACTACTCAGATAGAAGGGAATAGGTTTATACATGCTTTCATTCTGGATACCATTAGCATCATCAACCCAAAGGACAACCTTCTGCCCTCTTTTATTGAACGACTGATAAGACTCTCCACATCCAAAGATTTTCTCATCTGGTGACAGATTAAAAGCTGCAGCAAAACTCCTCGAATAATCTGAGGCACGACGAACGAAAGAGAAGGGCAATACGGGAGTATAAGTTGACAGTTCAACATCTTCCTGATGAATTGTTGAGGTAAGCAATTTACCGGTGGCATCATAAATTTTTACATGCCAGGGGTAATTGGTAATCTCAACCTTTCCATATAGAGAGGTATAAAGGTGACCTGTTGAAGTTTTTTGATATTTCCACGATTTATCAATCGGAGCCTTTCCACCGACCAACATTAAAGAATTTTCATCCTGTCTAGCAACAAAACCTGATATTGCTCTGATTCGAATAGTTCTGGGTGAAGCAAACTCAACTGAGAAGGGTAACTCTGGCTGAGCAGCATACTCACGAGTAGGAAATTCATTAGCAGCCACTCTATTCAATTTACCCAGCATGTTATTAAATGCCATACGGGTGGAGTATTCATACCGGCTATACTTCAGAACCCCTTTTCCTGTTGCAGGATCAAAGCTAACTAAGCTATCGGCTAAATAGTAGGTATTTTGGAAGTTGCTAAAATCAGGACTTATATCAACTGGTTCATTCTGCAAATGAAACCCTTGCAGTTGAGCTTCTGATTTTAGAGTAGTAAAGGTAAGCATCCCCAGCAGACCAATACATAATAAGGTTCTGTACTTCATTCTATGTTATTCTCACGTTAACGATTATAGTTTCTCATTTCATTTTTCAGCAACAAAACGGATTGCTTGACCGCCGCCTTTCGCTAGTTTAACTTTTAGGATAGTTTTACTGGTAACCTCTGTTTTACTAATTTGTACACTTTCGGGATTAGAGTCAAAGCAAGCATCCTGTCCATCAGCATAGATTTCGGCCAAATAGCGCTTACCGGCAGAAAGAAATGTCAGAGGCAGATCAAACTCTCTTTGTTCCTTGTTGGTGATGGAGCCCAGATACCAGTCATTAGAATTAATATCTTTTCTGACAATAGTTAAGAAGTCTCCTATCTGAGCATTTAAAACAATGGTTGTATCCCAGTTTACCGGAACATCCTGTAGAAATTTAAATGCCGGTCTACCAATATAATTCTCAGGAAGATCAGCCAGCATCTGAATCGGAGAATAGATTGTCAGATAAAGTGCAAGTTGTTTTGCCAGAGTTGTGTGAACCCTCGTTCCTTTGATTGCAAATATCCCTGGGGTAAAGTCCATCGAACCAGCCAGCAACCTAGTAAATGGAATAATGACAGTATGTTCCGGAGGATTTCCTTCACTCCATGCATCATATTCCATTCCTCTTCCCCCCTCACCTGCTAAAAGATTGGGGTAAGTACGGCACAAACCAGTTGGTTTAATTGGTTCATGGAAGTTAACAGCAAGTTTATATTGAGCTGCTTTATCAAGAACATACTGGTAATAGTTTACCCCAAACTGACCGTGATGCCATTCCTTCATGTTTAACCGTGATCCTACTTGACCAATCTTAATAGCATGAAGCCCTCCTTCTTGATACATCTTCATTCCTGCATCAATTTGAGGTAGATAGTTTTCAATATTAGAACCTGTTTCATGGTACCCAATAAGGCTGACTCCTTTTTCTTTGGCATAGTTTGCAACCTCTTTGAAATTAAAATCAGAGGTCGATTCAGTGAAGCTAAACACATGCATTTTATTCTCATACCATTGGGGTGTCCAGCCTTTATTCCAGCCTTCAATGAGAAGATGATCAATGCCAAGTTTATTGCAGTAATCTATATACTCTTTTGATCTGGCCGTTGTTGCACCATGAATAGGACCTTCCCAGAAGCTGTATTTTCCAATGTGCATACCCCACCAGATACCAAGGTATTTGTGTGGTTTTATATACGACAGATCTGTTAGTTTACATGGTTCATTCAAGTTTAGCATCATCGTGGAGGTTATCAATTCTCCAGCATTATGACCAAGAATAATCGTACGCCAGGGAGTTTTAAAAGGACTGGTAACATTGACCTTGGCTCCGTTACTCCAAGGTGTAAGATCACATTTTAGTCCTTTCTTTTTATCAGAGGCCAGGGTCATAGAGGCATAATTAACCAAGGCAGCCTCATGAATTGAAGCAAACATTCCATTTGGCAGTTCTAATGTTAGAGGAGTATGAACAGTATCCAGCTCATTAATTGGAGATTTCTTAAAGAGATACTCGTATCGGTTATCCTTATAAGCAGGAATCCACCATGCTTGTGCAACATCATGGAAGTTAAATGAAGTAAGCTCATCTATGATAGTAAAGGTTGTCAGATTAGTCTGATTTGGGAAACTATATCTAAAACCAACGCCATCATTAAATACCCTGAATGTTATGGCAAAAGACCTTTTTGAGCCTGAAGCTTCAGTTAGATTAAAAGTGGCTTCATTACAATAGTTTCTAACATACTTCTGCTGACCCCATGGTTGCTCCCATGTTTCGTCGATTGCACTATCTGAGTGATTTACCAGAATCAAGTTATTAGATAACGTATCACTATTAGTCAATACAAAACCTAATGCAGATTTAATCAGAATAGGTTTATTTTTAAAAGAAACCTCATAGTATGGTTTGCCCTTTTCAATCCAAAAATTTGCTTGTATCTCTCCATTAGGAGATTTAATAGGCCATTTTTCTGTTTGATCAGTCTTATGGACACAAGCACTTAAAAATAAAATAATAACAAAAAAATAGGTGATAGTCTTTAACATTTTAATAAGTATTATTCAGTTGTATCACTGTTCTTTCCCCATCTGATTCCCAATAGTGATCTACACAAATCTCATTATAACTAATAGATGAATTCAGCGCTTCCTCTGGACTTCATTTACTTTAATTCTATACTGATTGGCTCACAAGTTAATCCTTGAGAGGATGCTGAAACTGTAACTATTCCCGGCTTTTTTGAAGCTTTGACAATAAGCAGGCACTTACCATTGAAAGCATCTCTAAAGCTTGCCTTAAACGACTCATGACTTATCTGTGAGCCATTATCCACGCCAACAATCTCCAAACCATCGCCTACTTTAAACTCGATCCTATTGTTGGCGAAAGGGACTAGATTATTAGTAGCATCTTTAACTGATACAGTGATGAAAGCGAGGTCATTTCCATCTGCTGAAATAGTTGAACGATCAGCTTCCAGAACCACTTTTGAGGGTTTACCGGCTGTTTTAACATCCGACATCATGGTTGAGCCATCGGCCTGTTTTCCAACTGCCAGAAGAGTTCCCTCTTCAAAAGGTACATTCCATTCAAGATGAACACTCTTACTGTCCTTAGATTTTTTACCCAATGATTTACCGTTAAGAAACAGCTCTACCTCTGTACAATTTGTGTAGACCCATACATCCACGTTCTCGCCTTTCTTCCAATTCCAGTGAGGGAAAAGATGCAGTACTGGTTTATCTGTCCACTCACTTTGGTACATATAGTAGGCATCTTTGGGAAAACCAGCCAAATCAACGATACCAAAGTATGAGCTTCTTGAAGGCCATTGATAAGGAGTGGGTTCTCCCAGATAGTCGAAACCAGTCCAGATAAACATTCCGGAAAGAAAATCATTATCTCTGATAGGTATCCAGGCATCAGCATGAGTAGACCCCCAAGGAGCATGGCAATTATCATAAGAAGAGCATGAGTTATCTGGGTTACCTTCATAGAAAGGGATATCCCAGCGCTTTGGCCAAACCCTAATCTCACGTGATGGCATGTTGTAAACTCCTCTTGAATTTAATGATGAGGTGGTTTCAGTGCCAATAAACTTCTGATTTGGAAAGTTAATCGGGAAAGAGTCAAAACTGGTATGGTGATAATTGAATCCGACCAGATCTAAAGCACCCGACTTATAAAGTAGATTTTCGGGAACAGGAAAATTCAATCCGGAGGTGACCATAACGCCAGGCATCATTTTCTTTATTATGGAGGATAGCTCTTGAGCTATAGATATACCAGTAGAGTCAAATTGTTCAGGAATTTCATTACCAATACTCCAGATGATAACACTTGGATGGTTTCTATCTCTAAGCAAATGATCTGTAATATCTCTCACGTGCCACTCAGCCCATTGTGTTGAATAGTCAAATTCGACCTTCTTTTTCGCCCACATGTCGAAAGTTTCATCCATCACTAAAAAGCCCATTTTATCGCATAAATCTAACAATTCAGGTGCAGGGGGATTGTGTGAAGTTCGTATGGCATTACACCCCATCTCCTTTAGTATTTCAAGTTGTCTTTCAATAGCCCGTGTATTTATTGCAGCACCTAATGCACCTAAGTCATGATGGTTACAGACACCCTTTATTTTCATTGGCTCGCCATTGAGTGAAAAGCCTTTCTTAGCATCGAACTGAAAATACTTTATTCCAAAAGGGGTCTCATACGAATCAACCTTCAGTTCTTTTGAATAAACATTACTTACAGCTTTGTAGAGATAGGGTGACTTAGTGCTCCAAAGCTTTGGATTCTTCACTTCAATAGTCTGGCTCAGAAAGGATGTATCATTCTGTAGTACACTTATAGTATCATTAATTCTTGTCACCTCTTGATTATTCTCATCAAGAATTAGTGTTTCAACCTTCAATTTTTGAACCTCTGAGGTTGTGTTATTAATAGCTATCGAAAGAGTAAGATTAGCAAGTGTTGTTGTTACTGAATTAGATATAATCTGGGTACCCCAGAAATTGATGTGAACGGGATTAGTTTTTTCTATCCATACATTACGATATATACCCGAACCACTGTACCATCTTGAGTTGGGCTGATCTGAATTATTAACCCTAACAGCCAATACATTATTTTGATTACCAAATTTGAGGTAAGGCGTCATATCATACTGAAATCCAATGTAACCATTAGGCCTCTTGCCGAGTAGGTTACCATTCAGATAGACCTCACTGTTATGATATACACCATCAAATGTTATGTAAATTCTTTTTCCAGAATCTTCAATTGGAGCCATAAAGTTTTTTCTATACCATCCAATACCTCCCGGAAGAGCCCCACCTTCAATACGACTAGGATTATCTTTATTAAACTCACCCTCTATACTCCAATCATGTGGAACATTAAGTCTTCTCCAATCAGTATCCTTAAATGAAGCGTCTGAATAGACAGCAGAATCGCCTAACATAAATAGCCAATCTTCATTAAAACTCAATCGTTCTCTTGTCACCTTTTCCTCTCTATGACATGATATTAATAAAAAGCCGGATAATATGATTGATATTAATCCGAGCATAAATGCATTTTGATTTATTTTCATAACGTTGGTTTTGAAATTGGTGCTAAATAATTCATTTAAATGATTCGACTTTTATAATTTCTCTGATCGTTGTGTGGTGTATAATCAGAAAAATAAGAGTCATAGAGACAAGAGAAGCTAAGAATTGAAAAAGAATTAGAGTGGTGGTATTCCACCACCCTAATTCAAGAAATGGTTAAACCATTAACTATCTAACTTTAACTAATTGAACAGAAGCTGATTCATATTTATCACCATTCTTCTGTCCCATCCACATACCGTCAGCAATGTAGGCATTGCCATTAGCGTCATAACGTACATCAAGAACGCTAACATTTTTTCCAGTTAAGCCGATCCAGACTAATGAGAACTCAGATGTTAGGTCAGTTCCAAAAGTGATTACGCCGTCAGCAACACTCCATGTGTTTGCGATTCCATTTAATACACAAGTACCGTCAGCATTGAAAGTGTATTCGAAATCAGCAGCAGTATTGAAGACAGTCAGAGGATCAGTTGCACCCCAACCAGCGAGTGTTGAAGCCATATCTTCACGGGTTGTCCAGCTATTTAATCGCTTTCCACCTTCTGTTCCCTGTTCAGGCCAGCCAATCCAATCTTGAGCAACAGTAGCATATTTCCAAGTACCAACCAAATCAGTAGCGGTAATCTGTTTTTTAGGTTCAACAAAAACAACAGGATTAATTGTGATGCTATTGTATATATCCTTTTCAACAAAGTTGTAAATAAGATAACAAGCACCTTCACCCTGAACGTCCTGGTCACGAAGAACAGCTAAACGAAGTACTGAATCAGAAACTTTATAAACCTTGTAATTTGCCCAGTCAGATATACCGGCTATACCGTTTACTGTACCAGATTGACCTTCAACAACTGCAAATGGTTTATAACTTCTTAGAATAGTTCCACCGTTGATTGTAAGAGTTCTGGTATCCCAGTTTAGATTATAAGTTCCTTCTTCAGGAGCTTCTTTTTTCTTATCAGCAATGAAGTGCTTACCATCAATAAGGTTGAAGTACATTACACCATAGCCTTCGGTGCCTGGCCAATCCAAACGAACAGATGCAGAATCAGAAGGGAAAATGAAATCGACACCAGCATCCCAAAGCCATGCATCATCACCTTCGTTTTGTTCAGTAACGAAATTCCAAGATGTACCCATAAATGATAAAGGACCGGGGAAAACTTTTCCTTCAACGTCAAGAACCCAAGCTTTCTGTTTTCCATAACCACTTGTCAGACCTTTCCACCAATCAGTATTATAAACTGTTGTATCACCTTCTGTAATAACTACATCAAAAGCAGCAGAGGTTAAAGTTGAACCATTAGAAAGATAGCTGCAAGTAAATGAGTAGGTTCCAGCTTCAGCAAAAGCTACTTCTGCCTTCTTATCAACAGCAGTGTAATCAGTTCCGTTACATGTCCACCATACGTTACCGGATAGTGTAGTAGTAAATAAAACTTTGTTAATACTTACAGTGTAATTGAAGTTAGTTCCTAAAACAGGCTTAACTGTTGTTGGAGTTGTTTCTTCATCTTTGTCCTTTTTACAGGAAGAAACCACGAATAGCGCAAGTAATAATACGCCGAGAAATGATAACAAACGTTGGTTTTTCATGCCTCAATGATTGTTGTTAATTAATTAATGGTTGTAAAAAATAATTAGGATTGTTTACCACCCGGGATTTTGAGTTAAGACGCCTCCTGAAAGTGTAATTTGATTACCTGGTATCTGTGATAAGCCACGGGTGGTTTTAAATATTGTTCCTTGAATAACCTTCTGATCTTCGATACCTCCGGTTAAAACTTTTTCACTGAGGCTCAGTTTATCAGAAGCATACTGTAATGAATTATCATAACGAAGAAGATCCCAATAGCGAATCCCTTCAAATGCAAACTCATATTTACGTTCTTGATAGATCACATCTTTGTCAACTGAAGGAGCGGCTTCTAGTCCTGCACGAGTTCTAACCTGATTTACATACCCAAGTGCATTAGGACTACCAAGTTCAGCAGCCATTAACAAAACATCTGCATATCGCATCACAAAGAAATCCTGATATTGACTGATCATAAAACTTACACCGCCTAACATTTCTGCCGTGCTATTGCCGTTTTCATCGCAAAGAGGTATATATTTCTTGGTAAAATAGCCAGTATACTCTTTCATATCTTTTATCTGAGTATAGTTGATTCCCTCCTCCTTAATTGCCATTATGGAGGAAGCTTTTCTTTTATCGGTTGAACTCCATGTCTTATAAAAAGAAGGAACAACAGTGCAAGCTCCCCAACCTGAACCATAGCCACTATTTTTCCATGCCATTTTGCGAAGGCCATTCATAACTAACCAATGGTTTCCGTCTGTATTTCCATTGTAATCAGAAGTGTAAGTGTATTTTATACTAAATACAACCTCTTTATTGGTTTCGCCGGCATAAGTAGTAGAGGTAATAGGTAATCCGTTCTGCGCTGCTTCATAAGTTGAAGCGGCTGGCCATAAATCAGCATAGTTAGAAACCAAATCATGACCACTATTAGAGATTACATCCTCTAAATAACCTAGTGCTTCATCCTTACTGACTAATCCTACAAGATCACTTTTCCCGTAGTAACCAGTGTAAAACAGAAATACACGTGCAAGTAATGATTCAGCAGCCCATTTATTCGCATGGCCATAATCAGTAGTCGCAATTTGACTGTATGTCTCGGTTCTGCCATTCTTAATAGCAAACAAGAGGTCACTGGCTATGAGTGCGTAAGTTTCATCAGCACTTGCCTGAGGCACATTATCAGAGGTAGGAGCTGTTAGTAGAGGCACTCTTTCCCATAATCTTACCATATCGAAATAGAAATAGGCTCTTAGAAATCTGGCTTCAGATTCAATGGTACCTCTTAAAGCAGTCTGACTACCCCATTCTACTCCATCCAGATGATTCAATAATGAGTTAACTCTAAAAATACCTTTATAGTAGTTAGCCCAGTTTTTCTCATAAATATTCTGACTACCTGAATTGACACTTACATCAAATTCATCAAGCATAGCATAGTCATCACTATCTCCATATCCGGTTCCTCCAAAACATTCGTCGCCCATAACCTCTGAAGCCAGCGGGAAAGCAACACCATCAGAATAGATCAATTGCAATGCATCATAACAACCAGTAAGAGCATCTTGTGCCTCTTGCGGGGTCTTGTAGTAATTACCATCAGTTTTTGAAGTCAATGGTTCAGTCTCAAGAAAATCTTTGGCACATGAACTTAAAAATAGTATCAAGCTGCCCAAAAAGAAGTATAGTATTTTTTTCATCTCAATCTATTTTAAAATTTCACACTAACACCAAAGAGGATAGTTCTGGGAGTTGGATAGTAACCTAAATCAACCCCACTAGAGAATGAATCAGTTGCTCCATTCACAAAACCATAACCAACATCAGGATCCATACCAGTGTAATTGGTAAAGGTGTAAAGATTCTGTACAGAGGCATAGACTCTTAGTGAACTTAAAGCCTTAACCTTTATTAGGTTTGTTAACTCATAACCCAGAGTAATGTTGGCAATTCTTAAATATGAACCATCCTGAACAAAGATGTCAGAAAACTTATAATTGATATTGCTGTTTGTTACACGAGGTACTGTTGTTGAAGTACCTTCCCCATGCCACCTGTCAAGAATCTCTGTTGAATAGTTAGCAAACTTATCAACCTGATTACGGTAAGATTGAACAATCTCATTACCCAGTGTTCCTGTAGCAAGGAAATCAAAATCAAAACCTTTATATGAAGCCGAGAAGCTGAATCCGAAGATAAAATCAGGATTTGGATCACCTAAATCTATTTTATCATTGTCATCAATCTTGCCATCACCATTCTGATCAACGTATTTTAAATCACCAGGCTTAGCGTTAGGTTGAACCAATTTCCCGTTAGACCCTACATAAGAGTTTACCTCATCGGTAGTTTGGAAGATTCCATCTGTCTCCCAACCCCAGAAATAACCAATAGCATGGCCAGTCTCTGCACGATAAAATTCAGTAGCATTATTATAGAGACTGTTTGTAGAACCATGAAGAATACCATCCTCGGTAGGAATCTCAGTGACGTTGTTTTTATTGTAAGCTCCGTTAATGCTTGCGCGATACTTAAAAGCTCCTTCGTTCTTTGTATAGCTTAAAACTAATTCTACGCCATTGTTCTGAACATTACCACCATTAATTACAGGAGGATTTGTGCCGGCTGTTGCTAAAACAGGAGCAGTAATTAACCAGTCTTTGGTAGTTTTTCTGTAGTAGTCGAAGTTTAGACTTAATCTGCTGTCAAAGAATGAAGCATCAAAACCGATATCAAACTGTTCACTGGTCTCCCATTTTAAGTCTTCATTACTCAATCTGCTTGGGTACGAGCCACTAGTACTTACACCTTCAGTACTTCCAAAGTTATAAGCTGCATTGGTAAAGCTAATTGGTGCGAGATATTGGAAAGGATCAATATTGCAGTTACCAACTTGTCCCCAGCTTACTCTTAGCTTTAAGTATGGAAGGTAATTCGTATAATCTTGCATGAATTTCTCATTGGTAATGACCCAACCAGCAGAAACAGAAGGGAAATAACCCCATTGATGTCCCTTTGCAAACATGGATGAACCATCAGCCCTAAAGGTTGCATTAAACAGATAGGTCTCTTTGAAGTTATACTGTCCGCGAACAAAATATGAGATGATTCTATTAGCGGTATAAGGTGCACCATTTAAGGTGATTAATGCAGCATTATCAGTATTGGTTGAATTATCTAACCAAGCATGATCCAGATCATCAAAAGCCAAATAAGCATTCTCACCATATAGATATGATCCGGATGCCTTTTGAACCGATGTTCCGGCCATTCCTGTGATATTATGATTTCCCAACCTCTTTTGATAAGTTAGTAAGTTGTCAAAGCTCAGATTCATCCCTTTTCCAATTCTCTGAGAGGCTTTATTGTATTTCGAGAAAGAGTAAAGCGAGAGTTCATATACCGGAGTAAATGATCTTGACTCAGATGCTGAATAATCAAGTCCTAAGGTTGATCTGAACGTAAAGTCTTTTAAAAACTTAATCTCTCCATACATGGTACCTAATAGCTTCTGGGAATTGTTTACACTCTGATTAGTCATATACATCAAAGCATAAGGATTCACCTCCTGACTATTCCAATATGTATTGCCGTTCTGGTCAGTGATAGTTGTGGAATTACTATTAAAGAATTCGCCATTATTATCATAAACCGGCATCAATGGACTGGTATTAAATGCATTTCTCAGTGTATTACTGTACTGATTGCCAACTGCAATACCTCTATTATCTATATGAGAATAAGTTACCTTCTCGCCAATGGTTACTAAATCATCAAAGAGTTTGTGATCTGAGTTGATGCGTACATTATATCTGTCATACTTAGAGAGAGAAGAGCCACCAACAATACCCTCCTGAGTTGATTTTGAAAGACTCATTGAGTAAGTTGAATATTTTGAACCGCCATTAACGCCGAGAACGATATCATTTGTTATTGCATTATCGCTCATCATCTCATTGAACCAATCTGTATTGGCAACACCAGCAGAGGTGTACTGAGGAAGATCACTCGCATTAAATGGCATAGAGCTAACCGAACCTCCAGAGTTTAAATGCTGCTCATTCATTATCATGACATACTCTTCAGTATTAAGCATTCTAATCTTCTTGGCTCTGCCCTGCCAACCAGTGAAAGCATCAAGGGTAACTTCAGAGTAATTTGTTTCAGTGCCTTCTCCTGACATTGGTTTCCCACTCTTTGTGGTAATTAAAACAACGCCATTTGCACCCTGGTTACCATAAATGGCTGCCGAGGCAGCATCTTTTAATACATCAATTGATGCAACATCAGAGGGATTTAAAAAACTGATATCGCTTGTTTGAACACCATCTACTATAAATATTGGTGAAGAATTGCCTACGGTGCCGACACCACGAACTCTTACCTTATAAGAGGAACCTGGTTGCCCGGAGGTTCTTGTGATATTTACACCAGCAGTAATTCCTTGCATTCCTGAAAGAGGGTCAACTGCTTTTCTCTTTTCTAAATCTTCCCCTTTCAACTGAGCAGTGGCACCAGTTACCAATTTTTTCTTCTGTGTGCCATATCCGATAATAACGGTCTCACCTAGTTGAGTAATGGCCTCCTCAAGTCTGATTTTAAGGAAACTCTTCTCCCCAGAGACAATATCCTGACTCCTGTAACCTACGAAGGAGACATGTAGTGTATCTTTTGGAGCTACTTTAATAGAAAATTGACCCTTTAAATCGGTAACTGTACCTTTTAATGTACCTTTAATTGTAACGTTGATACCTGGCATGCCTAACCCTGAATTGTCAGTTACTATGCCGCTAACCTGTTTCTCTTGTGCGAAAATCTCGCCCGACATAAATAGCATCATGATCAATGCCATTAATAGACCCTTCTGACCTATTCGGCATCGTTTGCATGATACATAATCGGAAAACTTTGTGTGTAAAAACTGTAACATAGTTTTTTTATTAGTGTTGGTTTTCGATGCACCAAAGTAAGACTTACATGAATGCATTGATGTGGTGTAATGTAATAATCTAGGGGGACAATTGTAAAAATGACACATTCATTTGATTCATTTATACCGTAACAAATGTTAACACTAGGTTAATTATCCCTTATCTTATGTTAAAATTTTAGCATTACCGAACAATTAACAAACTCATTTAAAACTACTTATATAATATTTGACAATAGTTTTCTCAATTAACATCAATCGTTTGCGGTAAATTCCTACTCAAATTTATGCGATAATGAAAACTAAAGTCTTTTTATTCAGAGGATTAAATACCTGATCGTTCTGTACTTCTCATTTGGACAACATCCAGCCTCTACTAATTTCTTAATTTCTAATCTCGAATTTCTAATACCATCTGTTCGTATAGGTATCTCTCATTTCTTCCTTATGATTACTACATCAAGAAGTCCTACTCTTGACTACTGAAATCTTATTCTGTAATCTTATAAACCGATACAATCTTCCTATTAATCACTGTCTACAATGATTTAATTAAGTAGTAGCAAAATAATAGTAAAGTAAAGAATAGGGATTAATACAGGTCTAATTACCCAGTATGAGGGTTATAGGATGAACCTAAAAAGGATACAAGGGAAAACTGATGCTGCAAAGAGGATAAATAGTCCTAAAAAAAGTGAATACCGGAAACGATTGAATGTTATCCTCAGAGATCATTTCAAACCAAAATCTATTAATCAATCGATAAATGATTTAAATTCAGAACTCTAAATCATTTGTCAACTGTCTATTTTCATATGACGGAGGGTAAATGTTGCTTAATCTTTAACATATGTAGCCTATCATTTGCTGAAAGTAGCATTATCTTGCACCCGATTTACAAACAATACTTTCAGTTTTTAACCAATCATTAAGCACAAATTAATTCTAATGATTACACTCGGAATCGATATCGGAAGTTCATCCATTAAAGTTTCGCTCTTTAATGCCCTAGTTGGAAAATCAATCGACAATGCGGTCTACCCTTCCGATGAGATGGAGATAGCTTCAAAGCAACCTGAATGGGCTGAACAAAATCCTGACGTCTGGATGCAGAACTTTCTTATGGCTCTAAATCTGATAAAAGCAAGACATCCTAAAGAGTTAAAACAGGTAGAAGCTATTGGCATCACCTACCAGATGCATGGTCTTGTAGTGGTTGATAAAGAGGGAAATCCTCTTAGAGATTCTATAATTTGGTGCGATAGCCGGGCAGTAAAAACAGGGAAAATCGCATTTGAAGCTATTGGCACTGAGTATTGCCTTGACCATTTGCTTAATTCTCCCGGAAATTTCACAGCATCTAAACTTGGTTGGGTTAAATCAAATGAACCGGAGTGTTATGATAAGATCCATAAGTTCATGCTCCCTGGAGATTATATTGCCTATCGTCTTTCAAATAAAATTGTAACAACCCCATCAGGACTATCTGAAGGTATCTTTTGGGATTACAAAACGAATCAGATTTCTCAGGATATCATTGATCATTTTGGCTTCAATAAAGATCTGATCCCTGAAATTGCTGATACTTTTTCAATTCAAGGCCGCCTCACATCAGAGATGGCAGAATTAACCGGACTTTTAGAGGGTACTCCAATTACCTATAGAGCCGGGGATCAACCCAACAATGCCTTCTCCCTTAAAGTCCTGAACCCAGGCGAAATTGCCGCTACAGCTGGAACAAGTGGCGTTATTTACGGGATCAGTGGTACAAGAAATTATGATCCTCTCTCCAGAGTAAATACATTTCTTCACGTAAATGAAACTGCCGAGAACCCCCGATATGGGATACTTTTCTGTCTAAACTCTGTTGGTATACTTAATTCATGGGCTCGACATAATCTCATGGGTAAAGAGACCTCTTATCCCGAGATGAATGAAATAGCAGCCTCAATACCCGAAGGATCAGATGGGTTATTGATTCTTCCTTTCGGAAATGGGGCTGAAAGAATGTTAGAAAACAAAAACATCGGGGCTTCAATACACGGCCTTAATCTTATAACACACCACAAAGGTCATATTCTAAGAGCAGTTCAAGAAAGTATAGCATTTGCATTTAATTATGGCATTGAACTAATGCAACCACTTGGTCTTGAACTGAAAGTAATCAGAGCCGGAATAGCAAACATGTTTTTAAGCCATGTTTTCGTTCAAACTCTAGCCAACCTTTCAGGAGCAAAAATTGAGCTATATGAGACCAATGGAGCTGATGGTGCCGCCAGAGGAGCTGCCATTGGAGCAGGTTACTTTGCTTCTCCTGAAGAAGCCTTTAACAACTTTAAAGTTCATCAAACGATTACTCCTGATCCCGACAGCAATATATCTAGCTTTTATGAAAAATGGAAAGACCTATTAAACAAGTCATTATAATACAAAAACTTTAAATTCAATAATATGAGTACCGAATATTTTAAAGGAATTAATCAAATTCAATTTGAAGGGCCAGAGTCAAAGAACCCTATGGCATTTCGTTTCTATCAACCTGAAACAGTAGTTGCTGGTAAAACTATGAAGGAGCATCTTCGTTTCGCAATGGCATGGTGGCATACACTATGCTCAAACGGAGGAGATCCATTCGGACAAGGAACCTACCGTCGTCCTTGGGATATAACTGGTGATGCGATTGCCCGTGGTAAAGCAAAAATGGACGCTGGTTTTGAATTTCTTCAAAAATCAGGTATTGATTACTACTGTTTTCACGACTTTGACCTTGTAGAAGAGGCTGGTACTATAGCTGAATCAGAGAAAAGATTGCAGACCATGGTAGATTACGCCCTTTTAAAACAGAAAGAAACTGGAAAGCAATTACTATGGGGAACAGCTAATCTGTTCTCTCATCCACGATATATGAACGGGGCAGCAACCAATCCTGATTTTCAGGTACTCACCTATGCTGCAACCCAAGTTAAAAATGCTATTGATGCTACCATTGCGCTGGGTGGACAGAACTATGTGTTCTGGGGTGGCAGAGAGGGTTATCTCTCATTATTGAACACCAATACGCAGAAAGAACTGGATCATCTTGCCCGTTTCCTTGAGATGGCTCGTGATTATGGTCGTCGTAATGGCTTTAAAGGAACTTTCCTTATTGAGCCAAAACCGATGGAACCAACTAAACATCAATACGACTTTGATGCCCAAACTGTAATTGGTTTTCTTCGTTATTATGGCCTTGACAAGGATTTCAAGCTGAATATTGAGGTAAACCATGCAACACTTGCAGGACATACCTTCCAGCACGATCTTCAGATGGCCGCCAATGCCAATATGTTAGGTTCTATTGATGCAAACAGAGGAGATTACCAGAATGGTTGGGATACCGACCAATTCCCCGTCAATCTATATGAATTGACTGAATCGATGCTTGTAATACTTGAGGCAGGAGGTTTCACAACAGGTGGTATCAACTTCGATGCAAAAGTCAGACGTAACTCAACAGATCTTGACGATATCTTTATTGCCCATGTTTCAGGAATGGATGCATTTGCTCGCGCACTAATTGCAGCTGATAATATCCTTCAGAAATCAGATTATCTAAAGCTTAGATCAAACAGATATAGCAGTTTTAATACCAATCAAGGATTAGCTTTTGAAAAAGGAGAACTAAAACTTGAGGATCTTAGAAATCTGGCTATCGAGCAAGGTGAACCTACGCAAATCAGTGGAAAGCAAGAATACTATGAATTGATAGTAAACTCATATTTATAATCTTTTCACCATGTCTAAACCAACCGCACCCGTTAAATCCGGGATAAATTCTTATCTGATTTTAATCACATTTACCGCCACTTTAGGTGGTCTGCTCTTTGGATACGATACTGCTGTAATATCTGGTGCTGAAAAGTCAGTTCAAGCGTATCTTATCACAAGCTTGGGCCTAAGTACTTTTATACATGGACTAACTATTTCTAGTGCCTTAATAGGATGTGTAATAGGTGGTGCTATAAGTGGCTTTCTAGCCTCAAATTATGGACGAAAAAGATCGCTTATACTGGCTGCTGTTCTCTTCCTTTTGTCGGCATTAGGTTCTGGATATCCCGAGTTCCTTTTCTTTCAAAAAGGAGAAGTCTCAGTTGGATTGCTTATCATGTTTAACTTTTACCGGATTATAGGAGGAGTTGGTGTAGGCTTAGCCTCAGCAATTGTTCCGATGTATATCGGTGAGATATCACCAGCTCATTTACGTGGAAGGCTTGTATCAATCAATCAATTTGCAATCATCTTTGGAATGCTGGTCGTTTACTTTGTAAACTGGGGTATTGCTAAAGGTCAAACAATCGAGTGGATCAATGATATTGGCTGGAGGTTAATGTTTATTTCAGAATCTATTCCTGCTATACTATTTGGCGTTTTACTCTTCTTTGTCCCTGAATCGCCAAGGTATCTGGCATTAAATGGGAAAAGCAATAGCGCTCTTGAAATCTTAAGCAGAGTAAACGGAATAGAAAAAGCTAAAGAGATTCTGGCTGAGGTGAATAAAACCATCACACAGTCTACAGGAAAGCTATTCTCTTACGGTAAAATAGTAATCATTATTGGTATCCTGCTTTCTATTTTTCAACAATTTGTAGGAATCAATGTAGCCCTCTACTATGCCCCCAGGATATTTGAAAGTATGGGTGCCGGTAAAGACGCCTCTTTAATGCAGACAGTTGTCATGGGCTTAGTAAATGTGATCTTCACGGTGGTTGCCATCATGACTGTAGATAAATACGGAAGGAAGATTCTGCTTCTGATAGGCTCTATTGGTATGGCAATCGGCATGTTAGCAATTGCAGGACTGGCTTGGTTTGAAGTTATTGGAATAGGAACACTGGTATTCATTATTGTTTACACCGCCTCATTTATGATGTCATGGGGTCCAATTACTTGGGTCTTAATTTCAGAGATCTTTCCGAATAAAATCAGAGGTCAGGCCGTTGCCGTTGCAGTCATGGCACAATGGGCTGCAAACTATCTGATCTCATCAACTTATCCGGTTATGATGGAATATAGCGGTGCATTCACCTATGGTTTCTATGGTGTTATGAGTATTCTGTCATTCCTGTTCGTTTGGAAGATGGTTCCTGAAACGAAAGGAAAAACGCTTGAAGAGATTGAAACTCTCTGGAAATAATTAGGCTTATTGAAGCTTGGTTAACAACTTCTTAGTTCTAATATTTCTTTTGGCAATACGGTCTCCCTTTAATAGCTAGAGAGCTTTTAATAGGGAGACCTTTATTTGAGTTTTCTATTTAAAGTAAATTGACAAACAATGAGACTTAATATTTGGGATTTCGCTGTTATTCTTGCTTATATCTTATTGGTAATAGTTATTGGATTCTATTTCAAAAGGAAAGCGCAAAAAAGCGAGAAAGAGTACATGTTGGGGGGAAACACTTTACCATGGTACATGTTGGGTATCTCTAATGCTTCTGGAATGTTTGACATTTCCGGGACTATGTGGCTTGTGACCATAGGATTTGTTTATGGTCTAAAGAGTGTGTGGATTCCATGGCTCTGGCCTACCTTTAATCAGATCTTTTTAATGGTCTACCTCTCAGCCTGGTTAAGACGTTCTAATGTTATCACAGGAGCCGCTTGGATTTCAACTCGTTTTGGAAAAGGACAGGGAGCTTCACTTTCTCACAAAATTGTGATAGTTTATGCTATTATCAGCTGTTTGGGATTTCTAGCCTATGGGTTTGTTGGATTAGGAAAATTCATAGAGATATTTATACCATGGGAGTGGCTCTGTGGCCATCTTAGTCTAAATCCTGCTTTAGTATCACCTGAATATATACCACATCTTTATGGTTTAATATTCACTATCATAGCAACAGTGTACGCTATTACCGGCGGAATGTCAAGTATAGTTTGGGCTGATCTGTTTCATTATATCATGATGACGGTTGCATCTATCGCAATTGCTGTGATTGCAATGGTTGCATTATCGCATAATACTTTAGTAGTACCTGATGGTTGGATGAGTCCCTTCTTTGGCAAACACTTAGATCTGGATTGGAGTAATATCATTCCGGAAGTAAATCAAAAAATTCAGGAGGATGGGTTTTCTCTTTTCTCAATCTTCTTTATGATGATGCTGTTTAAAGGCCTTTTAGTCAGTGCAGCCGGTCCCGCTCCCAACTATGATATGCAGAAAATATTGGCCACAAAAAGTCCTTCTGAAGCCGCTAAAATGAGTGGTGTTGTATCTGTCATCTTAAATCCTGTAAGGTACTTAATGATCACTGGCTTTGTGGTTCTTGGAGTACTTTACTATGACAAACTGAATCTTATGGCAGCAGGTCATCTTGATTTTGAACAGATCCTCCCTTCGGCTATAAATGAGTTTGTACCTGCCGGATTACTGGGTTTATTGTTGGCAGGACTTATAGGAGCTTTTATGTCAACTTTCGCAGGAACTCTAAATGCGGCTCAAGCCTATGTTGTCAACGACATCTATCTTCAGATTAAGAAAAACCCTACACCTAAAGCTCAACGAAGAGTTACTTACTTTATTGGGGTCTTTATCTTACTCATTTCTCTTATAATCGGTCTTTATGCTAAGGATGTAAACAGCCTGTTGCAATGGATCGTCTCAAGTTTATGGGGAAGCTACATTGCAGCTAATGTTCTTAAATGGTATTGGTGGAGGTTTAATGGACAAGGTTACTTCTGGGGGATGCTAACAGGCTTAATACCAGCACTAATCTTTCCATTGATATTTAAAACCACTCTTGATCTCTACTTCTTCCCATTAATTCTAGTCATCTCGGTTGCTGGCTGTATCATTGGCGCCTTAATTAGCAAGCCTACCGATTTAGAAACACTTAAAAGCTTTTATAAACAGGTTCGTCCCTGGGGTTTCTGGAAACCTATTCATGAATTAGTGATCGCAGAGGATCCCGGATTTGTAAAAAACACCGATTTCAAAAGAGACATGTTCAACGTTGCAATCGGAATTATTTGGCAGGTTAGTATCGTAACAATACCTGTCTATTTTGTGCTAATGCAATGGACTCAAACGGCGGTCGTTGCGACCATCATAGCTGTTACATCCATTATCCTAAAGAAAACCTGGTGGGATAAACTAAAAGACTAGCAGTTAATTGTATTCATTCAAACAATAATTAACTCTTAGTCATCAACGATAATTTGTATTAAGAAACAAATACCCGAAAATTAAAATCTCGATTCATGAAATACGGATTTTTTGATGATATAAATCAGGAGTACGTTATCACTACTCCAAAAACCCCTTTCCCCTGGATAAACTACTTAGGAAGCAATGACTATTACTCTATAATCTCAAATACCTCTGGTGGATATAGTTTTTTTAAGGATGCCAGACTGAGAAGACTTACCAGATATCGGTACAATAATATTCCATTGGATACAAATGGGAAATACTTTTATATCAAAGATGGAGAGACCATTTGGTCGCCGGCATGGAAGCCTGCTCAAACAGAACTTGATAGTTATCAGTGTCGTCATGGATTGGGGTATAGTCGCTTCATTTCATCAAAAGACAATATTCAAGCCTCTCTCATCTTCTTCATTCCAAATGGTGATAATGTTGAAATACAGATGTTAACTCTTGAGAACCAAGGGGAAGCCCAAAAGAACATCAAACTATTTTCATTTATAGAATGGAATTTATGGAATGCTCTTGATGATATGACAAACTTTCAAAGAAACCTTTCAACCGGAGAGGTTGAAATAGAAGATTCTGTCATATATCACAAAACCGAATATCGGGAACGTAGAAACCATTATGCCTTCTACTCTGTAAACGCTGAAATTGATGGATTTGACACCGATAGAGAGTCGTTTATGGGCCTTTATAACGATTTAAAGACTCCTGATGCTATTATCGCCGGACAATTATCAAACTCAGAAGCTCATGGATGGTCCCCCATTGCATCCCATTCAGTGTCGATTTCATTAATGCCGGGAGAAAAGGTAGATCTAATCTTCCTATTAGGATATATCGAGAATGAGCAAGAAAAGAAATTCTACTCCGATGGTAGTATCAATAAAGATGCGGCAAAGTCTTTAATTCACAAGTATCAAACAACTGAAGCTGTTGATGAGGCATTCAATGAACTTAAACTCAGTTGGAACAAAAAGACCAGCAAGCTGCAAATTAAATCCTCAGATGATAAACTGAGTAGAATGGTCAATATCTGGCATCCATACCAGAGTATGATCACTTATCAGTTTTCAAGAAGTGCCTCTTTCTTTGAGTCAGGAATAGGTCGTGGCATTGGTTTCAGAGATTCAAATCAGGATATCGCAGGATTCGTTCATATGGATCCTCAAAAAGCTAGGCAACGAATAATAGATATTGCCTCAACCCAGTTTGAGGACGGTGGAGCATATCACCAGTATCAGCCACTTACTAAACGAGGAAATAATGATATCGGAGGTAACTTTAACGATGATCCACTTTGGCTTATCTTTTCTACCACAACATACTTAAAAGAGACTGGTGATTGGTCTATTTTGACCGAATTGGTTCCTTTCGATAATAATATAAACAATTCAGCCCCTTTGTTTGAACACCTCAGGAGATCTTTCTACCATGTGGTAAACAACTTAGGAAAGCATAATCTACCCCTGATAGGTCGTGCTGACTGGAACGATTGCCTCAATCTCAATTGCTTCTCAAATAATCCTGATGATTCGTTCCAAACAACTGAGAACCTTGATGGTAAGAACGCCGAGTCTGTACTTATAGCGGGTATGTTTGTCTTATATGGTACAGAATTTGCGCGACTATGTGAGCTCCTTTCAAAGAAAGATGAAGCAATAGAGGCTTATAGCCATATCGAAAAGATGGTGGAGGCAATTAATACTTCCGGATGGGATGGAGAATGGTTTCTAAGAGCCTATGATCACTTTGATAATAAAATTGGAAGCCATGAATGCGATGAAGGAAAAATCTTCATAGAATCGCAAGGCTTTTGTGTCATGGCAGGAATAGGTGTTAAAGATGGAAGAGCGCAATTGGCATTGGATTCGGTAAATAAGCACCTTGCTTGTGAATATGGTATTGTTCTTCAGAATCCCCCCTATTCGAAATACTACCTTAACCTTGGAGAGATTTCAAGTTATCCTCCCGGATATAAAGAAAATGCAGGTATCTTCTGCCATAATAATCCATGGATTATGATTGCCGAAACAAAAGTCGGTAATGGAGACAGGGCTTTTGATTACTACACCCGTATTACCCCAGCTTACCTTGAGGAGATCAGTCAATTACACAAGACCGAACCTTATGTCTATTCACAGATGATAGCAGGAAAAGATGCATATCGGCCAGGAGAAGCAAAAAACTCATGGCTAACAGGAACTGCTGCATGGAACTACTATGCTATTTCACAGTTCATTTTAGGCATTCAACCAGATTATGCGGGACTTCGTATTGATCCATGCATTCCAAAAGAATGGGATGGTTACAATATTGTAAGAGAATTCAGAGATGTAACTTATATAATCGAGATCAAAAATCCTGATCACGTTAATCAGGGTGTCAAGCAATTAATAGTTGATAATCATGTGATTGCTGGCAATAAGATTCCATTAATGGAAAAAGGTAGCACTCATAATGTAACAGTTATTCTTGGCAATTAATTGCATTTCCAATTTAAAACAGCTCAGATTGTGACTCTATTAATATAGAGTAAAAACAGTCTGAGCTGTTTTGCTTTATTATCTGATTATCAACTTATAGCTAGTAGTAATTAACTATCTTAATTCTCTGTATATCGTGTATATCTTCACCACCTCTCTTGTTCCTCTATCGAATTATCTTGTTGATCTGCCTCCCCTTCCCCACCTCCCTCCCTCTCTCATTCCTCTTATATCTCTCAATATCTCCTCTATATCCTCTCAATATTCACTCAATATCCTCTACCTATATAGTTCTAATCTTACACGAGTTTATAGGGAGAGGATAGGGAGAGGATAGGGAGAGGATAGG
>MTLC01002372.1_pt2 | contig 37396 bp, 31 predicted proteins | sample 1982451 | NCBI WGS metagenome assembly MTLC01 (sample SAMN05710165, study PRJNA340218) | biofilm metagenome | isolation source: sample SPH anode biofilm adapted to +100 mV | place: USA | collected 2012-02-03 | reverse complement strand
CCTCTCCCTATCCTCTCCCTATCCTCTCCCTATCCTCTCCCTATCCTCTCCCTATAAACTCGTGTAAGGTTAGAACTGTATAGGTAGAGGATATAGAGGGGATATAGATGGGATATAGAGGGGATATAGAGGGGAGGTTGAGGAAATATAAGAGAACATAAGAGAAGCATAAGAGAGATATAAGAGGGATATAAGAGGGGAGCTTTAGAGATGCTGATTATCAGAGAATTGAAACATGAGTATTTGTGGCTGGCAGGAGAGATTCAAGATTCAAAATTCAAAGATTAGCTACTAGCTAACAGCTACTTTCCGCTTGTGGACTAAATTCAAGAATTCAAAATTTAGCTGCTGGCGGCTAGCTGCTTGCCAGATGCCAGATACGAGCTATCAGATGTCGGTGCCAGTTGCCAAGTTGTCGGTTGCCAGATGCCAGTTGCCAGATGCCAGTTGCCAGATGCCAGTTGCCAGATGCCAGATGCCAGTTGCCAGTTGCCAGTTGCCAGATGCCAGATGCCAGATGCCAGATGCCAGATGTCAGATGCCAGATGCCAGATGCATGTAGATCATTTAAACCACGAAAGGCACGAAAACGGTTAGAAGAAGACTTTCGTGTTTTTACTGTTTTTCGTGGTTAAAAATAAAATTTGTAGTACACAAATCTGTACTCAATGAAACGCAATGGTCTGAACTATCTTTTTTTTTGTCCGGATAGCTGCAAAATGGGTTAATTTTACTCTGGGACACCCAAAAGAGTGTCCTTGTATTTTTAGGTTATTGTTTATCAGTGCAATATAAAACATGCTCAATAAAAGTGTCGAAGTCAGAAAAAAGGGGGCTATGCTTTCACAAAACAGCACAGCCCCCTTTTTACACCAATGAGCAACCCTCAAACTACCCTCTAAATGGCTTTTTTAAGCTCTATAAGAAGAGATCGCAGAAAAACGAGACAATGATACCTCGACTACAATCAAATCTTCCTAATCGCCTCTAATTGCATCCACCCCTCTTTCCCGTCAGATCTTTTAACCTTACACCACTCGCCTACCTGATCACCAATAAAAACCTTACTACCTTCATGCAGAACAAAAAGATCGGTTGATGAAGCATCAGGAGAGCCTTTTACTGTAACCGAGGGACTAAAGACGATTGCATAATCAGATCTGGTTATTCTACTGGATGCTTTCCATGCAAATGCAAAGGAGTGAGCAAACAGAAACAAGAAGACTAAAGCACCATAAAACCCAGTCTTTCTTAACCAACGCAGATCTACTAAATAGTAGAAAAGAAAACCGACTAAAGAAAAGACAAAAAGAAAGAGACTAAGCAAAGCCCATGTATTCGCCCGAAAAGTGTTCTGAAGCGAAAACCACCATCGCTCGTAAAAAAGCTGAGGCACCGAATCAATTTTATCAAGGATTTTTGAATTCACAACTCTAAGATTATATTGCGCATCTTCAAAGCCGGGATCCAGCTTAAGCGACTTCTCATAAAACAAAATTGCTTCAGCCAAAGAATTGATACGATAGGCACAATTTCCCATATTATACCATATTTCAGGACTCTCATAACCATAAGAGGTGACAAGGGTATATTGCCTTAGTGCCTCACTATAATTCTTCCCTGTGTAATTATTGGTAGCGCTATCGAGTAGGGCCAAATATCCTGTAGGAATCTCATCAGCCTTCGTTGGAACAGTAACCATGATTCCAACCAAAACCATTAATCCAATTATAATATTCTTCATGATCACTTTCAGTATCATTGTTAACGTATAATTCTTTCTGCCTGAGTAATGACATCTAAGGCTTGTTGATAAACCTCTTCCATATTGGCATTTTTATCACCCGGAGCAAATCGGGCAAACTCTGTATTATTAAGCGTATTCACAAATTGCTCAATAATTTCCTGAGGAGCATTATGTTCAGTTAACACTTCACTCACACTCTCCATAGACAACGTTGCACGGGGTATTGAGAATTTATCACTAATATAACCCCATAAAGCCAATGATATCTCAGTATAAAACTCATTCTCCATCCGCTTTTGCAGATAGTCGTTTGCAAGTTTTAACCGTTTACGCGCAACATTATTCGCCTTTTTAAGTCTAAGAGCTCTTATATCTCCTTTTGCGATCTGCTGTTTTCTAACCAAAACACCAAATACCACAGCAACGACAAGAGCCAAGGCTAACATCACCCAATATTGAAGTGAACCGAATAAAATATCGCCCTCTTTATAAACGGGCAAAGGCATCAACTTAATATGTCTTACATCTGTACCAATCTGCTCAACCTCTTTCTGATCTACAGATCCATATGCAACCGCCCCTTGCGACCCATCTCCCTTAGCCACTTTAAGGTTGAACGCATCTGAAGAGACAGTTACGTACTTTCTTGCTGACAAATCGTAATACGAGAAGTTTAAAGGACCAATAGTAAAATCACCTGCACTCCTTGGTATCAAAAGATACTCAAATGTCTTACTTCCTGAGACACCACCTGCTTTGTTCAGACTAGTGGAGACCTTGGGATCATACGCCTCAATATCGGGAGGAAAGACAATCGGCAACTTATCAATCATCTCGAGATTGCCCGTCCCGGTAATTGTTACTTTAAGATTTACTGCTTCATTGGCCTTTAATTCAGTTCGGTCAATAGTTGCTTTCAGATTGTAATTCCCTACGGCACCTGAAAAGTCTACAGGCTTGTTAGCAGATGGAAGTTCATTTACTTTTATAGAAACCGGGCGAGATTTAATATTCATCTCAACCGGCTGCTCGGTCATATTAAAGATTGGATCATTAAAGAACTGATCAAAGAAAGGGTCATTAAAGCGAGACTTAGCCTGCTTCTGAACCTGCGCCATCACGGTTATCTCAAGAGGAGAGATTGAGTAGTTTCCCGACTTAAGGGGGAATAAAGCAACCTTCCTGATCTCGGCTGTAACATATCTTTTTCCATTATATGTCTCTTGTCCCGGCTGAATTCTGGCTTTTGGATCAAGCAGATCCTGATTCCAGAAACCGCTATATGAGGGTAGATTTTTAAAGTTAAGACTCGACAGAGAATACCTGCTATAGAGCTTATATGTGACAATAATCTGCTCGCCTACCATTGGATCGGGTTTCGAAACAAATGCCCTTATAAAAATATCTTCTCCGGTAGGCATATCACCGGTACTCTCATCAAGATCTTTACCAGTTGCTGTGCTGTTGTTACCCTGTCGTGATGGAGACGTGGCATTGGAATTTGAGCGAGGCTGATTTGCAACTGCTGCCCCTGAAACCTTTACTGAAGCTGGCCGGGTGGTATACTCCTTGCCCTTCACGGTAACTGAAGCCGACTTGATTTCGTATGTCCCAGGCTGTGAAAGTCTAACCAGATAAGAATAGGTAATCGACATGGATTGGGTCACCTGTCCGTTTATCATCTGAAAATTAGATGAAGAGCTCTGATTTGGCCCACTTAGTAAATCAAATCCCTTAAAATCAGGCCCACGAAACCGTTCCGGCTGCGCATTTACTGAGAAGCTTACTCTAAATGGCTGACCTGTCTGAACATTCTGCGGAGCATCCATCTCAAATGAGACTGTCTGAGCTGAGCCTGAAAAAGTAGCTACCAATAACAGGAACAATAAAACTCCAATTCTATTCATCATTTTTACTTTCAGGTATGTAATTGACGATGTCATTTCAACAGTAAAGTTAAGTTATTGAAAAGTTTTACCAATCTTTTTCTATGGCAGCACCGGTTCCCTTTTCTTTTTTCTGCTTAAGGTTCTCAAGGGTCTTCTGTTCAGCATTCTTCATAGCCTCCAACATTCTTTCGGCATCCTTCTTATCATACTTGTTTGGCTGCTTCTGATCCTTATTCTGATCCTTGTTCTGATCCTTGTTTTGATCCTTATTCTGATCTTTATTCTGATCCTTATTCTGGTCTTTATTCTGATCCTTGTTCTGATCCTTGTTCTGATCCTTGTTCTGATCTTTGTTCTGATCTTTATTCTGATCCTTATTCTGGTCTTTATTCTTGTCTTTATTCTTATCCTGCTGGTTCTTTAGCATTTTCTGAGCATAGGCAAGGTTGTATCTGGTATCACCATTATCAGGATCGATCTTCAACGAGTTTTTAAAGGCCTCAACGGCATTTTGATAATCCTTTTGTTGCAGGAAAGAGTTACCTGCATTATACCAAAGTTTCGATGCCTGTTTCTCATCGATATCTTTTCGTTGAGCATTGTTCGAGAAGAGCTGACTGGCCTCTTTCCCATTTTTATTTCGATATAAGGCAGAACCGAGGTTAAATGCAGCCGGAACAGAACCAGGATTTGCTTCAAGAGCCTTCATATACTTTACTACCGCCTCCTGATACTTACCTTGCTCATAAAGCTTATTTCCCGCTCTGACATTTTGCCTTTCAGCAGGTTCAACCTTTTGAGCCATAAGCATGATTGGACTAAAGATTATCAACAAGACAACTGAAGCAATTCTTGCATCTCTTTTCGGGAGCTCACGTGAACCAAACAGGTTCATTTTACCTTCCCAACGGCTCTTCTTATTAGAGATTAGCATTTCCAGTAATAATATAACCAGGGCGGCCATTAGAAAATAGGAGAAACGATCAATATAATCGGAATAGAGCTGAGCATCATACTCATTTTCCGCAAGCTTACTTAACTCATCCTTCACCTTTTTCAAGGCAGCACCGGTGTTTGAAGCATAGACATACATCCCGCCACCTGCCTGTGCAATATCCTGAAGCATCTTCTCATTCAACCTACTCACTACCGTATTTCCATCACCATCCCGCTTATAACCAATGGCTGTTCCATTGGCATCCACATCCGGCACTGGTGTTCCTTTTACTGAACCAATTCCAATTGTAAATACTCTAATACCTTTCGAGGCAGCATCTTTAGCAGCAGACAAACCATCATCTTCATGGTTCTCTCCATCACTGATTACAATAATCGCACGGCTATTCTTCTCATCATTAAACGACTGAGATGCTAACTCAATAGCATTGCCAATAGCGGTTCCCTGAGTGGGTACTAAGGTTGTCTTAATATTCATTAAAAACAACTTTGCAGCGGCATAGTCAGTCGTTATCGGAAGCTGAACATAACCCTTACCTGCAAAGACAACCATACCTATCCTGTCGCTTCTCAGATTATCCACCAATCGACTAATCGCAAGCTTAGCACTTTCAAGTCTATTAGGACTAACATCTTCTGACAACATCGAATTAGAGACATCAAGGGCAATCATGATATCAATCCCCTTTGCATTAACCTTCTCCAACTTAGATCCTATTCGTGGATTAGTTAGCCCGATGATCAACATCAACATTGCAAATGACCAAATAGAGTATCTCACCCAGAACCTTCTAACAGAATATTGTGGCATCAACCGATCCATCAATTCGACATCACCAAATGTCCGAATACTCTTTCTCCTCTGCTTCTGTATCCAGAACATCCAGACCAGAGAAAGAGGAAGGATAATAAGAGCATAAAAAAATAGTGGATATTGAAATTGCAACATCTTATCAGTCTTTTTCAGATTAATGAATAGATCTAAACACAGTATTTCTCAACAGCAACTCAGCTACGAGTAGTATTAGGGCAATTAAAGCGAAGGGTAAAAACTCCTCATTATGTTTTCTGAACTCTGTGACATCGATTTTTGATTTCTCCAATTTATCAATATCAGCATAGATCTTCTTTAACGATTCATTATTTGTGGCACGGAAATATTGCCCCCCGGCTACCCCTGCCATTTTAGTAAGCAGGTTCTCGTCAATTTTAACCTCAACATTCTGGTATTGCTTACCAAAAGGAGTATCAAACGGATAAGGAGCCGTACCTATAGTTCCAACTCCTATGGTATAGAGCCTTATTCCAAAAGTATTTGCAAGCTCTGCCGCTGTCAGTGGATCAATATTACCTGCATTGTTCTCTCCGTCGGTCAACAATATAATCACTCTTGAAACAGCAGTACTCTCCTTTAACCGATTTACTGCCGTAGCCAACCCATCACCTATTGCGGTACCATCCTGGATCATTCCACTCTTTATCGCTGAGAATAAATCATGCAAAACAGCATGATCGGTTGTCAATGGACATTGGGTAAATGCCTCGCCGGAGAAAACAACCAACCCTATCCTATCATTCGGACGAGAATCTATGAACTCACCAGCCACTGTCTTTGCAGCTTCCAAACGATTGGGATCAAAATCTTCTGCTAACATAGAACTTGAAATATCCAGAGCTACCACGATATCGATTCCTTCAATACTGACATCTTGCCTGGATATACTACTCTGAGGACGAGCCAAAGCAATTATAATAAACATCAAGGCCACTAACCTCAGTCCTACAAGAACATGCCTGAATCGAACCCGCCAGTTTGGTTGCATCCCAAAAAAAGCTGAAGTATCAGAGATCTGTACCGCAGCATCTTGTCGGCGATGCCGGTAATAATACCAAATAATGTATACCGGTATTATTAAAAGAAGCAACAACATCCAGGGTTGCCCTAGAGATATCCTATCAAAATATGAGTTCATATCCTATTATTCTCCTTTTCTTCAGATTCAACGATTAGCTGTACAGGACAGCTCTCTTTAACAAAGTCGACTGCATGATTAATAGCAGTATCATTCTCAAGCGGACTTGGTATTAATTTAGCGAACTTAACCAGATCAGCCATCTGGAACAGACTCCTGATCTTCTCAAAGGCCACGCTGTTGATCTTGACCATACCCAGGGCCTCAAGCATCTCAGCACTTGTCATCTCAGCTGCCTGAATATTAAATTGCCTTAGAAGATATCTGCGAAGAATATCAATAATCTCGGTGTAAAAGAGCTTTACCTCGCCATTTTGCCAGAGCTTACGATACCTAAGTGTCTCTAAGCTGTTTAATGCCTCCTGATCAGGAGGAAGCAAGATCACTCTCTTTTCAGGCAAAAGATTGATAGTTCCACGCCTGTGCATAATCAAAAGCAATAGTCCGACAACTAAGCCAACCACGAGCAATCCTATCAAGAAATAGGGCAGATAATCCTTAATTGACCATGGCATCTTCTGGATACCTGAAATATCACGATAAGCCTTGGTTGTATCAACAGCAACAGTTTGAACCGAGAGAGTAATGGCCTCTGACATCAATACTGAGGGGGTTGAAACGTCTTTGGTATAATAGCCGGCCATGAGTGCCGGAATAACAAACGTACCACTATCAAAAGCAGTCAGCACAACCTGTTGTTTTAGGCCATCCATGCCATTAACCGATGCAAGTGTATCCGGCTTTTTTACATCAAGAAGAGTTAATCCCTTCATCAGTGTGTCACTAAAAATCGGGAGCTGAGCCACTGTACCCTTGGGATATCTCAACTCCATAGTAAGCGTTCTATGCTGTCCTATCAGCAGGCGATTGGTATCAACTGATGCCTTAAATGAGGGCTGCGCAAATGCAACAACCCCAAAAGTAACAAGACAGGACAACAGGAAAAACTTAAATATTTTCATTCTCTAATCCTTATTTGAGGTTACAAATCAGGCACGTGATTCACGCCTTCTAAAGAGATTCATCAATGCAGGGACATAATCCTGATCACATCGGATTGATGTGTGGTCAACTCCTGACTTAAGCAGTGTATCAGAGATAGTAGCATTGCGCTTCTTGTTAAAACGCGCATACTCAGACCTCACTTGCGTGTCTGATGTATCTACCCAAATCTGACGGCCACTCTCCTTATCAGTAAACTGAACCAATCCTACTGCCGGAAGATTCTCTTCCCGGTTATCAAAGACCCGTAATGCTATAACATCATGCTTACGGTTGGCTATCTGAAGTGCCTGCTCAAAATTACTCCCAATGAAATCACTTAGAATAAAAGCAGTGCTTCTCTTCTTAATAGCATTGGTCAAAAATCTTAAAGCAGCAGAGATATCGGTTCCCTGACTCTCAGGATGAAAGTCTATCAGTTCACGAATAATCCGAAGAATATGAGAACTACCCTTTTTCGGTGGGATAAACTTTTCTATTCGATCACTGAAGAATATGACCCCAACCTTATCATTGTTTTTGATAGCAGAGAACGAAAGAACCGCCGCAATCTCAGTAATCATCTCCTCTTTTAAACGAAGAGTAGTACCGAACTCATTCGATCCGCTGACATCTATTAGCAACATGACCGTCAATTCTCGCTCTTCATCAAATATCTTCACGTATGGCTTGTCAAAACGAGCGGTAACATTCCAATCGATATTCCTGATATCATCTCCATACTGGTATTCTCGCACCTCACTAAATGCCATACCTCTGCCTTTGAACACGCTATGGTATTGCCCGGCAAAGATCTGATTTGAGAGCCCTCGCGATTTTATCTCAATCTTCCGTACTTTCTTGAATAGTTCGTTTGCATTCATAAGTTAATGCTTTACAGCCCGAAAGGGTTTACAAATAACTACATCCTACCATACGAAGAGCTTGTCGAAGCTATGTAGTGGTCTAACAACTCAATTAGACCACTACAATCGTATGATGCAAAAAAGTTTAGGTCTATTAAGGAACCTCAACCATGTTTAAAATATCATTAATGATCTGCTCGGGAGTTACATTCTCAGCCTCTGCTTCATAGGTTAACCCAATCCTATGCCTTAATACATCGTGGGCAATAGCTCTAATATCTTCAGGAATCACATAACCACGTCTTTTAATGAATGCATAAGCTTTTGCAGCAAGAGCAAGGTTAATACTTGCACGAGGTGATGCCCCGTAAGAGATCATCGACTTATACTGCTCCAAACGATACTTCTCAGGATAACGGGTAGCAAAGACGATATCGGTGATATAGTTTTCAATCTTCTCATCAAGATATACCTCTCTAACCAGCTCCCTGCTGCGAATAATATCCTCAGGCTTTATCACTGCACTGGTGAAAGGATAACTATTCTGAATATTCTGTCTCAGAATCTGCTTCTCCTCCTCTTTCTCAGGATAACCAATTACAACCTTTAACATAAACCTATCGACCTGTGCCTCAGGTAACGGATAAGTTCCTTCCTGCTCAATAGGATTTTGGGTTGCCAGAACCAAGAATGGCTCCGGAAGTTTATATGTACTGTCTCCAATAGTCACCTGACGCTCTTGCATGGCCTCAAGAAGAGCACTCTGAACTTTCGCCGGACTACGGTTTATTTCGTCTGCAAGAATAAAATTGGCAAAAACAGGACCCTTTCTCACTACAAACTCCTCCTTCTTCTGACTGTAAATTAGTGTCCCAAGAAGGTCAGCCGGCAACAAATCGGGCGTAAACTGTATGCGACTGAATTTAGCCTCAACCACATTAGCAAGCGACTTAATAGCTAATGTCTTTGCAAGACCAGGAACCCCCTCAAGTAAGATATGACCATTTGACAGTAGACCAATCAACAGGCGATCAATCATATGTTTCTGTCCAATGATCACTTTATTCATCTCCATGCGGATTAAATCAACGAAAGCACTTTCCATCTGGATCTTTTCGTTGAGTTCTTTGATATCAGTTTGCATCATAAATCAGAATATTTATTTTGTAACAAAGTTAACAACTCGCTTGTTCTTTTTGAAAATATTAGCGGTTAAGATGTGTTAAACGCCTCGTTAAAGTATGTTAACAATTTAAATCACCTCTTCACAAAAATTAGGCCTTTCTGCTCTAATCCATTTTCTGCTCCTAATTCTTCCTCAACCCAATAACTTATTGAGTACATTTGCCTATATAAGACTGACATATTAACAGTATTCCATAGCCAAACTGAACTTTACAATGATTACCTCTAACAGCTCTACAGTCACAAAAGAGACTATTCTAATTGTAGATGATGCTCCGGAAAATATCGAAATCTTAAATTCTCAACTTCACGCCTTTAATCGTAAAGCGGCTCCAAACGGAGAGAATGCGATCATTCTAGCTAAGAGAACTCTCCCTGACCTTATTCTTTTAGATATTGTTATGCCAGGCATGGATGGCTTTGAGGTTATCACAAAACTAAAGGAGGAGGACTCTACCCGTGATATCCCAATCATCATGATCACTGCAAAGAGTGACAGCGATAGCATTATATAGGCTCTCTCGCTCGGAGCTGTCGACTATATCCAGAAACCTTTTAACCCTGAAGAGGTGCTCTTAAGGATCAACCAGCAAATTACCATTATCCGGCAAAAAAAAATGCTCTTAAATCTCAATGCCAAACTTGATCAAAAGGTAAAACTTAGAACCCAACAACTATCTGAGGCTAACCATCGCCTTGAGAAAATGAATCAACAAATCATTGAACTCGATGAATCAAAAAATGAATTCCTTAAACTCATCAGCCACGAACTGCGAACCCCTCTTAATGGCATCATCGGTTCTACTTACCTCCTTTCTATGAACCAGGAGGCTGATGATGAACACAAAGAGTATTTAGAGATGCTTAAAACCTCTGTAGACAGACTCGAGAACTTCACCTATAAAGCATTATTGATTACTGATTTCAGACTCAACCCTACCCTCACTCTTAGCGAATTACCCTTATCAGATCTTATAAAATTAGTTGAGCGTCAGACCAAAGAGAGCTTTCCTCAATCATCTGTTCAATCTCATCTTCTCAACTCTGACCAACTAATCAGTGCAAACCAGGAGTATATTCAGAAAGCAATAAAAGAGATTCTGGAAAACGTAAAAGTCCACGCCTCTAATAGTCTCTCAACCCCACTAGTCTCAATCATCCAAGACGCTGAGTCTCTCCGGATCATTGTGCGCGACTATGGACCCTCTTTCAGTGACAAAGCATTAACCAACCTTTTTCAACCTTTCGGTGAAGGAGCAAAACACTCTGATAAAAAGACAGGATTAGGACTTGCTATTGCAAAACATATTGTTGATGCTCATAATGGCGAATTGATTATCGCGAACACAAACCCCGGAGCAGAGGTAACTATTAAACTACCATTGGTAAACAAGGAGTAATTGAGATACTCTATAACTCCTATTGATGCCTACCTCCTCCTCCCCTATGGGATGTGTTCTGTCTGCCTGAGTTATAGTTACGATTATTCCCTCTATTCCTCGGAGAGAACCCCCTATTACTAATTGGCTCATTAACGGCCTCCGGTAAACCTTCAGGGAGATTAATCCTTCTAATATGCACCCCTATGAGCTGCTCTATTCTCTTAAACTTACCCTGTTCTGATCTGGATATGAACGTCAAAGCAACTCCCGTAGCAGCCGCCCTGGCGGTTCGCCCAACCCTATGAACATAGTCCTCTGCAGCTGCCGGAACATCAAAATTGACAATTAAGCCTACGTCATCAATATCAATACCCCGAGCTAAAACATCGGTTGCTACTATAATATTGATATTTTTCGCCTTAAACTCAATCAATGCTGACTCTCTCTCTTGTTGCTCAAGGTCAGAATGAATAGACCTGATCTTAAAATGACGCAATAATAAGGCCTTCTCAATCTCACGAACTTTAATCTTGGTAGAGGCAAAGATTATCACCGACAAATCATCTTTGCCATGCAATAACTTCTCCAACAGTGCTACCTTCTGATTCTCGGCCACCTCATAGACTGCCTGTAAAACCCCTTCAGCTGGTTTGGCCAATGCTATATTCACTTGCTCAGGATTAACCAGCAATTTATGAGCTAACTTTCTGATCTCTGGTGGCATAGTCGCTGAGAACATGAGTGTCTGACGCTCTTTGGGAAGATACCCCGATATCTTGAGAATATCCTCAAAGAATCCCATATCTAACATTCGATCGGCCTCGTCGAGTATAAAATGACGAACCGACTCAAATCGAACATAACCCATATTCAAATGGGCTATTAACCTACCTGGTGTAGCTATAAAGATATTCGCTTTCGACTCTAACGCCTTCTTCTCCTGTTCAAAGGCCTTGCCATCATTACCCCCATAAATGGCTATAGAACTAACATTGGTGAAATAGGAGAATCCTTGTAAAACCTGATCAATTTGTATTGCCAGTTCACGCGTCGGTACGACAATCAGAGTGTCAGTATTGTCAACACGTGACTTTAAAATGCTATTTAAAACAGGCAACAGAAATGCTGCTGTCTTGCCCGTGCCTGTCTGCGCACAAGCTATTAAGTCTCTTCCGCTTAAAATAATAGGAATTGCCTGCTCCTGTATAGGAGTCGCCCGCTCAAAACCCATCGAATCAAGACTTTCCGCTAAAGCCTCTTCAAAATCAAAGTCAGTAAAATTCAATCGCTTATTCTATTTATAATCACAAAGATAACCCTTTACAATCAACAATCATAAGGACTATCTGCCTAAACAGATGTAAATTTTAACACTGTTTAACCTTTAACTCTAAGTATCAAATATATCTGTATCGTAATTTCGCAAACATAATGTTCCTTTGATCTATGTTTTCAGGTTTAAAGTCAGGAAAGGGCTCATTCTATTCTTCAATAACTCTGGAATAAATTAATAACCGATGATCAGATTTATCACGCTAACAATACTTTTATCTCTTTCATTATTAACGTTCAGTCAGTCTGAAACTCTTCCATTTTCTCAGGGTTATGTTACGAATAAGCATGGTAAAGCAGTTGAAGGGGCACATATCATGATTAAAGGGGCAGGCATCGGAGCGGTCTCTGACTCTACTGGTCATTTCTGGCTTCCGCTTAAATCAGATGACACACTCTATGTCATGCATGTAAGCTACGAAACGGAACTCTTTCCGATCAAAGAGATGCTGGCGAAAAACCGTAATCTCATCTTCTTAACACTTAATGAAGCCAGTTACACACTAAAACCTGTTACCATATATGCGTTCCCCGCAACATGGGAGGAGTTCAAACATGCCATTGCAAATCTTCATCTACCCGATAATGAGATTAAACCTGATCTTCATCTGCCCGGGAATCTTCAAAATGTACCCACTCTCACTCCTGGCGCCGTAGGAATTACCCTTGGAGGGCCAATTCAATACCTCTACGACCAATTCTCTCAAACCGGCAAGAGTAAAAGGAAACTAGCTAAGCTAACTGCCGCTGACAAAAAGAACAGCATGGTCTATGCCCGCTATAACCCAACGCTGGTATATCGCCTGACAGGTCTTAAAGATCCCAAGAAAATCGAGGCTTTTATGGAATACTGTAAACTCGATGCCGATTTTATCTTAAAGGCGTCAGAGTATGATCTCTACAATGCAATTTTAGAGTGCTTCAGATCATTCTCCGTAGAAAATTCATAATAGCAGATTAAGATCCTACTCCTCTGTAACGAGGAACTGCTTAAGCTTGTTATTCAACTCTAACGGATTGAAAGGCTTTGTCACAAAGTCATCCAAACCGGCTTCTCTAATGGCCTCTTGTACCTCAAGAAGAGCCGAAGCTGTTAACGCAATAACTGGTAGATGTGGCAGGTTCATCTCAGCCTCACGTTTGCGGATCTCTCTGGTAGCTGAGTAACCATCCAACTCCGGCATCTGTAGATCCATCAAAACAATCGAATATTGATTTTTAGAGATCATATCAAGAGCTTCAAGTCCATTCTCAGCGGTATCAATCTGTAAATTCCACTTCACCAGAAACTTCTCAGCCACTAATAGATTTATAGGATTGTCATCAACAATCAGTATTGACTCGCCATTAAACCGGGTAACCTCCCCTACCCGCAATGCAGCCGGTGTAACAACCTCAGCCACACTAACCATAAAGGGCAAATTAAACCTAAATGTTGTTCCTATACCCGGAGTGCTCTCAACTTCAATTGAGCCACCTTGCAACTCAATTAACTTCTTGGTTATGGTCAACCCAAGCCCCGTTCCTCCAAACCGGCGGGTAATCTCTGCGTCACCCTGGGTGAAAACCTCAAAGATTCGATCAAGCTTATCTTCTGCAATACCAATACCTGTATCATTCACTTCAAACCCGACCCAAAGTGTTTTGTCTAGAATACTTTGCCGCTTAACGATCACTCTCACCTCTCCCTCCATGGTGAATTTCACCGCATTGCCTATCAGGTTGAACAGAATCTGATTCAAACGGGTAGAGTCACCCGTTACTATAGAGGGCATATCCTGATCTACTGCCAGGATTAACCGAATTCCCTTCTCATCTGCCTTAATGCGCATTACCTGAGCTATATTGCTCATCTTTTCCCTCAGATCAAAATCAACGTCCTCAAAGATCAATCGCCCGGCTTCTATCTTGCTGTAATCTAAGATATCATTTATCAAAGCCAGTAAATTCTCAGCCGAGAACTTTAGGGTATTAAGGTTAGGTAACTGCTCAGGCCTAGGATTCTCACCCAATAATATGTAGGTCATACCGATAACCGCATTGAGCGGTGTCCTCAATTCATGACTCATAGTCGACAAAAACTGACTCTTAACGTTGACCAATCTCTCGGCCTCTATCTTTGCCTTTAGCAACTCGGTATTACTCTGCTCTAACTCCCTCGCTGTCTTCTCAATATCATCGCGTTGCTTTTCAATATATAACTTCTGTTCAATGATCTCAGCAGTTCGTGTAGTGATCACATCCTCGAGTTGCGATTGCCGTTGAAGATGCCTTCTTACAGACCATCTCTGAAGAATCACAATGAACAGAACCAACAACACAAAAAAGGTAAGCCAGACCGCAGGCATCTTATACCAGACAACCCGAACCTTTATAGGAAACAACAAAGAATCGCTCCATTTGAAATTGCCATTTTTCTTTACCTGAACCTCAAACTGATAATCACCATATTTCAGATGATCAATATAAATATCGAGACCAGGTCCTATCTCAACCCATAAAGAAGTGTCAGTAGCCGATACATACCTATAGCGATAGAAAGTCGATTTTCCGGGATAGCCATCACTCGTAAACCTGATCTTTAAAAAATCATGATTTACAAAAGCTTTATGTTCAAAATCATGATATATCAACGTATCTCCATTCAATATCACACAGGCCATCGATGGGGCAGGCAAAGCTTCTGCTTTAGAAGGCTTAGAGGCTATCGAAAGACCTGATATAGTTCCATTCCAGAGATTACCAGCTAAATCAAATTTCATAGCCCGAAACGAAGAGGTCTTCGAGGGCAATCCATCACGCTCCGAGAATACGAATACCTCACCATTCTCATACTTTATGACCCCTTCACTGGCACTCATCCAAAATAGCTGTTCTGAAATTACGGCCAGACTCTTCACCGTTGATGAGGTAAATTGTCCGGTTTCTACTCTGGTAACCTTGCCATTAGAGTATTTTAGAACCCCAAAAAGGGTACCCATATAAAGCCCTCCATCGAAAAAGGCAATATCATTCACAGTAACAGGCACGTTGTGCTCAAATGTCAAAGATTTACTTAGGTTTACAAAACGTCCTGTCTTTTTATCAAGCTCAAAGAGATAGCCCTCGTCAGTAGTACCTCCTAAAAAAAGCTTCTCTCCTGATGCATCTCCCGCAATAGAAATTATTCTTGACGTCACACCCTCTTCCGCTCCAAGACGCCTTAACTCAACGCCACCCTTTAAAACTGACAGTGATGATGCTCCATCCTGGCAAAACCAAACATCATTATCATCAGTAACATAAAGATTAAAGATCGCACCGGTAGAACCGGTATTTATAAATTTAACCCTGTTATTTTTATCTCTGAAGCCAATCTTACCATCATTTGTGCTAAACCAGAGACCATCTTTTACCGGAAACAACTTTAAGATACTGCCACCTCCCGGGTATCTGTAAATAATCTCATAGCGGTTAATATCTTTTGCATTGACTTTAACAATGATATTATCTTTTGAGACCAGAATCGAACTATCCTCCAACGGCTTAACATCCTGTATATACCCGCTTAATACATCAGATAAAACAGGAGAAAAGAAACGTTCCTGCAAAAGGATTGCTCCATGATCAGAACTAATCCAGTACTCACCTTGTTTGGCACTAAATATCTGATTCGCATTTCTGAAAGTGTACTCATTGACCTTTTCAGGAACCAATGCACCATTAAGATACCTCAGTTTAAAGAGGCCCATAGTCCAGGTTGAAGCCAGATAACAATTTTCACCTGTCTTGATAATCCAACTGATATCCAGTCCGGTGATTATAGTCTTCTCTTTTACCAGATCTCCATTTTCATTTGACTCAAACGATTTAAGGCGATTTCCTTCAACCACCCAGACAACTCCCTTTTTAAACGATCCTGCCCAAGACACGCCTCCTGAAAAGATCACATTTTTCAGACGTTCAACCTGCCAGGTGTTAACTCGGACCCTATAAACCACGCCTCCACTGCTAAAAGCAAAGAGGTTGCCCAGCGCATCATCTGCCAGCAGGTAAGATCGTTGGATATTATCAGATGCTTGTTGTCCGGGTGCAAAATCAACCACCTTTCTGAGGCTATCGGTAACCAGCCAGAGAGAACTATTATCAGTAAGAAAAAGACTTCCTTTCGTATCCTCGAACAGCAGTTTTGGATACCAGAGAGATTTATTACTCCAGTTAACCAGTCCTTTACCAAGAAGCTTTAGAGAATACCCTTGTCGAGACGGAACAAGCTCGCTGAGGCCCATATCATCAGAAACCAGAATTCTACCTTTACTACTTCTGAAGATAGATTTAATATATTGACTCATATCGGGATAGGCAAAAGGTTTGAACTCTTGCCCATCGTGAACTATTAGGCCTTTATCGGTTCCTATCATCACCCCAAAGCCGGGGGCAACGGCAACAGATTTCACGAGATCAGTAGGCAAACCATTCTCACTGTTATAGACATAGCTGCTAAAATTCTGTGCAGAAAGGCTTAATACGCAGAATATAAAAGCGGAAATGAGAGCCAATGCCTCCTTGAGAAACGATATCCGTGATTTATTGCTCATCAGATTTTCTGTTCAAAACATCTAATATTTACATTGCCTACAAACAAAACGAAGATACATAAATACAAATTTAAAAGCCAATTGTTTAGGAATAATTATACTTCTAGCTGCTAGCATCTAGCTACTGGCTCTGGCCGCTATCTGGCTTCTGGCCGCTATCTGGCTTCTGGCCGCTAGCTACTGGCCGCTAGCTTCTGGCCGCTAGCTTCTGGCCGCTAGACTCTGGCTTCTGGCCGCTAGCTTCTGGCTACTGGCCGCTAGCAGCTAGAAGCTAGCAGCCAGTAGCCAGAGTAAGCATCTCTAAAGCACCTTGGAATCTGAATGGGCGCCTATCTCAACAAAGATTGTACCAAAACGAGCTCGCAAGACTTTCATAACTATAAAACGGGTGCCTTTTGAATGAATTTTAGGACTCTGAAAAGTCAAATTTTATAAAATTTCGAGGAGTCAGTCATAAGAGCGACATAAGAGCGACATAAGAGCGGCATAAGAGAGATATAAGAGGGATATAAAAGAGACGCTTGTAAGATTCAGAAAATCATGCTGTTATTGTTTGCTTTGCAACCTCTGGTAAAGCCACTTTATCAGGGGTAAAAAAGTTGCGACAATTTATAAAAATTTGGTAAAAAAGTGAGAATGGCTGTTTGAAGAGACAGACATACTCCAAATAGTGGAAGAAGAAAACCGTTTTGGGACTCAAAACAGAAGGATAATAGTAGTACATTTCCCGATATAAAATTTTCTTATTTTACTTGGAACTATCGAATTATAACTTATTTTTGGGAACAATTTATCAAAATCTAATCATGAGAAGACTGGTATTATTAATCATCGTAGTGTTATCATTCACGGGAGTTGTATCTGCTCAAAAAAATGAGATTGGCATTAAACTGGGCTATTCCTTAATCAAACCTAACGACTACGATCCCGGTACTATATTCGGATTAAGCTATACCCGCTATTTTACCAATGCGATTGGCATGGGAGTTACATTAAATGGATTCACCTACAATGTCAGGGGATTGGAAGATAATCTAATCAATACTTTCGACGGGATTCATGTCGCCTCCAGATTTCATTTAGCAGATGATCTACTCTTTACAGCAAAGTTTGGCATAGGAATTTACACCTGTTCCTATCCTGAGTTCACTATCCTCTTCGAGAATGGTTCTACACTTGACGTGCCTGAGATGAATCCCTATGCCATTGGCTATATGATCAACGCAGGACTAAGGTATGATATTACCGAAAGATTCGGGTTTGGGCTAAATCTGGATTATATCGGCTCAGGAAGCCTAGAGTTTAAAGCGTTTGGAATAGATTTGGCAGAAGAGGAGCAACAATCAATAAACATAACTCTGGCGACTACTTTTCGTTTCTAGGGAATAATGAGGGGGAATTGGAAGCGAGATTGCCTTAGCACATGACAAAAGCTCAACGATATTGATACCTGATTGATTAATAGAGTTTATTAGAATGCTAACAACGACAGAAAGACCATATTTGAAGAAAGCGTTCTATTAATTCAATCCTTTCACGGGTGTTCGAATTACCTCACTTATTCAACATTTTGAATAATGGGAAAGCAACTCCTTGATAGGTTATACCAAGCATTAAAATGTTGATAACCGCTTGTCCCAATTTCCAGTTAGTTCTATCTATGCACAGACTAAGATTTTCATTTTCTACCTTTTCGCTATCGAAAGCCGTTGAAAGCTTCTCAAAGCCGACCGTTTGAACCTTACAGAGGGCTATTACAAACATAGACATCAACTTTAATCTGGAACGATTGATTTTCCCTTTGAAATGAGTGTCTAAGATTAAGAACAAAACAGTAATTTTACTCATGACGCTGGTTTTCGACATTAGAATGATGGGGATGATTACTCTTCAAATCTGCTGAATATCTATGCTGTCTTCAAATTATCCTTACTTTAAGTACTGATTTTCATTAGATTAATTACTTGTCATGGACTAAAAACCTATAATTAAAATCGACCTTACGAGTGCAGCTTTTTTAAGGAACAAATAATTACTTGAAATCGATAACACTGGACTATTGGAAAAGGAATACTAACCGTGTGAGTCATTTCAACATATAAAAACGGAAGAAAAAGATGAAATTAGGATTCCAAGACGGATTTCAAACTCAAAGTGTAATCAATCAAGAGGCATTATCATTCAATAGTATCAATTGACATTATCGTCATTGCTAGCCCGGGTTGAAGAAAAAAACAAAACGACGAATCAGAAAAAATTATGAATCAAGCCGTACATAATAGATTAATATCCTTCATATGGTCAATCGCTGACGATTGCCTGAGAGATGTATATGTGAGAGGAAAATACAGAGACGTTATCTTGCCAATGGTAGTATTAAGGCGGCTGGATGCCTTACTTGAGCCCACCAAAGAAGCTGTACTGGAGGAACTCGCTTTCCAAAGAGATGAAGCGGGCTTTACCGATTGGGACGAAACAGGTTTGCGTGATGCCAGTGGCTATGTGTTCTACAATACTAGCGAATGGACATTACAACGTCTTTATGATACGGCAACCAACAGCCAACAAATTTTACAAGCCAACTTTGAAGATTATCTGAATGGCTTTAGCCCCAATGTGAAGGAAATTATTGAGAAGTTTAAACTAAAAAGCCAAATCCGACACATGGCCGCAAAAGATGTGTTGTTGGATGTACTGGAGAAATTCACGTCGCCTTATATCAATCTTACCCCATTTGAAAAGGATGACCCTGATGGAAGAAAACTACCACCTCTTTCCAATTTAGGAATGGGCTATGTGTTTGAAGAGCTGATTCGAAAGTTCAACGAAGAAAACAACGAAGAAGCAGGAGAGCACTTTACGCCAAGAGAAGTAATTGACTTGATGACGCATATTGTATTTGAACCTATCAAGGACAAATTGCCACCTGTAATGACCATCTATGACCCAGCTTGCGGGACAGGGGGAATGCTTACGGAATCGCAAAATTTCATCAAAGATGAAGAAGGTGAAATCAAAGCCAAAGGAGATGTGTATTTGTTTGGCAAGGAAATCAATGATGAAACCTATGCTATTTGCAAATCAGACATGATGATTAAAGGCAACAACCCTGAAAACATCTTGGTGGGTTCTACGCTTTCTACCAATGAATTTTCGGGTCATACCTTTGACTTTATGCTATCTAATCCGCCTTATGGAAAATCATGGGCTACAGATTTAAAATACATCAAAGACGGTAAAGATATCATTGACCCCCGTTTTGTTATTACACTGAAAGACTATTGGGGCAATACCGAAGAAGTAGATGCTACACCTCGTTCTTCCGATGGGCAACTGCTCTTCTTAATGGAAATGGTGAATAAAATGAAGCCATTGAACCAAAGCCCTAACGGTTCCAGAATAGCTTCTGTACACAATGGATCCAGCTTGTTTACAGGTGATGCCGGTGGCGGTGAAAGCAATATTCGTAGGCATATTATTGAAAAGGATTGGCTAGATTGTATTGTACAACTCCCCAACAACCTGTTTTATAATACAGGTATTACCACCTATATTTGGTTTTTGAGCAACCATAAGCACGCCAACCGAAAAGGCAAGGTGATTTTAATTGATGCTTCGCAGCGATTTACCAAACTCCGTAAAAATCTTGGTGAGAAAAATTGTGAATTACGGCCCGAACACATCAAAGAAATTCAAAATACCTACATGAATTTTAAGAATGTAGATCGTAAGACTGAAGATGGCTTGGCTGCCAAAGTATTTAACAACACCGACTTTGGCTATTACAAAGTGACCATTGATCGCCCTGCCCGCATGAAAGCACAATTTACTGATGATCGTATTGCCGAATTGCGTTTTGACAAATCGTTGAAAGAACCCATGAAATGGGCCTATGAAACCTTTGGCGAAAAAGTGTACACCGAACTTGGCAAATTGGAAAAAGACATATTGGATTGGTGCGATAAAAGCGGATTAGATTTAACCACCAAACACCGTAAAGAATTATGCAGCTCTGCCCATTGGGAAAAATACATGGTATTACTGGGCATAGCTAAAATGCTGAAGCAGGAAATCGGAGAAGACATATTCAGCGATTTCAACCTGTTCCGTGAGAAAGTGGAGCAAGCTTTTAAGAAGCATAAAATCAAACCTACGATTTCACAATTAAATGTGATTTTGAATGAAGTGAGTTGGTATGACGAAACCGCTGAAAAAGTGATTAAGAAAATCGAAAAACTCAATGGAGATAAGTTGAACAAACTACTGCACCACTTGGATTGTACCGTGGGGCAACTTCCAGATTTTGGCTATTATCCAACAGGTAAAAAAGATGAGTTTATAATTTACGAAAGCCAAAGCGATTTACGGGATAGCGAAAATATACCCTTGAATGAAAGAATACACGATTACTTTTTGCGGGAAGTAAAACCGCATGTGGATGAAGCCTGGATTGATTTGGACAAAACCAAAATAGGTTACGAAATCAGTTTCAATAAATACTTCTATCAGCACAAACCCCTGCGTAGCATTGAAGAAGTAAGTGCCGAAATACTAGCTTTGGACAAAGAAAGCGATGGTTTGATTATGGATATTTTAGGACTATAAACGGGTATGGAAGCAACAATAGAACTGATAAAACTTCTAAAACAACGCATTCTGTCGAGCCGGTATTTGGTTGCCAAAATAGCAAATGCCGAATCCTTGCGCCTGTACTTTACCATTGGCCACGATTTAGATGTACAAATCGCTCAAAATGCTTGGGGCGATAAAATTCTTGACGCCGTGGCTGACCGACTTCAACAGGAAATACCCGGATTACGAGGTTTTTCGGCATCGAACCTTAAAAAAATGCGGGTCTTTCATAACGCATGGAAATCGTATTTAGCAATTAGTTCGTCATGGTCGGACAAATTTGACGTTCACAATTTTGAAATTAGTTCGTCATTGACGAACCAAAATAAGGATGCCAATTTTACTGCGTTTGTTTCTATTGGCTTTACCCACCACATCGAAATTATTTTAAAAACGGAAGTGGTTGACGACCGCTGGTATTACATACAGCAAGCCGCCCAACAATTCTGGACGGTGAGACACCTGCGTACCGAACTGCTTAACAAAAGCCACCTCAATCAGGTGAATCAAAGCAATAACTTCAGCAAAACACTGTCTGAACAAATTTCGAACAAAGCCATAAGAGCTTTTAAAGACCAGTATTTGTTGGATTACGTGAACCTTGAAGATGCCGACGACGATATTGACGAACGCGAGCTGGAACGAGAGATTGTATTGAATATCAAAAAATTTTTGATGTCGCTTGGGAACGACTTTTCGTTTATTGGCAATCAGTACCGCATGATGGTTGGCGAAGATGAGTATTTCATTGACCTTTTGTTCTTTCATCGAGGGCTGCAATCGCTGGTAGCCTTTGAACTGAAACGTGGAAAATTTAAGCCCGAATACATTGGCAAGATGAATTTCTACCTTTCAGCCTTAGACGATTTGGTACGCAAACCGCACGAGAACCCATCCATTGGAATTATTCTATGCAAAGAAAAAGACCAGAAAAAGGTGGAATACAGTTTTAGAGATGTGAGCAAACCATTGGGCGTAGCCACCTACAAGACTTCTGAAATCTTGCCACCCGAACTCAGAAACGCCTTACCCGATGCCGAAACCCTTAAAAAACTGATGGAATAATGGAAACAAAAAATATAACACTTCAAAAATATCCTGCTTATAAAGATTCGGGAATAGAATGGCTGGGAGAAATTCCGGAGCATTGGCAAATCCATCCAGGGTTAAAATTTATTACTGAGAATAAGTCAAAGAATACAGGAATGATTCGAAACAGCGTTTTATCTCTAAGTTATGGAAAGATTAGAGTAAAACAAGATGACGAATTAACGGGTCTAGTCCCTGAATCTTTTGAAACGTACCAACTCATAAACAAAGGTGATTTAATATTTAGACCAACTGACTTGCAAAATGATAAAGTGAGTTTACGAAGTGCATATTCGGAATACGATGGGATTATTACAAATGCATACTTGAAGTTACAATTCAAACAGATAGCAGATTCTAAGTTCTTTCACTACTTTTTCAGAGCCATTGATAATAATAAAATAATCTATGGTTTAGGCTCTGGGCTAAGGCAGAATATTAGCTATTTGGATTTCAGAAGATTTTTATTCCCCTTTCCCCCACTCTCTGAACAAACAGCCATCGCCGCCTTCTTGGACGACAAAACCGCCAAAATAGACCGTGCCATAGCTCAAAAAGAAAAATTGATTACCTTGCTCAAAGAACGCAAGCAAATCATCATTCAAGATTTGGTAACCGGCAAAAAAGTGTGGAACGCAAAGAAAAATGCTTGGACTGAACCTGCCAAAGTCAAAGACAGCGGTGTAGAATGGATTGGGGATATACCGGAGGAATGGGAAGTGAAGAGGTTAAGGTATGTTTCAAAAATCAACACAAATTCTTTACCAGAAAACACACCCAAATCTTTTTCTTTCAATTATGTTGATATAGGAAGTATTAGTTTTGAAAACGGCATCGAACGAACAGAAAACTTTGAATTTAAAAACGCACCTTGTAGAGCGAGACGAATAGCTAAAAATGGTAATACTGTAATTTCTACGGTAAGGACTTACTTAAAGGCAATAGATTATATATCAGAACATAAAGCTGATTTTATATTCTCCACAGGGTTTGCTGTATTAGAACCAATAGGCATATTAGATAAATTTCTTTATCATTTTGTGAGAAGTAATGCTTTTACAGAACAGGTTACATTAGATTCCAAAGGCATGAGCTATCCAGCAATAAACAGCACAGATTTAAGTAGATTGTTTTTAACAATACCACCAATTCAAGAACAAACCGACATTGTCGCCCACATCGAAGCCCAATCTGCCAAGATAGACAAGGCGATAGGTTTGCAAGAGCAGCAGATAGAGAAGTTAAAAGAGCTGAAAGCCTGTATGATAGATAGGGCGGTAACGGGTAAAATAAAGGTGAATTAAATGAAATGCAGAATAAAGAAGTACAAGTAATTAGTTGCACATTTCAAGATTTGCTCAATGCACATTTGGGAAAACGTCCTATTTCAAACTCTGAAATAGTAGGTAAGCTTACTATTCCTGAATACCAACGCCCATACGTATGGACGGAGAAGCAAATCAACCGCCTTCTGAATGATTTGAATGAATATCAACAATGGGTAGATAAAGAAAAACCTTTGTTTTATTTAGGTAGTATTATTTTACATAAATCTGATGAAAAATTAAACATTATAGACGGACAACAGCGTATTACAACCATGCTAATGCTGGGTAAAATTCAATCATCCGATTTCAAAACAGGATTAGAATTCAAAACATCACTTACCATTCAAAACATCAAAAAAAACTTAAGTTACCTAAAGGCAGTAAAGGAGAAAGAAATCTATGAGTACAAACACAACAATATCATTGATCAACTCGATTTTTCTAAAATAAACATTACACTGGTTGTTACATCTACTGAGGATTTGGCTTATACCTTTTTTGAAACACAAAATACAGGCGGTATCAGGCTAAGCGGTAGTGACATTGTGAAAGCTCATCACTTAAGAGCTATTCCAACAAAAAAAATAGTGAATTATCAAGCAAGGAGATGGGAGCAAATAGATAGCGAAAAGGTGGAGCATATTATGCAATACTTAGGAAAAATAAGATACTGGGACAACCGCTATTGGCGAAGATTCCCGTTTTATAGAGACGAAAGAGGAATAAAGAGTCAATTATTGGAGGAATTCACAGAGAGAACCTTAAAAACAGGGGAAGATATTTCCTTTCACTACAGCGCCGTGAAGTTTGAAAATGGAAGACAGCTTCAAATGCATGAGAGTCAATATAAACAACTAAAACAACCACTTTGGGATGGGAACAATTCTATGGATTACATCAATGAATACATCGATTTGTATGACATGCTTTTTAGCAAAGAGAAACAAGACCATAGAGTACCTGACTCATTTTATAAATTTGTAGAAAAGTTAATGCATGGTCAATCGGGAACAATATTTTTAAAAGAGCTTTTAGAAGTATCCATAATCACCTATGTAAGTCGATTTGGATTTCATCGAATCACCGAATCTGCCCTTTGGCTGTATCGTTTCATTTATTCTCTTAGAGTTTCATCAGGTCGAAATGTAAGAGAGGACAGTGTGTTTAAATTGGTGTATGATTATCAGTTTATTGACAACATTTTGGAAGTTTTTACAGTAGAGCAATTGCATCATTTTTTGAAAAAATTCTCCTATTCGTTTAACACAGATAACACCGAAGAGAATCAATCAAAAGACAAACATCTTAAATCTTTGATCGATTATCTTGGCTCATCAGGTATTCAGTCAATAAGCCATTATGTATCTAACCCAAACCAGTTTGACAAAGATTTAACCGAAGCTATTATCAAACAGATAAAAGAGCTCCAAAATGAACAGTAAAACTTTTAGAACTAATCTCTTTAACCTGAATCAAATAGAGCAATTTAGTTTTATTGTACCCTCCTATCAACGACCATACGTATGGAGTGATGTTGAGATAAAAAAACTATTAAATGATTTATACAAAGCATTTCAAAGAGACAAAAAGAGCAACTATTACATCGGCACCATTTTAACACGCGAAAATACGGATGAGGCAGAGTTAATAGACGGTCAACAACGATTTACCACATTGTGGCTAATCGCCTTTGTTTTTTGGACGAAACAATCACACTCAGAGCTCGAAAAAATTCTGAAAACTCCTAATGGAAAATTGAAAATGAGTTTTGAAATCAGGACAGAGGTAGTCAACTACCTCGATGGACTCATTAACAACAGAGAAAACACAGAAGACGCTATACTCAAAACACACGAACATCCTTATTTGAAAAACATAGCCCGTGCATTAACTACTATTCAAAGTTTGCTAGACGAGCAAATAAAACAGATCGAACTAAACGACTTTGGAAATTACATTTATTATCATGTTTACTTCATAAAAAATACTACTCCCGAAAAGCAGGATTTGAACAAGCTTTTCTCTACCATCAATAGTGCAGGGGTGCAACTAGAACAAACAGATATTGTAAAATCAAATCTATTGAAACTCATTGACGAAAAGGTGCTTTATGGAAAAATTTGGGAATCATGTGAAGATATGTTCAATTTTTTTGAAAGAAATGTACGAACTTCTTTTCCAAAAACTAACTGGTATCAGATTGATTTTAGTAAGTACATTGCTTTTGACAAAACACTATTTTTATTCGAAAACATTGATGACTCAGCAAATTTAAAGGAAGAATTTTGTATTGACGCACTAGATGTCGAATCACTTGAAAGCTATCAAGATCCAGAAAAAAAGAACGAAGATGAAAAAAGAGTTTCTGAAATAATTTATTGCAGGTCTATCATCAATTTTAGTCAATTACTGCTACATACTTATCGAATTCATCTGAATCTGGAAAACAAGCCAGATTTTGAAGGTACTTTTCATGTAAATCGTCTTATTGAGATTTTTTCAAATTTAATTAATCCAGAAGAGATTAAACGATTCATTGAACGATTATGGTCTGTTCGATACTTATTTGATAAATACATTGTAAAATGGATATCCGATAACAATACAAAAAACGAGAGCATAGAGTTATTAAACATCAATAAAAATGCGGAACACTACTACACACGTACTCCGTATGAAAAATCTGCCATGTTAATGTTACAAAGTGTTTTGTATTTTACAGGAGATTACCTAAGGCAGTTTTGGTTGACACCTTACCTCTATGGTTTAATGCAAAATCTAGAAAATCTAAACGCCAACAGTAGTACACTTTTAGTTGATCTCGAAAAAATAGACAATCAGCTTTCATTAAGTGAGCTTCAAGACAAAGAAGCTTCCATCAGGCTTTGCACTGAAGATTTAAAATCAGATTTCGATTTTGAGAAGTATCTAAAAGAAGGAAGTTATGGTACTAAGTTTAAACACTATTGGTTTCAAAAATTAGAATATCTATTATGGAAGAATTGGCCTGAGAATAACAAAACGGATGAGTTTAAGAATTTCAGAATTATTTCCAAGAATTCAATAGAACACATATATCCGCAGAATCCTGAGAATAAAATCCAACCTCCTTTGAATAAAGATGTTCTGGATTCTTTTGGCAATCTAGTTTTGTTAAGTGTTTCGCAAAATTCTGAATACAGTAATAAATCAGTTGCCATAAAGCGATCGATGTTTAATGAGAAGAAAAACACGTATGATACGCTGAAATCATTTTACATTTTTAAAAATGATCATGATTGGAACGCCCAAGCAATAGAAAGCCATAAAATGGAAATGATTCAAGTATTGGTAAATCATTATAATTTGAAACAAAATGCCGTCTAAAACCAACGAAGCAGCCCTAGAAGCCACCATTGAAAAAGTTCTAACAGGTACTTGCCTAGAAGAACTAGGCAGTTGCGGACATGTACCAACAGAGCTACAAGAAATAGTTGACGAGCCTGTCGAACTATATCATGGCAGTAATGGCTTCTATATTGGCACTGCCGATAATTATAATGCACAATATGCCATTGACGAATTGAGATTTTGGCATTTTCTAGAAAGTACTCAAAAGGTTGAAATCGAAAAGCTGAAACGCACTGCGGATTGGAAGCTCAAAATAGTTGAACGTCTTGACCGCATGATTAAGAAATACGGCTTATTGCGATTACTTCGGAAAGGGCTGGAAGTGGAGGATGCACACTTCATTCTATTGTACCAGGTTCCAATGGCAAGTAGCAGCCAAGCAGTTAAAGATAATTTTGACAAGAATGAATTTAGCGTAACTCGACAGGTTCGATACAACACAGAAAACCAACGTGAAGAAATGGACATGGTGGTTTTTGTAAATGGCTTACCCATTGCTACTTTGGAACTCAAAAATGCATGGACAGGGCAAACTGCAAGAGTACATGGCATCAAGCAATACAAGTACGATCGTGACATAAAACAACCATTGTTAAATTTTGGTCGCTGTCTGGTACACTTTGCCGTTGATACGGATGAAGTGTATATGTGTACCAAACTGGATGGGGCAAATTCCTTCTTTTTACCCTTCAACAAAGGTAACAACCACGGCAAAGGCAATCCTCCAAATCCATTCGGGCATAAATCTTCTTATCTCTGGGAAGAAATTTTCACAAGGGAAAGTCTTGCCAATATCATTCAGCATTTTGTTCGCTTTGATGGTAGTCCGTCAGATGCTCTAAGCAAAAGAACCCTGTATTTCCCAAGATACCACCAGTTAGACGTAGTTAGGAAGTTATTGAGCCACGCTTCAAAAAATGGGGTTGGGCATACCTATCTGATTCAACATTCTGCTGGATCTGGAAAATCAAATTCCATAACATGGGCTGCCTATCAATTAATTGAAACCTATCCAGAAAGAGATGGTTTGCCCGGTGCCAAAGGCATTCAAAATCCTTTGTTTGATTCAGTTATTGTAGTAACTGACAGGCGATTGCTCGACAAACAACTGAGAGAAAACATAAAAGAATTTTCAGAAGTTAAAAATATTATAGCCCCGGCCTTTTCATCCAAAGATTTAAAGGATGGCTTAGAGCAAGGCAAGAAAATTATCATTACCACCATTCAGAAATTCCCGTTTATTGTAGATGGCATTGCTGACCTAAGTGACAAACGATTTGCGGTAATCATAGATGAAGCGCACAGCTCACAAAGCGGATCGGCGGCTGGAAAAATGAATGAAGCAATGGGCATAAGTCAAAATGAGGAAGAGGAAGAAGACACACAAGACAAAATTATAAAAGCCATGCATGCCCGAAAAATGAAGGGCAATGCCTCTTATCTGGCTTTTACAGCAACGCCAAAAAACGCTACACTTGAACGATTTGGCATAAAGCAAGAAGATAGCACCTTTAAACCGTTTCACTTGTATTCCATGAAACAAGCCATTGAAGAGGGCTTTATTCTGGATGTCCTGGCAAATTATACCACATACAAAAGCTATTACAAAATAGAAAAGTCCATTCAAGAAAACCCTTCGTTCAATACAAAAAAAGCACAAAAGAGACTTCGTGCTTATGTAGAAAGAGATAAACATACCATTGCCACTAAAGCAGAAATTATGATGGAGCACTTTATTTCAAAAGTGTACAGCACTAAAAAGCTGAAAGGCAAAGCCAAGGCAATGGTTGTTACTCAGAATATAGAATCAGCTATTCGTTATTATCTAGCCATCAGTAAAATTTTGGAAGGCAAGGGGAATCCATTTAAGATTGCTATTGCGTTTTCAGGTAAGAAAACGATTGACGGAATGGAATACACAGAACCAGATTTAAACGGATTTGCAGAAAAAGATACCCGTGACAACTTTGACTCCGATAATTATAGAGTCTTAGTTGTTGCCAATAAATACCTAACCGGATTTGACCAGCCCAAACTATGCACCATGTACGTTGATAAAAAGCTGCAAGGTGTAATGGCAGTTCAAGCACTAAGCCGTCTGAATCGGGCAGCCGACAAATTGGGCAAAAAGACAGAGGACTTATTCGTTCTAGACTTCTTTAATGAAGTGGATGACATCAAAGCTGCATTTGACCCATTTTATACTTCAACTTCCTTAAGTGGGGCAACTGATATTAATGTATTGCATGAATTGAAGGGGACATTAGATGATGTTGGCGTTTACGAATGGTCGGAAGTGGAAGATTTCATAATAAAATACTTTAATGGATTAGATGCACAAAAACTTAGCCCAATCATTGACAAAGCAGCTAATCGCTTTAATAGTGAGCTATACCTAAAAGATGAGGAGAAGACAGACTATAAGATAAAAGCTAAGCAGTTCGTTAAGATTTACGGACAAATGGCATCTATCATGCCCTATGAAGTGCTGGATTGGGAAAAGCTATTTTGGTTTTTGAAATTCTTGATACCTAAGTTAGTTGTCAGAACCAAGGAGGATGAATTGATTGATGAACTTTTAGAATCTGTTGATCTTTCAACCTACGGACTCGAACGAACAAAATTGAATCATGCTATTGACTTGGATGATACTGCAACTGAATTAGACCCACAAAACTCAAATCCAAGGGGTGCTCATGATGGCCAAGATGATAAAGATCCATTGGACGAAATCATCAAGTCGTTCAATGAAAGGTGGTTTCATGGCTGGGATGCAACACCAGAAGACCAACGTGTAAAATTTATAACCATCAGCAGACATATTCAAGCCCACCCTGACTTTAAAACAAAAGTTGCCGATAACCAAGATTCACAAAACCGTGATCTGGCATTTAAGAAAATATTAGACGACGTAATGGTACAGCAAAGAATGAAGGAACTTGAATTGTACAAACTTTATGCAAAGGATGAATCATTTTACCAAGCATTATTTGACACCATGAAACGTATGATAGATAACCCAAGATTAGGAAAAAAATAAATGAACTCCATGTAGCATCCTTACACATTGCCGAGTCACACAGTGATTGTTTGGCTTAATAGGTCTTGTTTTATTTATAAAAGAAAAAAGAGATGAGACTCTTTTATAATTAACACAAGACGTACTAGGTCGAATGCTTACGTTTTCACAATATGCATAATTCGGAGCATTGCCACCCACTATAGACTTGCAATTGCATTTCGGAGCATTGCCACCCAGTAATCTAGTTTCGATTTAATAATTGTTTAAAAATTGTTCGCAATCAAGATCTAACTCGAGTTGGTCACTTTCTTTCAATCCTTGGCTTTTTCCATTAGAAGTCATAAGCTAATGAAATCAGCTCAAGTTGCTAACAATATCGACAGTGGAGGGCGACTTCCTTAGGTAATAGATAGAAGTTGTTCGCATAGTATGTAAATGTTCTACCATGAGTGGAATTATTCTTCTAATTTACTGAACATTAAAATCATTTCCAGATTTTTCATACCTTTATTTACTGATTTTCATTAGATTAATTTTTTGTCATGTACTAAGGAAAATGGGATTTGTTTTGTAAATTAAAGTGAGTATGAAGAAAGAAACCCGTTTAAGCATACAGTGGTTTTACGATTTACTCGAAAAGGGCGAATGCGATATCATTGATTTCAAAGAACAATTGGAAGATAAATTGTCGTTTGGAAAATCGTTGAAAAATTTTGCGCCCAATTACGAAGAGATGGCACGCGATGTAGTCGCTTTTGCAAACCTGAAAGGTGGTTTTATTGCTATTGGCATTATTGATGGTTCAAAAGAAGTAAATACTTCATTTACGTTGGACGATAATAAAATTTTTAATCTTATTAAACAGGTACAAGACAGAACACAACCTTCAATAACCTTAAAACCGCATAAGCTCAAAGTAAACCAAACCAATTTGCTTATATTGGAAATCCCTTTTTCCAATCAACTGCACCGCACTTCACGCGGCGAATACCTTATTCGAAACAACGATGGAAACCGCAGTATTGATCCCCATGAAATGAGTACCATTCAAGCCGAAAAGGGATTGATTGTGTATGATGCTAAATTATGGAAACTCGACTATAAATCTACGGTCAGCGATAATCAGGGAAATCCTATTCCCGGTTGGCAGGATATTGTCCGAACCCGGGATTTGTATCAACGGATTAAACAGGTCAAGCCCCAAAGCCCGTATCTAAAAAACTCGGCCGATGAATTTACCGAAACGCTTGGGCTTGTAAAAGAAGAAAACCAACTGAAATGGCCAACAACAGCAGGTATTATGTTCCTGGGCAATCAAAAAGCCCAGCGCGAATTACCTTATAACCAGATAAAATACATCCGTTATTACGAAGATGGCACCTATACACCTCATGAATATTCGGGCAATCTGATACAAATGGCCGACGAATGCTTTGCCCAGTTAAAATCGGAGATTAAACTTTAAGAATTTCACTTCGGACTGTTTCGCGAGTATATTGAAGATTATCCCGAGGTGGTACTTCGCGAATTGCTTATCAATGCTTTGGCTCACCGCGACTATAGCCGCCAGCAGATAATTGAAATACGCAAATACCCGAATTATATTGAGTTCGAAAGCCCGGGGCATTTCCCACAGGGTATCGATGAAAGTAATTACCTGCGAAAGACAAATCCCCGAAACCCTGCCATAATGGATGTTCTGCGCGAAATTAATTATGCCGAAAAGGCCGGCAGTGGTTTCGATAAAATATTTACCGCCTTGCTTTCGAAAGGGAAACGGCTGCCACAGCCCTTTCAATCCGAACATTCCATTGTTTTTAGGGTCGAGGCCGATGTTTATGCCGAGACCATTGTAGAACTAGGCTTGCAATACAAAAAACTGACACAAAAGGACATTGACCTTGAAAAACTGTTGGTGCTCAACAGCATTTACCTGGGGCAAAAGCTCACCTTTACCGAACTCGAAAAAATGCCTTTTGTCAACACCTATCAACTCCGGAAGATACTCGAAGAATTGCAGGAACTGGAATTGATTGAAACTACCGGGAAAACTTCGGGCATGAAATACATTATCCATAAAAACATGCTCGAAACAACCGAAGATAAAATCAGCTATACCAAACAGAAAAAGCAGGAAAAAGCACGGCAAATTGAAGCCATTCTGCGTTACCTCGATAGTGTTGGCGAAATTGATAACCGCGAAGCACGCAAACTATTGGTATTGCCCGACGAAAGCACCTCGTACATTTCGCGCCTGTTTGCCGAAATGCTTGAACAAAACCTTATTGAACTCGCCGCAGAGATAAGGCACAATCAACGTGTTTATAAACGAAAATAAATTCTGCAAAGAAAAATGACTTTGATAATCAAACATATAACAAATTCTTCTTTGCAGTTTTCTTTGCTGAAATGGCAACTTAGGTTTTTAGCTTTACAAGGAAGTTTTATTTATTTAACAAAGAGTTTGTTTTCGCTTGCAAGTTCGTTTGCAGAAACCACAACTTACCAAAAACCTGCAAACGTAGGTTATCAGAGTTTTAGCTACACGTTTCAGCCTTTTTCGTTTGCAAACCCATTTGCAGAAGCGTAAACTTTTGCAAACAAATGCAAACCTATTTATCAAACAGTTAGAATTGAAAACACTGTTTTTCTTTGCAAACCTTCTTTGCAAATACAGCAACTTAACAAGTAAACGATGAATGAAACGAAATATAAAAATACTGAGGTAGGCATGATTCCTGAGGATTGGGAGGTAAAGCAAATTGGAGAAGTTTTTAATTTCTATTCAACTTCCTAAGTACATGACAAAAACTCAAAGATATTGATACATGATTGATTCTTAGAGATTATTAGAATGCTAACAACGTAAGATAGGCCATATTTGAATAAAGCGATCTATTAATTCAATTCTTTCACGGGTATTCGAATTACCTCGCATATTCAACATCTTGAACAATAATGGGAAAGCAACACCTTGATAGGTTATACCAAACATTAAAATGTTGATATCCGCTTGTCCCAGCTTCCAGTTAGTTCTATCTATACATAGACTAAGATTTTTTTCTACCTTTTCGCTATCGAAAGCCTTTGAAAGCTTCTCAAAGCCCACCGTTTGGGCCTTACAGAGGGCTATTACAAACATAGACATCAACTTTAATCTGGAACGATTGATTTTTCCTTTGAAATGGGTGTCTAATATTGGGAACATATCAGTAATCCTACGCGTGAAGTTGGTTTTCTCCATTAGAGAAATGAGTGGAATTATTCTTCTAATTTACTGAACATTAAAATCATTTCCAGATTTTTCTTACCTTTATTTACTGATTTTCATTAGATTAATTTTTTGTCATGTACTAAGTTTAAAGAGCCTAAAATATGAGTAATATATATAGCCTAGATTACAAGAAGTGGATTTCAGAGCTAAAGCAAAAGATTTATTCAACACAAATTAAGGCTTCTATTGCAGTAAATTCTGCTTTAATTCAATTTTATTGGGATTTAGGAAAATCAATTAACGAAAAAGAAAAGGTTTGGGGATCTAAATTACTGGAACAAATATCGAAAGACTTGCAAGCAGAGTTTCCTGAAACGAAAGGATTTTCTGTTCGAAATCTGAAATATTGTAGAAATTTTTATTCTTTTTATTCAAGCGTAATTGGGCAACAGCCTGTTGCCCAATTTTACTGTGTTGATAATAAACAAGATAACAATCCTGAAATAGTCCAACAAGCTGTTGGATTAATTAGTCAACAGTCTGTTGACCATTTTGTGCAACAACTTGTTGCCCAAATTCCGTGGGGGCATAATATATTGATTTTCACAAAATCAAAAGATATTAAAGAGGCATTGTTTTATATAAATCTAACTAAAGAAAACAACTGGGGCAGAGAAACTCTAGCATTGCAAATAAAAACCGACTTATTTAATCGCTCAGGAAAAGCAGTAACCAATTTTAAAGATACTTTGCCAGAATCGTTATCAGATTTAGCACAACAAACATTAAAAGACCCATACTGTTTTGATTTTATGAGCATGACAAAACCTTATGTAGAAAGGGATATCGAAAATCAGTTAGTAAAGCACATAACAAAATTTTTATTAGAATTAGGAAAGGGATTTGCATTTATTTGACAACAATATCATTTGCAGGTATCAGAAAAAGATTATTACATAGACCTTATATTTTATCATACTCGCTTGAAATGTTAAGTAGTTATTGAATTAAAAAATACAGCTTTTATGCCTTAATATGCAGGGAAGCTTAATTTTTATCTTTCCGCTGTTGACAGTTTGGTTAAACAGGCAGACGATAACCCGACAATTGGTATTTTGCTTTGCAAGGATAAAGATACCGTTGAGGCTGAATTTGCACTGCGAGATATAGGAAAACCAATAGGTGTAAGTGAATTTACACTGATTGAAAAATTGCCTGATAACTTGAAAAGCAGTTTGCCAACCATTGAAGAAATTGAAGAAGAATTATCCAAATTGGATTAATGTATGAAAAGTATAATTAATAAACCTTTGCGTCATAGCGCCTTAGCGAGAGAACATTTCACGCAAAGCCGCAGAGACGCAAAGGATAGTTTAAAAGGATTGCAGCATGAATAAAGTTGTAGCTAAAAATATTTTTGAGCTTGTAGATGTTTTTAACAATATAAGAGTCCCTCTTTCATCTAAGCAAAGAGAAACTTTATCAAAAACTTATCCTTATGATAGTGCACAAGGCATTGTTGATTATGTAGAGAATTATTTATTTGAAGGAGAGTATATTCTTATTGCTGAAGATGGGGAGAATTTGAAATCAAATAATCAAAATATTTGTAATATTGTTCAAGGCAAATTCTGGGTTAATAACCATGCTCATATTGTTAGGGCGAATACAAAGAACTCCACAAAGAACCTGGGATTAATTGTTGATTATAAAAAATTTAACTTAGTTTTATGATGAGAAATATATTTTGTCTAGAGACAGAATGGAATATGTCCAGAACTAGAAAGATGCGAGATCGAACGAGTATGTTGCCATTACTTACCTTTTTAGAGGAATCTTCTAAAATTGAATTTGTTTTTAGAAATGTTGCATCTCGCAATGATTTACAGTTTTACCTTTCTCAATTGCGATACAAGACGTATGATCAGTTTGAAATTGTTTACTTTGCTTTTCATGGCATCACTAGATCTATTGATATTCCTTCAGAACCAGAGCATCCCTTAGAATTAACCGAATTGGCCGAACTCTCAAATGGTTTATTAAAGAATCGAATTATTCACTTTGGAAGTTGTAGGACGTTAAACACCTCAGATAGAATTATTAATGAGTTTAAAATAGCATCTGGGGCTCGGATAGTTTCTGGATATACTAAGACTATAGATTTCGTAAAAAGTAGTATTATGGATATCGCTTATTTTTCTGAAATACAAAGGTCCTCAAAAGTTCATACACTCAAGAGTAGAATTCATCGATCCTATGGTTCGCTTGCAACTGAGCTTGGATTTAAACTATTTCTGTAATTGTACTGGTATTGGAAACGTATTATTAATTTTATTCATTATGTTGGCTTACTTCATCAGTATGATGAGTTATGTTTATGTTGTAGTTAATAGAAAATCAGGATAATAAATATTTTTTATCTTAATTATTCTGATCTTTATTAGATTGTTTTTATGTCATGCACTAAGTTGATTTATAGGAAGAGGAGCACAACTTAAATTTTTTTTTGCTCAATTAATGGTCTTTGAGTTTAAAATTTGTTGTATAACTATAGTTTCGGATTCACCTTAAAATAGTTTAGAAAGAATGCTCTTCGTAAAAGGTGTTTAGCTAAAATTTAAATGGAATGAATGATTCGAGCAAACTGAAGTACTTTTGCTAAGTACATGACAAAAATCCAAAGATATTGATTCATGATTGATTCTTTGAGCTTAATAAAATACTAGCCACGTAAGAAAGACCATATTTGAATAAAGGGTCCTATTAATTCAATCCTTGCACGGGTATTAGAATTGCCTCACTTGCATAATTCGGAGCATTACCACCCACTCTTTCGACCAAATGAGGTAGCATTCAAATTGTAATTTATTATTCTTTGAGCGTTTTTTATAACCTTATCCACTCAGTTTAAGAGAAAACTGGGATAAAATGGTTAACAATTGCATTAAAAAGACTCTGTCTTGGAACAGATTTAGCCATTCAAGTGAATTGGCAAGCTTTCTTTCGGAGCATTGCCACCCACTTGGGTTGGGATAATTGAAAACACCCTTGATTTCGGAGCATTGCCACCCAGTTACACTAGTGTCTAAAAACAGATAACAAAGAATCAATCGAAATCTAGCACTAACTCGAGTTGGTCACTTTCTTTCAATCCTTAGCTTTTCCATTAGAAGTCATAAGCTACTGAGATTAGTTCAAGTTACCAACAATATCGATTGTGGAGAGCGATTGCCTTTGCTAATTAATAAGACCAAACATTATAGTTTGGATGCGATTATTTCCGTCGGATACCGAGTTAATACGAGTCGGGCTACAGCTTTTCGTCAATGGGCAACAGCTGTTTTAAAGGATTATGCAATCAGAGGCTATGTAATTGACAAAAAGCGAATGGGAAACGGTTCATTCCTTGGCGAGGATTATTTTGAGCATCTGCTTGCCGAAATTCGTGAAATCCGATTAAGTGAACGTCGTTTCTATCAGAAAATAACAGATATTTACGCTACTGCAATGGATTACAACAAAGAGGCTATAATCACAAAAGAGTATTTTACAAAAGTACAAAACAAGTTACATTATGCGGTCATGGTCATACTGCTGCTGAACTGATAATATCAAGGGCAAACGCCGAAAAAGAACATATTGGGTTAACTTCATGGGAGAAAAATCCTGATGGTAAGATTGTGAAAACAGATGTTTCTATTGCCAAAAATTATCTGTCTGAAACAGAGTTGGAATCATTAGGGCGTATTGTCAATGCTTATTTGGATTTAGCGGAAGACCGAGCAAAAAGGCATATTCCCATGACAATGGATGATTGGGCAAAACGGCTTGA
>MTLC01000828.1_pt10 | contig 37722 bp, 33 predicted proteins | sample 1982451 | NCBI WGS metagenome assembly MTLC01 (sample SAMN05710165, study PRJNA340218) | biofilm metagenome | isolation source: sample SPH anode biofilm adapted to +100 mV | place: USA | collected 2012-02-03 | reverse complement strand
CGCGCGGCATCAGGACGGAGTGGCGGGAGTCGGGATGTTACTTCACCGCGCGGATGCGCTCGATGAGCTTCTGGACCTCTGGGGTCTGCTGGGCATAGATGGGGGCCATCAGGGCCGCCCAGGGTGCCTTGTCCTTGATCTCCACGATGACGTTGCCGGCGGCGCGGACCTTGTCTATGGAGACCTTCTCGTAGATGTCCCACTGCTTGCGCTGATAGTCGATCGAATCCATCGCGGCCTGCTTGATGATGGCCTGATCGGCCTTGGAGAGGCGATCCATCGATATCTTGCTGGCGATGATGATCTCCGGAACCCGGGTGTGCTCATCAAGCGTGATGTACTTGGCCACCTCGTAGTGGCTGGTGGAGTAGTAGCTGGGCCAGTTGTTCTCCGCGCCGTCGATGACGCCGGTCTGCAGGGCAGAGTAGACTTCGCCGTAGGCCATCGGGGTCGCGACCGCGCCAAAGGCGGAGACGAGCCCTATCATCAGCTTGCTCTCCTGGACGCGGATCTTCAGGCCCTTGAGGTCGGCCGGGGTCCTGACGGGGCGCTTTGAATTGTAGAAACTGCGCGCGCCCGACTCGTACCAGCCCAGGCCGATGAAGCCGGACGGCTCCAGACTCGCCAGCAGCTCCTTGCCGATGTCGCCCTTCAGCGCCTTCCACATGTGCTCCACATCGCGATAGAGATACGGCATCTGCAGCGCGTCCATCTGGGGAGCGAAGGCGGAGAGCGGAGAGATGCTGACGCGCGTCAGGTCGATGGCTCCGAACTGTACCTGCTCGATGACGGCCTTCTCCTGGCCGAGCTGCGAACCGGGATACACCTCGATGGTGATGCGGCCATTGGTCCGCTCCTTGACCAGCCGGGCGAACTCCATGTCGCCGTAGGTGGTCGGGTACGCGGCGGGCTGGGTCTCGGCGAGCCTGAGTACGATGTTTTGCGCAAAGGCCGCCGGAATCGCGGCGGCGATCAGCAGGATGCAGATCAAGGCACGGGAAAGTCGCATAGATGCCTCCTATAGAACGTGTGATGGTGCATGATGTACCCGGTTTCTGAATGACGGATGGGTATTTATTTGCGATCTTCGGTACTTTTACCGCTTCTGAAGTCGGTCGGGCTCCGGCCTTCCAGCCGTCTGAACACGCGGGCGAAGTAGGCCTGGTCCACGAAGCCCAGGAGCGACGCCACCTCCTTGATGCTGTACAGGCCGCTCGACAGCAGCGTCTTGGCCCGGTCGATGCGCAGCCGGGTCCCATACTCCATGAAGGTGCAACCCGTAACCTGGCGGAACCTGCGACTGAGGTGCGACGCCGAGACCCGCAGCTCCGCCGCTATCCGCTCCAGCCCCACGCCCTCGTTCAGATGCGCCACCATGTAGGAGCGGGCCCGCTCTATCAGGTGGTCGTCGCCGGAGGCCTCCGGGCCGGAGAGCACCGCGGCCGGGTCTACCAGCACGAGCGGCGCGTCCTTGCGCGCCAGGGACGCGGCCATCGTCGCCTCCTCCAGGAATCGGGCCTCCGGCTGGGCGCATGGCACCGTGGCACCGGCAACAATCTCTATTCCGAGGTCGGTACGCGACCGTGCCAGTATCTCAAGGAGGATGCTTTCGGCGCTCGCCTTCGGTTCGGCGGAGCCATCCCAGGATATGGCGAGCAGGGCCACGCCTGATTCGGTGGCCGAAGCGAGCGCGTACCAGCCAAATCGCTTCATGACCAGGCTCGCGAGCCGCTCTATCCGCGCCAGAATGGCCTTGCGGAGCGCGGTATCCTCCAGCGCGCCCGCATAGAGGAGCGGCGCGGGCTTCAGCACCCCGAAGAACGACAGGGACTGGGCGAACTCGTGGGCGGAGTAGAACTCCTTGAGCCGCGCGTCACCGATCGTGCCGATGGCCATGTCGGAACACAGTTCCGCCTCGAGGTACTCGGTCAGCCGGCCAAGCTTGCGCTCGCGCACGCGTTCGCGTTCCGCCCTCAGCTTCCTGATGCTCGACGCGGCCATGGCCTTGTGCAGGCTCTGGATGACCTCCTGCTCCTCCGCCGGCTTGACGAGGTATTCCTCTATGTTCAGCCGCACCGCCTCGCGCGCGTAGTCGAACGAGTCGAAGGCCGTGACGATGACGATGACCGCGTCGGGCAGGGCGGCGCGTATCTGGCGCGCGGCCTCCATCCCGTCCAGCCCCGGCATGCGTATGTCCAGGAAGGCCGCGTCGATGGCATGATCGACGGCCTGCTCGACCGCCTCGGTGCCACTGACCGCCTCCAGAATTTCCACTCCGGCAAAGCCATTACGCTCGATGATCAGCCTGAGAGCGCGGCGCTCCAGCTCCTCATCGTCGGCTATCAGCAGTCTGAACATCGGCGCCGTCCTCGCTCTGCAATGGAATGGATAGGTGCACGACCGTGCCGCGGCCCGGCATGCTCGCTATGCGGCACAGGGCCTTGCCCGGATAGCGGAACGACAGGCGCCTCGTGACATTGGCCACGCCGATGCCACAGTGGTCATCCGACGGCCTGGGCCCGTCGGCCTGCATCGCGGCCCTGAGGACCGCAAGGCGCTCGGGCTCGATGCCCACCCCCGTGTCGATGATGCGTATCAGAATTCGGCCACGCCGCGCGCAGAGCGCGACGATTACCCTGCCGCCCTGCTCCTTGGGCTCGATGCCATGGCGCACCGCGTTCTCGACCAGCGGCTGCAGTATCAGCCGCGGCACGATGATGTCTTCCACCTCCGGGGTGGAGTGTATCGTCCAGCCAAGGCGATCGCCAAACCGTATCTGCTGGAACGACAGGTACTCCCGCAGGATGGCAAGCTCCTCGCGTACAGGCACCAGCGCGCCAGAATCGGCGAGCGCGTAGCGCATCAGGCGGCCCAGCCCATGGGCCAGCTTGACGGTGCCGGAGGCATCCTCGAGCAGGGCGGTACGCGCTATGGTGTTCAGCGCGTTGAACAGGAAATGCGGCCGTATCTGGTCCTGCAGGTTGATGAACTGGGCCTCTTTGAGCGCATGCTCCATGTTCAGCACAATCAGTTCCTCGTCATGCAGACGCTTCTCGAGCAGAGCCTTCTCGCGCAGGTCGGATATGCGCTCGCGCACGGTACGGCTCATCGCATTGAAGCTGCTGGCCAGCGTCTCCAGCTCGTCGCCGGTCGCCACCTCGATGGGTTGCACGCTCAGGTCGCCGGCGGCCATGCGTGCCGATGCGTCGGCGAGCCGGCGTATGGGGACACTGATCGATGATGCGAAGTACAGCGCGAACAGCGTGGACAGGACGCCGGCGAAGGACAGCAGCACCAGCGTGACGATCCGGTATGCCGTGGCCTGCGAGACCTGGTCCTTGAAGTCGGACTCGCCACGTTCCAGCAGCAGGGATTGCAGATTGCTCAGGTAGCCATCGACATAGCCCGCTATGCGGTCGGCCCTGGCGAAGTCGGTGTAGTAGTCGCCCTGCAGCGTCGCCCGCTTGTGGACGGCCGACGCCACGAGCGGCGCGTACGCGTCGAGCCCCCGTTCGGACGCCTGAACCTCGAAGAAGTATTGCAGGTTCTCCGCGCCGACCGGATGCAGGTCATCGGCCAGCTGCCGCAACCGCAGCAGGCCGTCACGCATGCTCTCGGCCTGCTCGGAGCCCAGCTCGCGCAGGTAGCGCTCCGTCAGCGCGCGGTGCTGGCTGAACGCCACCCTGAAACGGTGCACCATGTGGTAGCGGCCGAGCTCCTCCTCGAAGCCGCGCGCCGTCCTGAAGCTTGCCGTCTGCGTGACCACCTCGACGCAGGCGACCAGCACGATCATCACAACATAGAACAGCAGGAGCTTCGAGCGGATGCCGAACCGGTAGGGGCTGGCCATGCGTCTGGTCAATCCAGGAACAGCGGGCTCAGGTGTCGCTCCCACAGGTTGACCGTAACGTTGCGCGCTATCGGCTCGCGATAGCGTTCGAGCGCGTCGGTATACCGCGTGCCCATCTCGGCCGCGAGCCTGAAGGCCACGTGCAGCAGCTGCCTGAAGTTCCTGTCATACGCCGGATTGGCCTGCTCGTGGCGGAGCGCTGCCGTGAACTGCGCCGATGTCCACGCGTCGACCGCGGCCGCCGAAGGCAGCCGGGCACGGTCGATGTCGATGACGGTCGAATAGGGCGCCGTCAGTTCGTCGAAACGCGGCAGGGCCTGCCGGTACAGCTCCTTGACGATGTCGAGCCCGGCTCCGCCTGCCTCGGCCAGGCCGACGAGCTCCTCCAGCCAGTTGGTGCCGGCCGTCTTCAGGTGCACGCCGGCATGGTGTTTGCGGATGATGCGTCCGATGCCCCGGTACAGGCTGAACTTGTCGCTGCCCGAATGGATGGACAGCTTCAGGTTCTCCGGCAGGCCGAAGGCCCGGGCGGCCCAGACCGCCACGCAGACGTCGGCCTCGAATTCCGCCAGGAAGGCGGAGACATCGCCGACGTAGTCGACGCCCTTGTTGAAGCGGCCCGAGAACTTCGGCGCTATGGTCTGGATGGCGACGCCCTCGTCGGCGAGCGCCGCCAGTATGACGACGAGCTCGGAGGGGCTTTGGGGATCGGCCGTCTCGTCCATCGACACCTCGGCAATGAAGCCGCCGGCGCCCTTGCCCTGCTCGATGTGCCGATAGATGCGGGCCGCCTCGCGCGTGGCGTTCAGGTACCGGCCGGCGGCGCCGGCCAGGGTCCGTGCATCGAGCACGATCGGCTGCGGCAGGCCAGGAATGGCGAGCCGCCCGCATAGTTCAGGGTGCCTGGCGACGAAGGCGTCGACCGATGCCTGATCGGCCGGCTGACGTATAAAATCGGCGACATCGATCGTAAAGAAATCGGAGGACGTCATGAACCGGTCGACGGTCGCAAGGCCGATATGGTCCGCATCGACGTGCCATTCGCCATCCCAGCCGCTCGCCTTGATCGCGGCCTCGGCGGCCCGCATGGTATCGCGGGGTTCGGTCCCGATGATCGTGTGCTCGCGGTTGCTCTTGTTCCAGACGATGGCCACCTCGATGCCGGCGGCCCGCGCCTTCCTGACCGCCTCGATCTGCGCCGTGCCTTCGTGGCCGAATCGATCACCCGTGCCTATGGAATAGCGTGCCAGTTGCTGCATGTGTTGCTCCTTGCTTGCTCTATGCGGTTATCAGGAGAATATCGAATCGGCGACGCCGAGCCAGTTGCCGCCCATGATCGCGCGGATGTCCCGTTCGGCATAGCCACGGCGGACCAGGCCCTCCGTCAATTCCGGCAGATGGGTGCAGTCGGGCATGACCATGCCGATGGCCGCCGGAAAGCCATCAAAGTCGGAGCCCAGACCCACGTGCTCCGCGCCGATCACCGATACCAGATGATCGACATGATCGAGCACACGGTCTACGGTCACCGACGCGGGAACCGGATCGACGAACGATCCGGCGAAGGTGACGGCGACGAGGCCGCCGGTCGCGGCTATGCGCTCGGCCTGGTCATCGGTCAGGTTGCGACGGTGGGGCACCAGGGCGCGCGCGTTGGAATGGGAGGCGACAACCGGCCGCTGGGCGATGGCAAGCACCTCATCGAGTGCCTGATCGCACAGATGCGACACGTCGACGATCATGCCAAGCCGCTCCATCTCCGCGATGACCCTGCGGCCAAACGGCGTCAGGCCATCGGGACCGGGATGCTCCGCTCCGCGGCCTATCGCGTTGATACGGTTCCAGGTCAGCGTCATCAGACGCACGCCGCGCGCGTGGAACGAGCGCAGGTCGTCCAGGCTTTCGCCTATCGCCTCGCCGCCTTCTATGGTCAGGAAGGCCGCGAGCGTACCCTCCGCCTTGGCGGCCAGCACATGGGAAGCCTTGGTGGCCAGCCTGGCGCGCCGGCAACGGTCAAAGGCCTTCTCCATCGCCTCGAGCATCTGGTAGGTATGCCCGCGGGCATCCGCGACAAACGCGTCATCGGTGAACATCGCGAAGAACTGAGCCGTCACGCCTCCCTCGAGCAGGCGCGGAAAGTCAAGGTGGCAGCTCCGGTTCCTTACGCACAGATCGTACGGGGCGCTGGTCCTGCCGCCGAGATCAAACCCCGCCGCATAGCTGGCGGTATCACAATGACCATCGATGATGATCAGGCTGTCGTGCAGTGCTCGTGCGGCCATATCCATATCGCGCTCCCTCATGATGCCGGCATCATGCGCCCTGGGCTTGCTGCGAGAGTACCACGGTCCAAACCAGCCCGCAAGCGGCAAGCCGGTGTGCCGGAGGCAAGCCATGCTCATGGACGACCCTCTAGGCTTCATATAGAATGCCGAAGCCGATCGCCCGCGCGGCGGCAAGGAGTCCCGGATGCAGCCAGTCATAGGTATAACCTCGTTTCTGGACGAGAAACCACGAGCCCAGTACCGAGCGATCAACAGCACGTACACCAACTCGGTCGCCGCCGCTGGCGGGCTGCCACTCGTGCTGCCCGGAGCGCCCGGCGACAACCAGGCGGGACTCGAGGCCGCCGCCGCCGCGTATGCGTCGAGGCTCGATGGGCTCCTGTTATCCGGCGGCGGCGATATCAGCCCCTGGCTGTATGGCGAACAGGCATCCCGCGCCATGGACAGGATGGAGCTGGCGCGCGACCAGTGGGAACTGGCGCTGTACGCCGCCGCGGCCGATCGAGGCATACCGATCCTGGGCATCTGCCGCGGATGCCAGGTCATCAATGTTGCCAATGGCGGCACGCTGTACCAGGACCTGCCCAGCCAGCTCGCGGAGGCGGGCGGCCATTCGTTCGACGTGCCGATGGACGAACCGGCGCACCACATCGACATCGTGCCTGGCACGCGGCTCGGCCGCATGTTCGCGACCGCCCGCGTGCTGACGAACAGCTTTCACCACCAGGCGATCAAGGATGTCGCCGCCGGTTTTGTCATATCGGCGCGGGCCCTTGACGGAGTCGTGGAGGGCATCGAGATCGAGGCCGCGGATCGGTTCATCGTCGGCCTGCAATTCCATCCTGAGGGCATGACCAGGCGCTTCCCCGAATTCCTGGGGCCGTTCCTCGCCCTTTTCCAGGCAGCCTCGGGGGCTGAGCCGCGGCGCACGCGTTGAGCAGCCGTCGGCAGGCAGGCTATACTGGCCCCATGCTGACCAATTACCACACCCACTGCGAGTTCTGCGATGGCAAGGCGACGGCCGCCGTGATGGCCCAGACGGCCAGGGACCATGGCTTTTCCATACTGGGTTTCTCGTCCCACGCGCCTCTGCCGTTCGATACCGCGTGGAACCTGCGGCTGGCCCGCCTGCCGGAGTATGTCGACACGATCAGGGCACTGGGGCGTGACCATGCGCCGGACATGCAGGTCCTGGTCGGACTCGAGGTGGACTATATCGAGGGACTCTGCGGCCCCGCCGATGGAAGGTTCAGCGATGCGGGGCTGGACTACACGATAGGCTCGACGCACTACGTGACGCCGGGCGGCATTGCCGGTCCCGAATCGCTGGTACCCGGCCCGACAGGCAATCCGTTGTTCGGCTTTACCGTCGATGAATCCGAGGCTCGTTTCGAGCGGGACCTGGCCCATTTCTACGGGGACGACATCTATGGGCTGGTGGACGATTACTATGCCGCGGTGGCGGCGAGCGTGAAGGCTGGTGGGTTCGACATACTGGGGCACATGGATCTGATACGCAAGAACAACAGCGGACAGGCGCGCTTCAACGAGGGCTCGGAACGGTACCGGGCGGCCGTGATGCGGGTGGTGGACGCGCTACCAGGCACCGGCATCATCGTGGAGATCAACACCGGCGGCATGGCGCGCGGCAAGACCGACTCGCCCTACCCGTCACTCTGGATCTTGAAGGAACTGAAGGCGCGCGCGGTGCCGGTGTGCGTCAACGCGGACGCGCATGCCCCGGCGCACCTGACGGCCCATCGCGGTGCCGGGCTCAGGCTGGCCGCCGAAGCCGGCTACGACACGCTGGCCGCCATCGGTCCGAACGGCCGCCTGACGGTGCCGCTGGGCCGCTGACGGGCCTGCCTATCGGTTGCGGCGCTCCTCGCTCTTCTGGCAATCGATGCACAGCACCGCGTACGGCAAGGCGACCAGCCGTTCCTGCGGTATCTTCTTCGAACACTTCATGCAGAGACCGTAGCGGCCCTGCTGTATGCGGACCAGGGCGGCCTCTATCGACTTGAGCCGCTTGAGGTCCTGCGAGCCGAGCGCCTCTATCATCTTCCGGTCGACATCATCCGATGCCACATCGGCGAAATCCTTTGGATCCATCTCTTCGACGATGGCGCGGAAATCCGCATTCGTGGCTACCAGTTTGTCGAGGATCTCCTGCTTCATCGATGTAAGCGATTCGCGCATCTTCTCGGTGAATTCCTTGTCCATTGGACCCTCCTCGCTGATCTCGTATCCACACCGTCAGCCTGGCCGCCATGGCGCGGCCGACAGGCTGCCCAATCCGATGGGCGAGTTACTATTCATGGATCGCGGTCATGTGTCAACCGGTCAGCACCCCATGTTGACACGTCAGCCCGCGGCCCGTACTATTATCGGGCTCAAGTATAGTACCCAGGGCGCTCCGTGCAATGGAGACGTCGTATTTCTTTTTAGGAGGCATCGTGGCCAAGGAAGAAGCCATAGAGGTAGAGGGTATCGTTCGCGAAGCCCTACCAAACACCATGTTCAGAGTAGAGCTCAAGAACGGCGGACATCTCATTCTGGCTCACCTATCGGGCAAAATGCGCAAGCATTATATCAGAATCGTTCCTGGTGATACGGTCCGCGTGGCCCTGTCGCCGTACGACCTTTCGCGAGGACGCATCATCTACCGCGAACGCTGATTCCTGCCTTCCTTCATCAGCACCCATGTAGCGCCTCTGCCTCCCTGTTCACGCGCGGCATACCCGGAACGCCCGGCGGAGGCACGCCTGTCGAGCCATCGCGCGACAAAGGCGGCGAGCACAGGCTCGGACGCGGAATGCAATCCCTTGCCATGCACGATCAGAACCTTCCTGCACCCCGACCGTTCCGCCGTGGCGAAGAACGCCGAGAGCGCCGCCTCGGCCTCCGCCGTCGTCATGCCGTGCAGGTCAAGCACGGCATCGATCGGCATGCGCTCGATATCCTGTCTGGTCAGATGGACGGGATCGACCGGAGCGGCATCGCGGCCGGCGGGCCGCGCGGTCGCCGGAGCCTCCTGGTCCATCGTCTCCCACTGTTTCAGAATATCGCCAAAGTCCACGATCGACTCCTCAGTATACGACCGCGTCGACGCGGTGTATCCACGCCAGGCCACCCTCATCGAACTCGACCAGCAGCCATGCATCGGCCGCTTGCAGCACGCGGCCCATCCGGCCCGGCTTGAGCGGAAAGCCACCGGACGATGTCTCCGAGGGGACGGTTCGGGCTATGCCCCCCAGGGCGACGATGCGCTGCCCGCTCCGTTCCAGCCCCGATGCGCCCGCGAGCGCCAGCAGCAGCACGCCCAAGGCCAGACACCCGGACATGGCGCGCGGGATGCGCCATGAGCGGACGATAAGCGCCCGCACGCCGTACCAGCACGCGGCCATCAGCAGCAGGCCAAGGCCCACCACCAGCGGCCACCCGAACGGCGGTAAAACATACGGTGACGGTGGAAGGTTACCAACGGACCCCGCGGCAACAGGCACCAGGGCCAAGGCCGCCGGGGATGGAAATGCCGCCTTTCGAAGCCGGAGCAGCATGCCAAACGACTCGGCGCGGTCACCGGCCAGAAGGCTTGTCGTGGCCGCGGCGAGTGCCTCGCCTTGCCGCAACGGCGCCGCGGCAAGGGCTCCGCGCGCATCGTCAACACCGGCCGCCTCACGAGCGGCCTTCAGCGCGGCCGGCCAGCTGCCCTTCGCGGCCGCCACGGCAACCGCGTTCCAGGCCGTGCCGGCCACGGCTGACATGGCCCGTTGCGCCAGCGCCCGATCAGCGGCCGTGGGGTTCCAGGCCGGGCTGGACTCGGAGACGACCCGAATCCTGACCGACGGCGCCCTGGCGTAGCGGACTTCTCCGGACCGGGTATCAAACCAGGCATAGGGCAGCGGCTCTATGGTATAGGCGCCGACGGAGTCCAGGCTCAGGCTGCCACGGGCTCCGATGTAGCGTTCGCTGCCGCGGGTCCCGGTGAACATCGATCCGCCGCTGGTCTCGACGCGGGCGCCGTCGGGGCCCAGCACCGATATCCGTGGGCTGTCGGCAAACCCGAACAGCCCCGAGCCATAGGCCCGCAGTTCCCAGGACAGCACGGTTCCGGGCGCCGCGATTGATTCCGGGCGCGGCGCCAGCAGCTCCTGGCGCCAGGCGCCACCGACCGCGGAGACCGCACCGGCACCCGCCGGCAAGGGCCTGACTCGAACCGGTCTGGCGCCCAGCTCGAAGGAGCCGCGCCCGTCACGCAGGCTCATCGCGGGCAGGCTGATGGTTCCAGGCTTCAAGGCGACGATCAGGAAACTGCCGGGTCGGCCATCGACCCGCTGGACCACGGCGCCGGGTACCGCGAAGGTCGGGCCATCGGCAGGCACACCGTCCGGCCCCATTGCCGCCACGACAAACGCCTCTCTGGTCCAGACCGACTCGGGAAGCTGCCAGGTGCCATACCGTATGGCCGGCGCCTGTGCTACCCCGACGATGTCCACCGACCAGGTGCCAAGCTTGATCGTGCGATTCCCGACGGTCACGGCCAGGTTGCGAATCTCCACCCGGCCCGGCGCTCCGGCCACGAATCGATAGGTGACCATGGTCACAGGCTGGCTGCCGCCCGGCTGGCCGGGCCTGATGTCTGATCCGGTGTACCGGGCCGAGCCATCGATGGCCGGTTCGATGGCGGCTACCTGCCCTGCCTCGACGCCGGTCAGTTCGACAGTGATGATGAAGGCCGAACCAGGCGCCGGATTCTCCGGTTCTATGCCTACCACCCGTCCTTGCTGGGCCGCGGCCGAGATGACGGCGATGCAGGCAAGGAGGACCATGCACCATGACCGTGGCGAAGGTCGCGTCCTCATTGGTCCACCATCGATCCGGTCTCCGGATGGCCCGGAGCAAAGAGCGTGCGCTCGTTCATCGTCGAGAGCGTCAGTGACTCTATGTCACCCGACACGCCACCGACGCCGAACCGGTCGCGTTCGACCGTTCCGGCATCGGGCTTGTCCGATTCGGCGGCCAGGGCCAGCTCGTATGCCCTGGACAGTTCATGCGCCAGAGCCGGTTCGTCCGTGCTGCCCGCGCGGGCTTCCAGCGCCTTCCTGAACGCGTCGGTGGCATCGGCATATCTGGCACCGGCAAACGCGATGACACCGAGGTTGTACCAGGACCGAGCGGCTATGCCGGCATCGCCGCCCGAAATGGCGGTATCGAAGAGCACCCGGGCCGACTCCGATTCACCCAGTGCGACGAAGACATTGGCCAGGTCGTATGACGCGATCGGATCATGTCCGGCGCCCGCCCTCAGGTACAGCGCGGCGGCCTCGTGATCATAGCCATCGCGATAGAGCCGGTTCGCCCTGCTGACCCGGAATCCGCGCACCGATCCACAGGAGGCGAGCAGCGGCATCACGCTTGCCACGATGACCAGGGCCGCAAGCGTGCGCACCATCACACGTCGGCTACGCATCGCGGCGCCTCCCGCCGGCAACGCGCCCCGAGCGGTCCGGCCACTCGGGCGATCGCGCCAGCGCCAGTGACAGGCCCAGCATCACGAGCGCGACCAGCGCGAGCGCCGACGATGCGTCGGCATCGAGCCGTACATCATGGCGCTTGCCCACGGCGCCTGCCGCGCCAACGCACAGCTGCGCCAGCCGCGAGTAGGCGCCTGGTTCGTCGGCCCGCAGGAACAGCCCCGTGCCGGCGGCCGCCCATTCCGCCATCGCGTTCTCCGCCAGCTGGGTCGACACGGCGTTGCCGGCCTGGTCCAGAACGCGTGCGCCGGCGGCATCGACCACGGGCCGCATGCGGTCGCCACCGAAGCCGACCAGTACCAGCCTGGCGCCGCTCGCGGCGATCCGGGCGCTCGCTTCGCGGGCGGAACCGCCGGTATCGTTGCCGTCGCTCAGCAGTATGATCAGCCGCACCGAGCCGGTGTCGGCGAGCGGGCGGAGCGCCTCGTCGAGCGCGGCACCGACATCGGACCCGGCGCGTGTCATAACGGCCGGGCCGACGTAGCGGAGCGCGTCATTGAAGGCATAGCGGTCGCGTGTCGATGGGCACAGGGTAACCGCGCCGCCCCTGAACGCGACGAGCGACAGGCTGACGCCGTCGACCGACGCCGCCACCCTCGAGGCGAAGGCTATCGCGTCGTCCAGTCTCCGGCCGGAACCCTCGGGGGTCAGCATCGAGTTGGACGCGTCGATGACGAAGGCAAGTTCCGCGCCATCGACCCGTTCCGACACATAGCGGGGAATCTTGATGGCACCGGAGGTGGCCAGCACGCCTGCCACCCAGAACAGGGCTCCGCACCAGGCCGACAGGCGCCGCCTGCCGACATAGCGTCGCCAGGTCAAGGCCGGATCATGCCCGGCTCCGAGTGCGAGCGGCAGCGATCGCAGCCCGCGCAGGAAGCGGATCTGCAGCAGCGCATACGGCGGCAGGAGCGCGAGCGGCCAGAAGGCACGCAGGCTGTCCGGGGTCATGCCAGGCCTCCAAGCACCAGGCGCCTGAGCGCCCACGCGAGCGCGGCCATCATCATAGCCGACAGCACCAGGGGGCGTCCAAGCGGGCGACGCACGGGATTCCTGACCAATCGTGATCGATCCGACTGGGCATCGAGTTTGACCAGATCCGACAGGAGCGCGCCCAGGGCCCTCGAGTCGACCGCCGATCGGTATTCACCGCCGCCCAGCCTGGCCATCGACGACAGCGTCTCCTCGCTGAAGCCCGAACGATACTCGCCGCTCATGCGCTGGCCGGTGGCGGGATCGACGTAATCGATGGGCACATCGCCCTTCGTTCCCAGACCGACGACTATCAGCGTGGCGCCAAGCCGCGCGAACACGGCCGCCGCGTCATTGGGATGTATGAGTCCGACATTGTCCTCTCCGTCGCTCAGCAGCACCGCGGCGGCCCGCCTTGAGCCCGAAGCGACGATCTGCCGGAGCGCGCTGGTCAGGCCCTGCCCGATGGCGGTGCCATCACCGAGGACGCCGGGCCTGACGGCCTCCAGCCGGCTCGAGACGGTCGCATAGTCGGTCGTCGGGGGGCAGACAAGGGCCGCCTCGGCGCCGAATGCGACAATGCCGACGGCGGCTCCCGCGGCGCCTTCCGGCGTGTCGACGAAGGCCTTGACCAGCGCCTTCGCGGCATCGAGCCGCGTCGGCTGCAGGTCCATCGCGGCCATGCTCGGCGACGTATCGAGTATGAACACCACGTCGAGGCCGGACTTCGTCATCATCGACGGGCGCTCCTCCTCGGCCGGCCCGGCCGCCGCCACCGACAGTGCCACCCAGGCCAGCCCAAAGAGCAGCGTCGAGAGCAGCAGGGTGGTACGCCACGGCCCTGGCGCATCCATCGACGTCGGCCCATCCCAGATGTCCAGCGGCATCATGATCCGCCTGCGCGAGTTACGGCGGCCGATAGAGGTCAGCACGGCCATGGCGGGCGGTACGAGGCAGAGCGCAAGGGCGGCGGGATGTTCGAATGATATCATGCGGCACCGCCCTGTTCCGGTGCGGCGAGGTTCTGGCGTCGCGGATCGGTAGCCGCGTCGAGCGCATCGGCGACGGCGCGTGCCCGGGCCGTCGCGTCGGCCAGCCTCGGCCCCGCGCGGCCGGCGAAGCGCACCTCGTCACCCATCGATACCAGAGCCGCGGTCTCAGGGCCGACGCCGGCCGGCAACGCATCGGGTCCAAGGGCCGCCAGTTCCCCGGCGGTCAGCGCGCCGAGGTCGAGCCGCGCCCGGCTGCCGGCGAAGCGCCTGAGCGCGGCGCAGAACGCGGCCCAGTGTTCGGAACTGCCGGTCTCGTGTTCCAGCCGTTCCAGCACCGCGTCAAACTCCTTGCGGGCCTGCGCGTATGCCCAGCGGTCGGCCAGGGCGCGCAGCCAGGGCACCAGCCGCGTCACGAACAGTATCATTCCCAGCGCCACCAGGATGACGGCGCCGCCGAGCATATACAGCTGGGTATACAGACCCGGCGGGTCGAGCTGCGGCAGTGCCTCGGGCGTCCGCCGGTCCCCAGGTGCCAGCACCGACTGACATTCGAAATGGATCTGCGGAACCAGAAGCCCACCCAGGGTCAGGGCGGGCAGGGCGCCCGGGCCCGGCTTCCACGCTACAAACCGCACCGTAATCAGCGGGCTGCCGGCATCGCGGCCGAGACCGCCGCGCCTGGCTACGGCGGCCGACAGTATCTGCGGCCCGAACCGGCCGGGGTCGGCGAACCCTGAAGACAGCTGCGTCTCGGTCCACGCCGCACTGACAGGTTTGGTGGACAGCTGGACCGTTACCGGAACGCCAGCCGCGAAGGTCGGGGGATCGAAGCGTATCGTGTCGATGATGACCGCCGCCGGTCTGGCCGCCGGGCCCGCCTGCGCCATCGACGCGGCCCCGGCGCACAGCAGGACCAGGAAGAGCCATGCTCGGTGACGGGGCATCACGCGCTTCTCCGCCGTCCAAAGAAGGTGACCAGCGCATCGACCGGATCGGTCGATGCGTCCATCTCAAGGTAGGGTACGCGCGCGGCGGAGAGCGCCACGAGCCATTCCAGTCTGGCTGCCTTGGCGAAGCGGGCCCGCTCGTGCCGGTACGCCTTCGAGCGCGGCACGACGAGCCGCGACAGGCCACTCTCCGCATCCCCGGCCCGCAGAGACAGGGTCGTGTCGGGCGGAGCCGCGTCGAGCGGGTCGTGAACCCGTATCGCGACGAGGTCGTTATGGCGGGCAAGGAGCGCCAGCGGCAGGGCGTAGCCGCTGGTCAGGAAGTCACCGATGACCAGCACGAGGCTGCGGCGCTTCAGTATCGAGGCGGCAGCGGTCAGCGCGCCGGCCAGGTCAGACCCGGCCCCGAGGCCACCCGTTCCGGGACCGGACGCGCAGCGCTCCATCAGCGCCAGCGCGGCTCGCTGGCCGCCCTGCGGAGCCCTGGAATCCAGCTCGGGTGTGCCGCCGAAGAAACAGGCTCCAACGCGCACGCCATTCAGCGAGCATGCGTACGCGAGCAGCGACGCGGCCAGCGATGCCGTCTCGTGTTTGGTCCTGCCCGCTCCGGAACGCATCGAAGCCGACTCGTCGATGATCATATACAAGGACAGGTCGCGATCATCCATATAGGTCTTGACGAAGGGTCTGCCGAATCGCGCCGTGGCGTTCCAGTCGATCCGGAGCGCGTCGTCGGTACCGTGGTATTCCCGTATCGCATCGAAATCCATGCCGCGGCCCTTGAAGGCGGAGCGGAAGTTGCCGGACATCAGGGCCTCGGACAGGGCGGGCGCCGCAAACACGAGCCTGCGTATCCGCTCCCTCTGCGACGCGTCGTCCATCATGGCACCGGGATGGCCGAGAGTATGCCCTTGACGATCGCATCGGAGGTAACGCGATCGGCGTCTGCCTCGTACGATGGGATGATGCGATGGCGCAGCACTGCCGGGGCGGAGCGCTTCACATCGTCCGGCAGCACATAGTCGCGGCCAGACAGCAGAGCCGCCGCACGCGAGGCGCGATACAGGGCTATGGACCCGCGTGGGCTGGCGCCAAACTCGATGTAGCGGGCCAGCTCGCGGAGCGCCTGTGGCTCGTCGCGCGAATCGGCGGCAGGCCTCGTGGCGCGGACGATCGCGACCGCATAGGCCGCGGCATCGCGCTCGAAGCGCACGGAGGCCGCGGCGGACTTGAGCAGCGCCAGGTCACCGACCGACATCGCCGGGGCCTCGGGCTCGCCGGCATGGCGCCCCGCGCCTGCGCCGGCGGCAGCAGCCGGAACGGCGTAGCGCAGCGTCACGTCGAGCTCTTCGGCGGCGTCGGGATACCCGACGAGCACCTTGAGCATGAAGCGGTCGAGCTGGGCCTCCGGAAGCCGGAAGGTTCCCTCGTGCTCTATCGGGTTCTGGGTGGCAAGCACAAAGAACGGCGAAGGCAAGGGCAGGCTCGCATCGCCCATCGTCACCTGCCGCTCCTCCATCGCCTCGAGCAGAGCCGACTGCACCTTGGCGGGGGCGCGATTGATCTCGTCGGCAAGCACGATGTTGGCGAAGATGGGGCCTTCCCTGGGCACGAAGCGCCCGGTCGCGGCATCGTAGAACAGCGTGCCGGTTATGTCGCCAGGCAGCAGGTCGGGGGTAAACTGGATGCGCTTGTACGTCAGTCCGGCCGCGGCCGCGAATGACCTGACCGCCAGCGTCTTGGCCAGGCCGGGCACGCCTTCAAGCAGCAGGTGCCCCTCGGACATCACGGCGGTCAGGATGGCATCGACCATGTCTGACTTGCCTATCAGCTGCCTCGCCATCGCCGCTCGCGTCCTCGATACTATCTCAGACGCCTGTCGGCACAGAATGGAAACCTGGCCATCTTCCATGCAGTTCCTCCGGATTCCTCGGCACGCGTGTCCGCTGGGCGGCTATGAACCGAAGCGCTCTCTGGTCGCCCAGAGTCCGAGCGCGGGATTTCGTATGAAGAACACGTCCTCGCCATCGATGTGGTTCCATCCGTCGGCGAGGCGTTCGGGATCATAGCGGCGGGTCAGCGCGGCGCAATCATCCCAGCGGTAGCCAACCCCTTCGACCTCCGCCCTGGACAGGCCGCCGGCGGCATAGGTCACGGAGAACCGACCCTCCGTGGAGCCGTGGGCCAGGTGGGCGGCCCCGGCCAGATCGCCGGCCAGCTCGCCCGACTCGACCAGTTCCCGGGCCCTGGCCGCTCCGCAATAGCCGTAATCGCGGATCGTCTCGTCGATGGCCTTGTCCTCGCCGAAGCTGTCGACGCCAGGGGCCAGAATGACGAGCGAGCCGCCGTCAGCCATCGCCAGTCTGGTGCGATAGATCGCCTTGTTGCCAAGCCAGGTGGACTTGAAATCCTCCGGGTTCAGGTAGACGACAACCGTGCCTGCCGGCCTGTCCAGGTAGTTGATGTTGACCTGCGCCGACAGGGCCGCGGCCTGCTCGAAGGCCGATCGACCGGCGCCGACGAACAGCCCCCTCGTCACATCCTCCGGGACGCCCTGCGTGCCCGATGGCGCGGCATCTCGCGGGCCAACGACGGTGAGCGCGTACACCACCGGAATGGACGCGGCGAAGTGTTCCTGGGCGTAGTCGAGCACGGCGCGAACCGGCGTATCGACCCGGCCCAGCGTCCGCTCGATGCCGTAGGCGGCGCCGATCCAGTGCGACCGGTCGATGCCGTCCTTGCCGCCGACGCCGACGAACAGGTTCTTCGAGTAATTGGCCATGCCGACCACTTCATGCGGTACGACCTGCCCGATGGACAGCACCAGGTCGAATCCGCCCTGCACGACCAGCCTGTTGATCTGGGCCGGCCAGTCAAACGAACACAGGCCTCCAGACACCTCGCGCACGAAGTGCTCGGGCACACGCCCCAGCTCTACCACATCGTGGCGCCAGTCATGCGGCCTGAACAGACCGAAGGGCACTCCGGGGAACATCGAGGCGACGGCGGCCTCGCCCATCGGCCGGTGGGTGCCCAGCGCGGGCATCACGGCTGCCAGAGCATCGCCATAGTACTCGTAGGCCGCCCGGAGCAGCACTCCGGCACGCGCATGGCTTCGGGTGCCATCGGGCGGCAGGGCAAGCACGCGGCGCCGTGGCCCCAGGGCCTGCAACGCGCTCGTGAAGGCTCTTGCAAGTTCATCGTCGCTTATTGATTCAGCGGCGGAACCGCGAGCCAGTATGCAATCGTCGATTCGCATCGTCCATCCTTCGTCGGCTACTGCTCCATAAACGACGGAGGCACACAGGCAAGGATACTGTCCAGGCCTGCATGCCTCCATGAAGACTGGTCCGGAACGCAGCCGGATCGCCCGCTACTGCCGGGCCATCGGGTTACGCCTCGGCTATCAGCAGTGTCTTCGCGTCGAGCTTTATGCTCAGGTCCTCGGGATTCATGCGCGCATGATCCTTGACCACCACGAAGTGTATGTACTCGGCCTTGGGTTCAAGCACGATCAGCACAGAAATGTCATCAAGGAAGTTGCGCAGGATGACGGGCACGTTGCGCTTGTCGAGCAGGGGTTCCTCGCCGCTCATCGTGCACGAGTACCAGACTTCCAGGTTCATCTCGGCGGCGAAGGCGCGCACCTTCTTGAAGTGCTCGGGCTCGGCGCGGGCGAAGTCGAAACCGTCGGCTATGACCGCGTCGGCATGGAAATCGCCATCGCTGATCATCGCGCGCAGCGACTTGAGAATCTGGTCGGTGCTGACACCTTCCTGATTGAAATTCATGATCACACGGTTCTTCATCAGGTCGTCATGAATCGACGAGTAATCATCAAGGTTCTTGCGCTTGGCCACTTCGGAGAAGATATTCTCATACCAGGAAATGACATAGCTGGTGTGTGTCGTAAAGGACACGTGAATGACTTTCTTGCCCTGCATCAGCTTGTCCAGGGCCAGCTGAACGAGCACGCTCGTCTTGCCGATGCCCTTGCGGCTCGCTATGACGCCTATGTTGCCAGCCTTGAGTCCGCCCTCGATGCCACGTTCGAGGACGCGAACGGGGCTCTTCTTGATCAGCTCCTCTTTAAGCATGGGAACTCCTTACGGTATCGGTTGATTTGAGTTTGAAAAACGACTGTCGACGATCGCGGCCGCGGTGGACCGCACCAACGGTATCACGACTATCAGTATACGGCCGTTCTGCGCAAAACGCAAACGGGCCGGAATACCATCCCGACCCGTCTGCCATGGCAGGGTCTATCGACCCTGTTCCTTCCTGCGCATCTCTTCGTAATCCTTGCGCAGCTTCTCGGAGACATTGGTCGGAACCTTGCCGTACTTGAGGAATTCCATCGAGAACTCGGCCTTGCCCTGGGTCATCGACCGCAGGTCGGTGGAATAGCCGAACATTTCGGACAGCGGCACTTCCGCCTCGACCCGGCAGAACGACGCTTCTTCGGTGCTCGCGGTAATCAGGCCGCGGCGCTGGTTGATCGAGGCGAAGATGTTTCCGAGGAACTCCGACGGGCCCTCGGCCGATACCTTCATGATCGGCTCCAGAATCACCGGCTTGGCCTTCTCGTAGGCCTCGCGGAAGGCGCCGATGGCAGCCAGCTGGAACGCGATGTCCGACGAGTCGACCGGGTGGCTGGCGCCGTCATTGATGACGCAGCGGATGTTGACGACGGGGAACCCGATCAGCGAGCCCTTCTTGGCGGCTTCCTTGAAACCCTTGTCGCACGACGGTATGTATTCGTTAGGCACCGCGCCGCCCTTGACGCTGTCGACGAACTCGTAGATGGCGCCTTCGATCGGCTCGATGTAGCCGCCGATGCGGCCGTACTGTCCGGAACCGCCCGTCTGCTTCTTGTGGGTATAGTTGAAATCAGCCCGCTGGCTGATGGCCTCGCGGTAGGCGACCTGCGGCATACCGGTGGTCACCTCGCACTTGTACTCGCGGCGCATGCGCTCGATATACACGTCAAGGTGCAGCTCGCCCATGCCCTTGATGATCGTCTCCTGGCTCTCCGGATCGACGAAGGTCTGGAATGTCGGGTCTTCCTTGGTGAAGCGGTTCAGCGCCTTGGACATCTGGTCGGCGCTCTTCTTGTCCGCCGGCGTGATGGCAAGCGAAATGACCGGTTCCGGCACGAACATCGATGTCATCGCATAGTTGATCGAGGGCGAGCAGAAGGTGTCGCCGGAGGCGCATTCGATGCCGAACAGCGCGACGATGTCGCCGGGCACGCCCTCGTTGATGTCTTCCATCGAGGCGGCGTGCATGCGGACGAGACGTCCAACCTTGAACTTCCGGCGGGCGCGTGTGTTGAAGAGTTCGTCACCCTTCTTGATCGAGCCCTGGTAGATGCGGACATAGGTAAGCTGGCCATACTGGCCATCCTCGAGCTTGAACGCGAGCGCCACGGTCGGCAGGTTCTCCTTGACAACGACGACGACTTCCTTCTCGTTCTGATCCAGGTCGAGGGCGATATTCTTGACCTCGGTCGGATCGGGCAGATAGTCGACAACGCCATCGAGCAGCAGCTGGACACCCTTGTTCTTGTACGCCGATCCGACGAAGACCGGTACAAACTGCTCGGCGATCGTGCCGGCCCGGATCGCGGCCTTGATCATCTCGGGAGTCTCGCGGCCCTCGAGATAGGCTTCGGCAAGCTCGTCGGAGAACATCGAGGCGCTGTCGAGCAGCTCCTCGCGGTACTTCGCGGCGTCTTCCTGCAGGTGGGCCGGAATTTCGGCGTAGCGGATGTCGACACCGCCGTCACCGTCGAAGTAGACGGCCTTCATCAGGACAAGGTCGATAAGGCCCTCGAGCTTGTCTTCAAGCCCGATCGGCATGGTTATGAACGCGGCATTCAAGCCGAGTTTCTCGACAATCTGGTTCTTGACGCGGAACGGATTGGCTCCGGTGCGGTCTGCCTTGTTGATGAAGGCCAGGCGGGGCACATGGTAGCGCTTGAGCTGGCGGTCTACCGTCAGCGTCTGCGACTGCACGCCGGCGACGGAGCAGAGCACGAGCACGGCGCCGTCGAGCACGCGGAGCGAGCGCTCCACCTCGATGGTGAAGTCGACGTGTCCGGGGGTGTCGATCAGATTGACCGTGGTGTCCTTCCACTGGACGTTGGTCGCCGCGGACTGGATCGTGATGCCGCGTTCGCGCTCCAGATCCATCGAGTCCATCGTCGCACCGACACCATCCTTGCCGCGGACCTCGTGGATCGCGTGGATCTTGTTGCAATAGAACAGGATACGCTCGGACAATGTCGTCTTGCCCGAGTCGATGTGGGCGCTGATACCGATGTTGCGCATCGTCGTGATGTCGAAAGCCATGCTCTTGCCTCTACCTTTTGCTACAGGGTATGGTCCAGGCGCTTCAAACGCGCCGTCCTCGAGTTACGTCGTTCTGTAAGTTGGATCGTGTGCCCACTCCCGCAGGCCCGAAGCCACTTCGAACTCCGCGTTCTTCGCGGCCGGTTCGCTTCAGCATCGGTTTTGCGCGGAAAGCGCGGTTGATTGAAAAAAACGTACTCGCGTTGCAGTATAGTGATACGACCTGTCCGAATCAAGGGGCTGGGGCCGGGTGGAGCGGCCGGTTCGCCTGCGCTCCACCCGCGACCGGTCTACTGCAGGCTGAGATTGCCCAGATAGGTCTCGTATGCCGATTGCGCGTCCTGTACACCCTTCTTCGCGTCATCGATCCTGGCGGCCAGCCTGTCCAGCTCCGACTCCGCATCCATCAGGCGCTTCAGGTACTGCTGGCCCTGGGTGGAATCGCGGCCGACGGCGTCGAGGTTCTGGCGTATCCTCGATTGATCGGTGCCGAGCTCGGTCTTGCGTGATTGCAGGTCAGACACCAGGCGCCTGGCATCTTCCAGCTTCTTCTTCAGGTCTATCGCCTTCTTGAGCGCATCCCGCACCGCCGGCGGAATTTCCGATGATGAAGACCAGTACAGGAACGAGTCGCTCGACAGCGACGACAGCACCACACGCTCCTGGCTCGGAGACCGCTCCTTGACCTCGAGCCTGGCCTGGGCGCCCGCCGACACGGACAGCAGGAAGCGGTACACGGACGCCGTCTGCTCCTCCGGCTTGGTGGGGGCGACCAGATCGGCGCCTGCCGTGACCGGATGCTCGACGACCAGCCTTCTGGCCGTCGCGGAGGCATTCCTGAACGCATAGGTCCTGCTGTAGGTGATACGGCGCGAAACCGTCATTACCCCTTTCACGACCTGGACGCCAATGGTCTCGGTCGAGCTTGTGGCCGCAACCTCACCGGTCACCGACAGGTCCTCGCCGTAGACGACGAGGCGCTTGTCCAGCTCGGGCAGGAATTCCAGCAGGGCATCACCGGCGTAGGTACCACCATCGAAGACGGTGATCGGCCCTGCAGGCAGCTTCATGCCGGTCGAGTTGGTTATGCGCGCGCCAAGCATCGGGTGCGCTCCGCCCGAGCTGGGCGCGCTGCCGGAATCCGGCGAGAAGATCGACACCTTCTCCGCGGTCAGGGCGCCGGCCACGAGCGGTATCATCGCGCTCTGGCGGCGCGGCAGCGTTACCGGCTTCTGCACCGTGAACTCGAACTGATCACCGGCGGGCCTGGCCGATGCCGCCTGGATGCTCGATTGGTTGAGCGACGGCGCGGCCGCGCCGCCATAGGCAGAATCAGCAGACATCTTGGCCATCGGCGCGGGAGGAGCCATCGCGCGTGACATCGCCGGCGCGGCTTCCTCCGCATAGACATCGGCCTCGGCATCGAAGCCCGAATCGTAGGTTCTGGCAGCGGCGGTTCCCGCTATCGACAGCGGCATCACCGGCCGCTGCAGCCACAGGGGCGCGTACAGGTTCTGGATAAACGACACGGGTCGGCCGCTGACAAGGGACAGGCTGACATCGTTCCAGTCCTGGTCACTCGGGTTGTCGACGATTGCCCAGCCCTGCAGCCAGGGCTTGTCGCCACGCAGATCCAGCCGGTACGAGACCTTCCAGACCGGCGTCGCTATCACATAGCCGACGGCGGTCTGCCGCGTGCCGGTACCCGGCAGATGCACGGAGAGCGTCCTGCGGTCGGCGTCGCGGGCGCCGAGCACCATGGCAAGCGCCTTGTCGAAATCGTCTGCAAGCGCCCGATCGGTAAAGGCAAAGGCGGCAATGCCATCGACCGGCACGGCCTTGATGCCCTGCGCCGTCGCCAGCACCAGCCAGGGCCTGGCTGCCCCATTCTGGCCGGTCGGCCGCTGCTCGACCGTAACAATGCGGCCGGTAATCCGCTCCGGCGTGTCGATGGTCAGCTCGGCACCGCGCAGCCGCGTCAGGAGTTCGGCGACCCCGGGGAATCCGGAAATATCAACCTTGAAGCTCTGCAGCGATCGGTCGAGCGTCTCGAGCGACGGGTAGCTGACCGATGGCGAACCGGCCTTGCCGCCGCCGAGGTCGTAGATGACCAGGGATTTCAGCGCATCGTCGACCTCTGCCGTCCTGAACGGCAGTGCCAGCGTCGCGTCGCCATTGACGGCCCCGCGGTGTTCGAAATACCCGACGCCGGATGAAAACAGGGCCACCCTGGCGACCGGCAGATCCTGAGCCTGCTGCGCCACCGCCTGGCCTGCGCCCAGCGCGCCTAATACCATCAAAGCATATAGACGCCGTTCCATGTGCATGCACCTACCTCCATAACGATACGGAAGAGTATACCGCATTGCCCCGCTGACGGCCAAAATGCGCAGACGTTTCTATAAGTAATTACATGGTATGGAATTATCTTAGAATTCCTTTGACGCGATCATGACAATGGCGTTAGAATGCGGCGGTCGCGGCAGGACGCCGCGACAAGGAGCAACCATGAACCTGCCGTGGGCGGAACCATACCGCATCAAGACCATAGAACAGATACACCGAACGACGCCGGCCCAGCGCGAGGACTGGATTCGCCGTGCCAACTACAACATGTTCAATCTGCGCAGCGAGCAGGTGTACATAGACCTTCTGACCGATTCGGGAACCGGCGCGATGTCCAGCGCGCAGTGGGCCGAGATCATGCTGGGCGACGAGAGCTACGCGGGCGCCAGCTCGTACTACAAGCTCAAGGCCGTCATCGAAGAGCTGCTGGGATTCCCGTTCTTCCTGCCATGCCACCAGGGCCGGGCCGCGGAGAACGTGCTGTTCACGACGCTCATCGGCACGGGCGACGCCGGAGCCGGCAAGGTCGTTCCGGGCAACAGCCACTTCGACACGACGAAGGGCCACATCGAGTTCCGCAAGGCACACGCCATCGACTGCACGATCGACGAGGCCTTCAATACGGAAATAGAGCATCCATTCAAGGGCAATGTGGACCTGGGCAAGCTCGAAGCCGTGTTCAAGGCGCACCCGCGGCAGGACATCCCCGTCTGCATGCTGACGATCACCTGCAACAGCTCCGGTGGCCAGCCGGTCAGCATGGAGAACATCCGTGGCGTTTCCGCACTGTGCAGGCGCTACGGCATACCGCTCTTCTTCGACTCGGCCCGGTTCGCCGAGAACGCCTACTTCATCAGGCTCCGCGAACCGGAATTCGCACAGTCGACCATACCCGCCATCGTCAAGGAGATGTTCAGCTATGCCGACGGCATGACCATGTCCAGCAAGAAGGACGGCATCGTCAATATTGGCGGGTTCGTGGCGTTCCGCGACGAGGCCCTGTGGCGGGCCGCGAGCACCTTCAACATCATGTTCGAGGGCTTCAACACCTACGGCGGCATGGCCGGGCGCGACATGGGCGCCTTGTCTGTCGGACTCCGCGAGGCCTGCGAGCTCGATTACCTGGAGTCGCGCGTCGGACAGGTGGCCTACCTCGGAGGCTTGCTGACCGGCCACGGCATAGCGGTACAGCGGCCCTACGGGGGACATGCGATATTCGTCGACGCGAAGCGGGTACTGCCCGGCGTGCCCAAGGAAGAGTTCATAGCCCAGACCCTGGGTATCGAGCTGTACCGCGAGGCGGGCATACGGAGCGTCGAGATTGGCACCCTCCTGGCAGACCGTGATCCCGACACGGGCAAGGAACGGTATCCGGCCCTCGAGCTGCTCAGGCTGGCGATTCCCCGTCGGACCTACACCAACGCCCACATGGATTACATCGCGGCGGCTATGGCCAACGTCAAGGATCGCGCTCCGAAGATACGGCACGGCTACCGCATCGTCCGCGAGGCCCCGATCATGCGCCACTTTACCGTGGAACTGGCGCCTGCCGAATAGGGAGACAGGCACACGATCCTGGTCGGGCATCGGCTCCGGCGGCAGGTAGTATCACGAAGCTTGTTACGGTGGCGCCGGATATCCATCATGATGTATTCTATACGGTATGACACCCCTAGCCATGGTACGGACGCGAGTCCGTAACAAGCTTCGAGGAACTACACAAGGAGTCGGCGCATGAAGGATATGGGAAGGATGCTCCTTGAACGCGACCCGTTCGAGGAGCTGGTCATCGGCAATACCGCCATCGTGCGCGGCATGGTGGAAAGCGGCGTCAGGGTCGTGACCTCGTACCCCGGCTCGCCGACACCTGAGATAGCCGAGGCGATCAGGTCCATGCCCGCGGCCGAGCGGCCGATGTACTTCGAATTCTCGACGAACGAGAAGGTGGCCACCGAGGTGGCCTTCGGTGCCGCGCTGAACGGCAGGCTGTCGGTCGTGTTCTTCAAGAGCGTCGGCCTCAACGTCGCCGCCGATAGCCTCGTCCAGCTGCCGCTCCAGGACATTCCGGGCGGCATGGTGGTGATACTCGGCGATGACCCCGGCGCCAATTCCAGCCAGAACGAACAGGACAACCGCCACTACGCGCGCCTGTCATACTGCCCGCTCTTCGAGCCGGCCAGCGCGTCCGAAGCCTACCTGATGTTCAGGAAGGCCGCGGCACTGGCTCAGGAACTGCGGACCGTCATCATGGTCAGGCTCACGACCCACGTGTGCCACGCGAAGGAGAAGGTCCGCTTCGATGCCTGGACTCCCGCGCCGGCCGACTCGGGACCGCTCTTCGACCCCGACAGCACCAACTACATACCACTGGCAGCGACCGTGTTCCCGATGAAGCGGCGGGCGCTGGAGCGGTTGTCCGCGATCGAAGCCAGGCTTCCGTCGCTTGGTCTCGACGCGCTGTTCGACAACGGCAATCCCGACCGTGGCATCATCGTGGCGGGGCTGCCGTTCGCCTCGGTGATGGACGCCCTGGACGAGAGCGCGCCGGGAGCCCGCCTGCCCGACGTGCTCAAGCTGGGCTCGGTCTACCCGATCGACAGAAACGCCGTGCGGGCCTTCCTGAAGTCCCACGCGACAGTGAAGATCATCGAAGAGCTCGACCCGGTCATCGAGGCCGACGTCAAGGCCCTTGCCTATGACGCGGGCCTGCGCTGCCGCATCATCGGCAAGCAGGACGTCGATGAGGCCATGGGCGAGTATACCCCCGGCAAGGTCGGCGCGATTCTGGCGGAGACCTGGCCGGATCTCGTTGCCCCCGTCGGCAAGCCGGCCGCGGCGCAGGACGCGGCGTCGGGCCTGCCGGCGCGGCCGCCGCAGATGTGCCCGGGCTGCGGCCATCGCTCGGCGTTCTACGCGATCAAGAAGGCCCTGGCACCTACCGACATCACGGTGGCCGATATCGGCTGCCACACCCTCGGGTCGCTTGAGCCGTACCTGATGGGCCGTGTGCTGCTGTCGATGGGGCACTCGACATCGACCGCGTCTGGCCTGTCGCTGTACAACGAAAGCCGCCGCGTCGTCTGCTTCCTGGGCGACTCGACGTTCTTTCACGCGGGGCTGCCCGGCATCATCAACGCGGTGTACAACGGCCACCGCGTCCTGCTCGTGATCATGCAGAATGGCACCACCGCGATGACCGGCCACCAGGACCACCCCGGCACCGGCAGGAACTTCAGCGCGGAGACCGAGAAGATATCGATACGGGCGGCCCTCGAGGGCCTCGGCGTGTCGAATATCAGGGAAGTCGACGCCTACCAGCAGGCGACGCTGACGTCGATGGTCAGGGCCGCCCTCGACGAGCCCGGCTTCAAGGTCATCATCGCGTCGCACCCCTGCATGCTCAAATTCACGCGTGAGGCCAGAAGACGGCCTGGCTGGGCAGCCCGGATGGTACGGATAGACCAGGACCGCTGCGAGCGGATCCACGAGTGCGTGGAGCGCTTCGCCTGCCCGACCTTCCAGCGGGCGGACGACGGCTCGATCACGACACACCCCGACCTGTGCATCGGCGACGGCTCATGCCGCCAGACCTGCCCCGCCAGCGCCATCGTGCCGGAAGGCACAGCTGGCGCGAGCACCGAGGCCACAAGGAGCGCACCATGAGCAGACCGTTCAACCTCTACCTGTGCGGTGTGGGTGGCCAGGGCATAGGCCTGCTCTCGGAACTGCTTGCAAGGTCGGCCGACCACGCCGGTCTCGAGGTGCATGGATGCGACACCCATGGCCTGGCCCAGCGGGGCGGCATGGTGACCAGCCACCTGCGCCTCGGGCGCGCCCGGTCGCCCCTGGTGCCCGACGGCCAGGCGGATCTGGTCGTGGCGCTCGAGCGGACCGAGGCCCTGCGCGGCGTGCGCGACATGCTGCGTCAGGCAGGCACCCTGGTCTGGTATGACGCGGACTGGCAGGCCCTGGATGTGCGGCTGGGCCGGAACGCTGCCATCACGGAGGCCGACGTGCGTGCCGCGGCCAGCCAGAAAGGCGCGCCGGCGTGGCGGGTCTACCGAGAGGATCTGCCCGACTCGCGCATGCAGAACGTCGCCATCGTGGCCGAGATTCTGCGGCGCGGCCTTGTGCCAGGAGTCACGCGGGCGCACGCGCAAGCGGCGCTGGCCGACCTGATGGGTGGGGCCGCCCTCGCCGCCAATCTGGCGCTGTTGCCGTAGTCGCCTACACGTCCCGGACCAGCGTGGCGACGATGGCCAGTGCCACCGCGACGGCGCCGGCCGATGTCCATGCCAGCGCGCCGAGCCCGATGTTCACATAGAGCCAGGGGCCGGTGAATCCGGCCAGCGTGCCGCCAAGCATCGTCATCGCGGCGCTGAGCGTCATCACCTGCCCGCGCTGGGCCGGCGCCTGCTCGCTGAGCAGCGGAAAGTGCGACACGATGTTGAACTCGAAGCACATGCGCGCCAGCGCTATGATGATGATGGCCTCGTAGACGCCGGTATCCAGAAAGGGCATGGCCAGATATCCGACGAGCGATCCGAAGATGCCTATCATCACGCTGCGCCGCTTGCCTATCCGGTCGGTAACGAGGCTGACCGTGACGCTGGCCGTCAGGTCGAAGCAGCCAAGCACGAGCGCCACGAGGCCGAGCTGCGCCGCGTCCAGGCCATAGCGGCCAGCCAGCCAGGCGCCGTGCATCATCATGACCTGCATTGCCGCGAAGTAGCTCAGCGTCGCGGCCGCGATCGCCGCATAGGTCGACCTCCTGTTGGTAGTGATGATGAATATCGACAGCGGGTTCCGCCTGGGCCGTGCCTGAGCCATCGCGGCCACCGGCTTGCCCGCCGGGCCGGGCATGGCGCCGAAGACCAGGCTCATCACGACCAGCACCAGCGCGAGCAGGTAGAACGGTGTCCGCCACCCGGTCGCCTCTATCAGGAGGCCGATCAGCGACAGGCCGACGATGCCGGTCAGCGCCCACGAGTACTCGATCATGCCCAGCCCGCGGGCGCGCTTCGCGTACGGCAGGTGCGTGCTGACATAGGCCTGCAGGTTGGGCACGAACGAGTTGCCGCCCAGGCCGATCAGCATGATCGATGGCACGGCCAGCCACAGCGAGTGGCTCGCGGCCAGCCCCAGACAGCCGGCGGCCATGATCAGCAGTGTCGCGCGGATGACCAGACGGTAGCCGAAGCGGTCGGACAGGGCTCCGCTGACCGGCGCGAAGACGCCCATGGCGCTGCGCAGCCCGACCAGCCGTCCCAGCTGCACGACGCCGACGCCCAGCCCGGAGGCTATCAGCGTCAGGAACGGGTTGAATATCTGCGAGCCGATATCGATGGCCAGTTTGGCCGCGATGCTCGTACCTATCAGGCGGCGGAATGACAGGGCACCGCTGGCCGTGCCTGCGGGCGAGCCGTGTGCATCACTCATCATCGTCACCATCGTCAGCTTCGGTACCCACGAAGGTCGGGTCGACATTCGAGGCCTTCTCCTTGACCGACTGGGAGAAGTTGAACTTCGGCGCCATCGAGGCGGGCTTGGCCGGCACCAGCAGATCATCGCCGGTCTTCAGGTTCTTGACGATGCGCGCCTTGCGGGCGGCCTGGTGGCGAAGGCTGGCGCTGCCGAGCTTGCCCACCGATACCCGCTCGCCGAGCAGCATGCCCGTCTCTATCATGGAAAGGAAGTCATCGATGATGCCACGGGCGGCGCTCTGGGTAACGCCATTCTTCCTGGCCACATAGTTGATGATGGCCTTGGCGGTAAACTGGTCCACGTCATCGACGCCCTGCAGCGACAGCGTCCGGTTCAGTTTTATGAATCCGTTGGTCAGGTAGACCGTCGCCTCGCGCACGCGGCGTTCCTGTTCGTCCGGGCTGATGTCGGCCGGGCAGACGGCTATCCGGTACAGGGCGGACGAGCGCTTGAGGCTCGTGCCTTCGAAGGTCGCCGGACTGTCGAGCAATGCCGGACCGGACAGATTCGCCCTGTCGCCCCGGACGAGCTCGGGCACATCGATCCGCAGTTTGATCGATGCGTACTCGAGCCAGCGATCCTTGCCGCGGCGCGGCCCGAGGCTGATGAGCGAACCTGAATAGGTCAGGAATATCGCGGCGCGGCCATCATCGGCCGCCAGCTCATCGACCAGGTCCATGCCGAGAGCGGCCGTCTGGCCGGTAAAGAGCCTGAACTTCTCGGCCCACAGCGTGGCCAGCCGATCGCGCGCCTCGGCGTCGCCGGCCTTGCCCGCTTCGGCCAGCAGGCCATCGAGCTGCGACCGAATCTGGTCGGGTAGTGCATCATACGCGCTCTGCTTCATGGTTCCTCCACGCTCAGTATACCCGACTCCTGGTGAATTTTGGCATTTATTTAATTATTTTCCGCATTTTTCCATTGATAATTCGATTCGTGTAGTACATTGTATGAGACAGGAGGAATCATGGACACGTTCAATTCACTGAGCCCGGAGATTCAGCAGCACCTGCGGCAGATTGCCAGGACGTCCGGGCTTCCCCAGAACGATGAGAGCCTGGAACGCCTGGCGACGGCATGGAAGGACAAGGAGACCATCTTCGAGAAGACGCTGACCGACAACAAACTGGTCGACATGGCCTTCTATGGCAGAACCGAGCCGCGCGGTGCCCTGGTGCTGACCTGGTCCGGGTCGATCATCAACATCGGGCCACTCGTGGACGGGAACCGCCGTTGCGAGTACACTTCGATCGGGCTCAGGGCCGATGTGCCGCCGGCCGCGACCGATGAGACCGCGGAGCTGGCAGCCGACCTCGAGGTCGACGAGCCGGTGCAGTTTGCCAAGGGTCCGATCAGGACGAGTTCGCCGGTCTACAAGATAGCGGTCTTCAGCGAGGCGCTCGAGCCCGAGACGGAGGAAGCGATGCTGACGCAGGTCAGCCAGGACCTGGCCGATGATTTCGCCACCATCAACAAGACGGTCATAGGCTAGCAGTCGCGGCATGGCAAGGACGGAACGAGGGATGAAACCGCGCAACCCGATGGTAACCGCATTCCTGAGGCCGGGGCCTCCACCGGCGGCGGGTTACGCGGCCCTGATCGACGCCGCCACCGCCGTCCTGCTGGCAGAGTCCCCCGACATGCGGCCGACCGATGCTCGCGGCCTGCCTGGCGGGCTGCTGCGGCTGGACCCGGCCCTGCCGACCATCATCGTGCCCGACCTGCATGCCCGCACCGGCTTCTTTCTGAGCCTGATGGAGAGCCCCCTGCCCGGCGGCGGCACGGTGCGTGACGCCCTTGCCGCCGGCCAGTTGCAGCTGCTGTGCCTGGGAGATGGCTTTCACGCGGAGGCGCGCGCGATCGACCGCTGGAAGGCGGCGCTCGAGGAGTACCTGGACGGCTACCGCCACCATGCCGCGATGGACCAGGAGATGGCTGAGAGCATGGCGCTGATGGAGATGGTCATGGTGGCCAAGATATCCTTTCCGCGGCACTTCCATTTCCTGAAGGGCAACCACGAGAATGTCATGAACGAAGAGGGCAACGGCAACCATCCGTTCCGCAAGTTCGTGTTCGAAGGCGACATGGTCCTGGGCTGGCTCAGGCAGTTCTATGGCGACGAATTCCTGGGTCGCTATGCGGCCTTCGAACGCGCCCTGCCCCTGTTCGCCATCGGTGGCCGGTTTCTGGCATCGCATGCCGAGCCGGAGCGGCCCTATACCGAGTCCGAGATCATCGACGCGCGGAGCCTTCCGGAGGTGGTGCTTGGCCTGACATGGACCGACAACGACGCGGCCCAGCCGGGATCGGTGACCGGCCTGCTGCGGCGCTTCCTGCCCGGGGTGGCCGGGCCGCGCTTCTTTACCGGACACCGGGTGGTGCCCGCCCTGTACCGCGAGCGGTCGGGCGGCAGCCACCTGCAGATACACAATCCACGAAAGTACGTCGTAGCCTGGGTAATGCCAGACCGCGACGTTGAACCATCGCTCGATATCGGTGAAATACGCGACATCAGCTGCCGGCTGACCGGCCGCTGATGCCCAGGAGAAGAACATGGCCGAGCTGCCGGATTACATCGGAAAATACAGGATCGAATCACTGGTCGCGCGCGGAGGCATGGGTGCCGTGCTCAAGGCGGTGCACCCTACCCTCAAGCGCTATGTGGTGCTGAAGAAACTGACGATGCGGGGCAGTTCGTCAATCGCCGAGCGCTTCAAACGCGAGGCGCGCATCCTGATGGACTTCAAGCACGACAACATCGTCCAGGTGTTCGACCACTTCAAGGAAGGCAACTCGAACTACATGGTGCTCGAGTACGTCGACGGCACGTCGCTCGACCAGCTGATAAAGAAGCAGCGGTCGCTGTCCAGCGAGCTGTCGCTGACCATCGTGCTGCAGGTCTGCAGGGCCCTCGCCTATGCCCACGCGATGGGTGTGATACACCGCGACGTGAAGCCAGGCAACATACTGATTTCAAAGAAAGGCGAGATAAAGCTGGCCGACTTCGGCATTGCCGCCTCCGAGGACGATGAGGACGCGGGCCTGACCAAGGAAGGCATGACGCTGGGTACCCCGTGCTACATGCCGCCGGAGCAAATAGAAAACTCCAGGAACGTCGACAAGCGCGCCGACATCTATTCGATCGGGGTCATGCTGTACGAGATGGTGACGGGCAAGAAACCATATCCTGGCAACTTCTCGGCCGAGACGCTCGTGATGATACGCAAGGGGCGCTACCGGCGCGCCGGCAGGATCAACGGCCGCGTGCATCCCTTCGTCGACAAGCTGATACGCAGACTGATGCAGCCCGATCCTGCCAGGCGCTTCCAGAGCATGGACAGGCTGGTCGTGGTCATAGAGAGGTACCTGCGCCGCTACAAGGCAGAGCCGATAGCCAACGCCCTGGTCGGCCTGATGCACGGGTCGATTGCCGATGAGCCGCGCTATCCCAGGGCGCGCCGCAAGCGCTCGGTGCTGCCGGTGCTGTGCCTCGCGCTCGGCGCGCTGGCGGCCGGCGGCTGGTACGCCTGGCACGCCGGGTACGTCTACCGCTGGGCCATGCCGGACTCGTACGGACTGATGCACCTGACCGTACGGGTGCCCAAGTCGGACCAGCGCGCCGAGGAGCTGTTTGTCCGGGCCAGACTCTTCATCGATGATGGCAAGGACATGCCCGAATCGAGCCTTTCGCCGCTGCCGCTCGTGTTCATGCCGACGGCCGACTCGGACCCGTACTACTCGCTCGAATCCGGCAGCCTGTTCCTGGCTCCGGGAGCGTACCGGCTCAAGCTGATCGTGGGCGGTACGGTCCGCTGGGAATCCCTCAGGGTCGCGCCCTTCTCCGCGCCCGGAGGCAGGGAGGGCCTGGACCTGCACCTGCGCACCGAGGAGGAAGCCAGGCGCCCGCTGTCGGTAACGGCCGTGGCCCGTGACGCCGGCTCCGGGCTCGACATTCCGGCCCGCCTTCTCGTGATGGCCAGCGGTGCCTGGATGCCACAGGAGGAACTGCCCGAGGGCTGGCTGACAACCGGCACCGTGCGGCAGTTCCGCGTCGAGTCCGATGGATACGAGGCACAGACTTTCTCGCTCAAGATAGCGGCGGACCACGACAGGCTGATACTGTCGGCACTGCTTGTGCCGCTGGGTGGACGAAAGTAAAGGAGACACCGATGTCATTGACGTTGAAGCGGATCTTTCTGGCCGTCTTCGGCCTTCTGGGGGCGCTGGCGCTCTGGCCGCTCCTCCTGGCGCTGCAGTATTACCAGCCGCGCTTCCCAAGCTACCTCCTGTTCTCGCTGGCACAGGGTGTGCTCCTGGGGCTGGTCTTTGGAGCGCTGTTCGGCTCGTTCGAGGGCGTCGTCGTGTCGTCGCGGTCGAAGGCCTTCAAGGGGCTGCTTTTCGGAGCGGCCTTTTGCGCCATCGCCGGAGCCCTGGGCGTGATGGCCGGCCAGCTGTTCCTCTTCGCCGCCGGGTCTTCACTGTGGCGCGCCGCGAGCGCCCGCAATGGCGTGGGCCTCGCCGTCGCCAGCGGCATCGCCTGGACGATCATCGGTCTGTGCGTCGCCCTGACCGAGGGGTTGCGCGCGCGTTCGGCGCGCAAGCTCCTGGTCGGGCTGGCCGGCGGTGTGCTGGGCGGGCTGGCCGGCGGAACCGCGCTGGCCGGCCTCTCGTTCTTCTTTCCCGACAAGCCCCTGTCGTTGCTGGCCGGGCTGGCACTGTTCGGCCTGTCGCTCAGCGTGTTCTGGTCCGTCTTCGAGAACCGGTTCGCGTCAGGTGCCCTGATGCTCCTCAATGGCCCGCTCAAGGGCAAGGAATACAGCATACTGAGCCGCACCATGAAGATAGGCACGACGCCGGATTGCGACATCGTCCTGAAGGGTTATCCCGACGTGGCAGCGCTCCATGCGACGATTCACCTTTCCAAAGGCAAGGTGATGCTGCAGCAGGAGAAGGCCGGAGCACGCCTCTTCGTCAACGACGAGCCGCCCGGAGGCCGTTCGCTCAAGCCGGAGGATGTGGTGGCCATCGGCAAGGCCAAATTCATGTACGGGTACTTCGGATGATCCGCCCGATGACAAGGAGCACCGCAATGAAGAGTGCGAAATTCACGCTGGCTGTCGGCCTGCTCTGTGCCGCCACCGCGCTAGCCGGAGCCCAGGGCATGTCGATAACGCAGATAGGCACCGAGAGGCTCCTGAGCCGTCAGACCACGAGGCTGTACATATCGGCGCCCATACTCGGCACCGCCCCCGGAACCCAGCCGCCCCTGTTCGAGGTCTGGGAATCGAACGACGAGAAGGACTGGCAGCCGCGGCCCGTGATCGACGTGTCGCTGCAGCCGAACGCCGATGCCGGCATATCGTTCTTCCTGTTGCTGGACAACTCCGGCAGCATGTGGACCGACATGGATGGCAAGGAGACGACGGTCGCCGCCGACATGCGCATCGAGCGGGCGAAGGCCGCGGCGCGTTCGTTCCTGGCCGCTCTGTCGCAGAAGGACCACGTCGGCCTGGCCGTGTTCAACACCAGATTCTGGAGCCCTGTCGCGCCCGGCGGTCGGAGCGCGGACGCAGTGCGCAGCCTGGAGGAGATAAGCCGCCCCGCTCAACAAGACGCCTTTACGGAGCTGTACCTGTCCATAGGCCGCAGCCTTGGCGAGTTCGCGGCCGAGCCCGGCCGGCGCGTGCTGATCGTCCTGTCCGATGGCGAGAACTACCCCTACGCGTTGAATACCGGCAAGCCCAATCCCGAATCGGGTACCGCGACCGCGACGCCGGCAAGCGTCATAGACCAGGCCGTCCGCGATGGCATTACCGTCTACGCGGTGCGGTTCGGCTCCCAGCGCGACCCCTTGCTAGCAAACATAGCACGGGAATCGGGCGGCCGCGCCTTTGACGCCAAGGATGGTGACGAGCTGGCCGATGTGTACCAGACGATACGCCAGGACGTGCTTGCCGAGATTTCGGTAGACTACCGCGCCGGCATGGCCCGCGGCGAGAAGCGATGGGTCCGCGTGACCACCGGCACCACCGACGGGCGCAAGCTGTCGGCGACGCGCTACTACTTTACCGGCACCGTGCTCGGACAGAGCGCGCAGAGGCCGCCGCTCTGGTACCTGGCCTTCATCGGCCTGGCGGCGCTGGCATGGCTCGCATTGGTGCTGTTCAAGCTGGAACGCGAAACCGACCGCGCCGGCGTGCGGCTCCTCTTTGGCCCCGGCGGCTCCACATCGACGCGCTTCTTCGAACTGGCCGGCCCGCAGACCGTGATAGGAGCGGCTCCCGATGCCGACATCAGCATCGCCGGTAATCCATCGCTCAAGGCATCACACGCCACGATCCTGTTCGACGAGGCCAAGAACATATACACGGTGGTTTCCGACGCTCCGGTCACGGTGAACAACCATGAGGTCACGCGCAAGCGACTCGAGTCGGGTGATGTCATCAACATGGCCGGAACGGTAGTCGTCTTCGACGAGACCCTGGCGCAGAAGACCAGGAAGCGGTAGGTCGCGGCCATGCCGGGATCGACGACCAGTACCGGACAGCGTCCGCGGCACATGACGCCGTGGTTCTCGCTCGACCATGCGGCGGTCATCTACCCGCCCACCATGAACGCGAGGACCACGGCCTTCTTCAGACTGCAGGTGGAGCTGGACGACCCGGTCGACATCGACCGACTGGCCCAGGCCATACGCGCCATACACCGGCGCCTGCCCTACTACCATGTCGAACTGCGCCGCGGATTGTTCTGGTACTATTTCGAGCGCAACCGGGAACCGCTCGGGCCCATCGCCGACTCGAAGTACCCGATGCAGCTGCCCGAGGCCGGCAATCCCGGCGCCCACCTGTACCGCGTCAGGGTCCATCGCAACAGGATAGCCCTGGAGATAAGCCACATCATCACCGATGGTTCCGGCGGCATGGTCCTGCTCAAGACGCTGCTGGGCGAATACTTCAGACTGTCGGGGCTACCGGTACCCTATGGCGACGGAGTGCTCGACCCAAGGAGCGCCCCCGAACCGGGTGAATGGGAAGACTCGTTCGCGCGGTACAGCGTTCCGGGCACGCCGGCCCCGCCCATGGAGCGGCCCGCGTGGCACATCCCCGGCGCCATCCTGCCTTTGGGCCAGCTGCGGATCACGACGGGCAGGCTGTCGGTGCAGGCGGCGCTCGCGGCAGCGAAGAGCCAGGCGGCGACCCTGACCGAGTACATGGCCGCCCAGTATCTGGCAGTGCTGCAGGAGCTGCAGGAGACCGAGCTGGCTGAGACCAGCAGGTTCAGGCGGTTGCCGATCAAGCTGGAGGTCCCGGCCAACATGCGCCTGTCGTTTCCATCGGTGACGATGCGCAACTTCAGCCTCTTCCTGACGCCACAGCTCGACACCAGGCTGGCCCACTACAGCTTCGACGACATCCTGCGCCTGGTGCAGAGCCAGATGACCATGGGCATGCACCGGGGCGAATTGACGCGCATCATAACGAGGAATGTGGAGGCATCGCGCAGCCTGCTCGTGCGCATGCTGCCACTGCCGCTCAAGAACGTGCTGATGCGCGCGCTGTCGCAGATATACGGCGACCGGCTCTTCAGCGGCGTGCTGTCGAACCTGGGCAGGGCCGGCCTGCCCGAGCCGCTCGCCTCCAGGGTGCGGTCGCTGGACATGCTGGTCAACTGCACGCCCACCATCAAGACATCCGCCTCGATGATCAGCCACGGCGACGTCCTGTCCATCAGCTTTGGAAGCCTCTGCGACAGGAACGACGTCGAGCACCTGTTCTTTACCCGGCTGGTCAGGGCCGGCCTGCACGTTCGCCTGGAGTCGAACCTCAACGATCCGGCATGATGACGATGCGCCCCTCCTGCTCCAGCCGGCGTATCACCTCCACCACACGGAAGCCGGCGGCGTCGCACTCGGCAAGCCGCATGCGGCCCAGACCCGCGAAGGCAGCCCGAAGCCGTTCGCGCCGGTCCGCCGGGAAGCGGGCAAACAGGCGCTCGCGCAGATCCTCGGCCACCGGCTTCATCGCGACGATGATGTCGCGCTCGTCGACCGCCTCGAACACGGCCCGGATCGATTCGTCATCGAGCAGCACGATGTCCTCGAATACGAACATGCCGCGCTTGATCGATTCGGCCAGCCGCGGATCGGTGCCGTCAAGGCTCGTGATCACGCGCTTCTCCACCTCGCGCGGTGCCATGGTCAGCATGCCGACGACCTTGTCGATGCCGCCAGCCTGCGGACCGGCCCGGTCGATCGCGGACAGCTTGACGCCCAGGATCCGCTCCACATCGGCCAGCACATCGGGAGCCACACCGCCCATCGACGCGACCCGTCTCGTGATGTCCGCCTGCGCGGCCTCCGGCAGCAGCGACAGCAGCCGCGCTCCGATGCCATCATCGACATGGGACAGGATCAGGGCGGCGACCTGCGGACGCTCGCCTGACAGGAACAGCGCCAGGGCCTCCGGTGGAACGCCCGCGAGCGATGCGAACGGCCTGGCCGACGGTCGCGCTGCCTGGGCGTCCGATTGCCCGAACAGCACCCGGTCGGACAGGTCGTCCTGGCCGCCCTTCAGCTCCTCGATGCGCGTGGCCATCGTCGCCATGGCCGATGACACGCTGTCCTTGATCGCGGCCATGCCGCCGCGCAGCTCTTCGGCCAGGCGCAGCACCGGATCCTGACTCGACTCGACGCCGCCCTTCGCGAGAACACCGGAATCGGCGAAGGCGGCGGTTATCGCGGCTCCGGCCCGACGAGCGCCTTCCAGGTGAACATCGACAAGTTCGGCCACCCTGGCGCCGCCGAGCCGCAGCCACCCACGGCCCTTGTCCAGGTCGGGCACCGGCACGATGGCCCCCGCCCGCAGCGAACGCAGCGCATCCAGCGACAGCGCGCCCGCGTCCAGCATCAGCTCCGCCGGCATCGGCGCCCGCCACGCGGTGGCGGCGGCCGGGCCCG
>MTLC01001275.1_pt1 | contig 37818 bp, 28 predicted proteins | sample 1982451 | NCBI WGS metagenome assembly MTLC01 (sample SAMN05710165, study PRJNA340218) | biofilm metagenome | isolation source: sample SPH anode biofilm adapted to +100 mV | place: USA | collected 2012-02-03 | reverse complement strand
CATAAGAGGAGAACAGGAGGGGAACAGGAGAAGATAGGTAGATCAAGGGAAGACAGAGGTAAAGGATCGCGAGAGGAATGGCTCCAGTATGTTAGTGCGACTCTTTAGCGTTTGTGGGAGCATCACCCCTAAATCTCTAGGTTCTAAGCAAAAAAAAAGGCATCGTTTCCGATGCCTAGTGACTCCGACAGGATTCAAACCTGTAACCTTCTGATCCGTAGTCAGATGCTCTATTCAGTTGAGCTACGGAGCCTTAATTGCGATGCAAAGGTACCACCTTTTTTTATACCAGACAAGCCTTTTCGTAAAAAAACTCATATTTCTAAGGAAAAACCGTCAAAAACAACGGTAGTATTCTCAAAGGTTGGAATGGCATTCTCTATAAGTGTTTGAGGATCTAGTATCTTAGGAGAAACGTGGCCCAATAACAGTTTTTTGACATTTGAAGCCTTTGCTAGCTCAGCAGCTTGATGTGCGGTAGAGTGACCCTTGTTTAGTGCATTTTCTTCCTCTCCTTTTAGGTATGTTGCCTCATGGTATAAGACAGTCACCCCCTCAATTACCGATTTTAGTTCCGGTAAATATGCCGTATCTGAGAGATATGCAAAGGAACGAATAGGATCTTTCGGATAAGAGAAAACCTCATTCGGTATTACCTCTCCATTTGGTGCTATAAAGTCATTACCGAGGCGTAGAGACCTTATTGTGCTGACATCGGGCTTCCATGTATTTAATACCTCCTTTCGAAGTTTAAAGAAGGGAGGCTCCTTTTCCTCAACTAAAAAACCGAAGGTTGGAATCCGATGCTTTAATGGGAAACAACTCACCTTAAAATCTTTCTCATCAAGCAAGTCTAAAGGAATTTCCGTATTGATAGTATGGAAGAAGATTTTATAGCTCAACACACTCCAATCGACATGCATTACAGCTTTTAGGGAAGCTTCCAGATTGTCAGGGCCATAGATATGCAGAGGTTTTTGGCGCGAAAAGAGATGATAAGTAAAGAGCAAACCTGGCAGACCAAAGAAATGATCACCATGAAGATGTGAAATGAAGATATAGTTTATTTGCCCTGATTTAATCCCAAAACGCTGCATCTGGATTTGGGTTCCCTCTCCGCAGTCAATCATTAAATATTCTCTATTAATCTGAATAACCAGGCTACTAACACCTCGTTGTAACGTAGGTAATCCGGCACCGGTACCAAGGAAGGTAACCTTAAATGGAATCATAGATATCAATTTAGAACATGAAGGTTAATATCGTTTAGACACCTCGCTTCAATTGAATATGCCAACAAAGCTAAAAAAAAAGAGCCCGACAAGGTCGGGCTCTTTTTTATATATGAAGAAAGACTATTCGTTTTCGTTATTATCACGAGTCTTCTGTTCTTCTTCCTGCATTTCTTGTTTCAGATTAGCAAGAGCTTCGAGATCGCCTAAAGTTGTGCGCTCAAGGTTATCTTTAATTTTCTTGATCTGATTTTTAGTAGTGCGTTGAGCATTATCTGTCTTTACAACAGGACGTTCTTCACGAGCGGGGCGCTCAACAGGAGCAGCTTCTTGGAAGGTACGGCTGTGTGAAAGGATAATTTTCTTGTTCTCTTTAGAGAATTCAATAACCTTAAAGTCGAGTACATCATCAACCTTAGCCTCTTCATTGGTTTCCTTCATGATATGACGTTGAGGAGCGAAACCTTCAACACCATAAGGAAGAGAAATGATAAGACCCTTGTCGGCAGCTGCGATAACAGTTCCTTTGTGAACTGAACCGATGCTGAATAATGTCTCGAATACATCCCAAGGATTCTCTTCAAGTTGTTTGTGACCGAGGCTTAAGCGGCGGGTCTCAACATCAACATCGAGAACGATAACTTCGATTGAATCACCAATCTTAGTAAACTCAGCGGGATGTTTAATTTTCTTAGACCATGATAAGTCTGAGATATGAATAAGACCATCAACACCCTCTTCTAATTCAACAAAGATGCCGAAGTTAGTGAAGTTGCGAACGGTAGCAGTATGCTTAGAGTTAATAGGATACTTTTCACGGATGTTAATCCAAGGATCCGGCATAAGTTGTTTCATACCCAAAGACATCTTGCGTTGATCACGATCAAGAGTTAGGATAACAGCTTCTACTTCGTCACCAACCTTCAGGAAGTCATGAGCGGTGCGTAGGTGCTGTGACCATGACATTTCTGATACGTGAATAAGACCTTCAACTCCAACAGCAATCTCAACGAATGCGCCGTAATCAGCGATAACAACAACCTTACCCTTAACCTTATCACCAACATTGAGAGTTTCACTTAATGAATCCCAAGGGTGAGACATAAGCTGTTTCAGGCCGAGAGCAATACGTTTTTTGTTTTCATCGAAGTCAAGGATAACAACCTTGATTTTCTCATCAAGAGTAACGATTTCTTCTGGGTGATTAATACGACCCCATGATAAATCGGTAATATGAATAAGACCATCAACGCCGCCAAGATCAACGAATACGCCATAGCTGGTGATGTTCTTAACAGTACCTTCAAGAACCTGACCTTTTTCAAGCTTAGCAATAATCTCAGTCTTTTGAGCTTCGATCTCATCTTCGATAAGAGCTTTATGTGAAACAACCACGTTTTTGTACTCATGGTTAATCTTCACAACCTTAAACTCCATAACCTTATCAACATACATGTCATAATCACGGATAGGCTTCACATCGATCTGTGAACCTGGTAAGAAGGCCTCAATACCAAATACATCAACGATAAGACCACCCTTAGTACGTGATTTAACATAACCTTTGATAACTTCCTGGCTATCGTAAGCTTCGTTAACGCGTTCCCATGAACGAAGAGTACGTGCCTTTTTGTGTGAAAGAACAAGCTGACCATTGCCGTCTTCTTGACTCTCAACATAAACTTCGATCTTGTCACCAACCTTTAAATCAGGATTGTAACGAAGTTCGGAAACAGGAATAAGACCATCTGACTTGAAGCCGATGTTAACAACTACTTCACGTGAGTTCTTTGATACAACAACTCCTTCAAGTACATCATGTTCAACAATAGCATTCAGGGTGCGATCGTAAAGTTGTTCCAGACGCTCTTTCTCTGCCTTTGAATAGGCTACTTTCTTTTTGCCAAGACTATTCCAGTCAAATTCCTCAGCAGGAGCAGTGGTCTGGGCAACAGGTTTTACATCAGCGTTTACCTCTTCCTGAGCATTGCTGACATTGTTTTCTAATTCGGTCATATTATAATACTGTGGCATGGCTTATTGTCCCCGGCATACAACATCAACCACACCTGGTTAATACTCAATTGTTTACAGATAATACCCGAGTATTATTATCAGTGTGCAAAAATATAATATTTATTTGAAAATAAGAGGGTTATTATGAAATTTTCTTTATCTGTTTGCGTTATTGAACTCACGAGGTCAATACATTGTGCTTTTCGTACCTTTGCTATTCTAATAAATCTCTAACTGTATTTATGTCATACCATATTTCCAGAAAATCTTTGTTCCTCTTTGGAGTCGCATTTACTCTCGCATTTACTCTCCTGATGCAATCATCATGTAAGAAAGATGAAGTAGACTCTAATCCCTCATTAAAACTGGCTTTCTCGACAGATACAATTATCTTCGATACTGTTTTTTCAACAGTTGGCTCGGTTACTCAACGACTTATGGTTTACAATAATACCGACTCGAGATTAAAAATATCCTCTATAAAACTTGCTGGTGGAGGTTCATCTGCTTATTCAATCAATGTTGATGGCACCAATGGACCAGACATCACTGACATTGAACTTGCATCTGGAGATAGTCTGTTCATTTTTGTAAGGCTCACTATCAATCCTTCAAACACGAACCTTCCCTTTATCGTTGAAGACTCACTTCATTTCCTGACAAATGGAAATAGTCAGTATATAAAACTTGTTGCATGGGGACAAGATGCATGGTTCCATAAACCCACCTACTTCCCAAGTAATTTCCCTGCCTATTCTGTAATTAAATCTGATACTATATGGTCTGCTTTAAAACCACATGTTATATATGGTTGGTTAGTTATTGATTCTGCAGCACACCTCACCATCGAGCCCGGAGCAAAAATCTATTTTCACAATAAGGGTTTAATGATGGTTTATCGGGAAGGTGCTCTTTTCGTCAATGGTACTATTGACCAACCTGTTCTATTTAGAAACGACCGACTTGACCCCTACTACAAAGATTTAACCGACCAATGGCAAGGAATATGGTTCTCTGATGGTTTTAAACCCTCCTACCTTAACAATGTGACTATCGAAAACGGAAATTTAGCCATTCAGGCAGATGCTCCATATATCTCTAATGAGATACCGCTAATGTTAAACAATATTACCATACGTAACATGGCCACCGGTGGTATTGCTGGTAATGGCTCTGCAATAGTCGGTTCAAATATATCCATAGCCAATACTGGGGGGTATACTCTCTCCCTGAATGGCGGATTCTATCAGTTTAACTACCTCTCATCAGGAAATTCCTGGAGTTCATCTGTTAGAGAAAACCCCTCTGTAATTGTTAAAAACTACTACCAAGGCCAAGAAAATAACATTATCGTTGATCCTTCTGTCGTCTCAATCTCTAACAGTGTTATTTGGGGGAACCTTCAAAACGAACTTTTTATTGACAAAGCTGATGAAGGATCTTTTACCTATTCTTTTGATCACTGCCTGATAAAAACGGATATCAACACCTCTTCTGATCCAAATTTCACCTCAGTTACTACTGATAAAGATCCAAAATTCATTGATATTCAGAAATACAATCTCAGACCTGATACACTTTCTCCATTAATCGGAGCTGGTCTCTTTAGCGAACCCTATAATGATCTTGATGGTAATGCCAGAAGAAACCCACCTTCAATTGGAGCCTTTGAGTCAACATGGCCAGTCAAATAATACTGTTTTCACAAAACACCTTACTTTATTAAATAAGCAAAGAAGGGAGATAGTGCTGGCTATCTCCCTTCTTTGCTTATTTAACCCTCTTATTTAAAGACTTCAATAAACTTATCATTAAAATGATTACATTCTTTCAGGAACGTCTATCCCAAGAATAGATAATGCATCTGAAATTACCCTCGCAGTCAACGACGACAGAGCTAATCTGAACAAACGTTTCTCATCGTTAGTCTCCTTCAGGATGGATAACTCATGATAAAACTGATTGTACTCCTTAGCCAAATCGTAAGCATAAGATGCAATTAAAGATGGACTCAATGCATTTGCCCCCTCATTTATCACATCAGGATAAAGGTTAATCTGTTTAATCAATTCAATTTCCTTAGGTTCAAGCGCCTGATTAAATGAAGCAACATCTGGCAAACCTGTCTGACTCTTTCTTAAAACACTCTTAATTCTAGCATAAGTATATTGAATAAATGGACCTGTATTGCCATTAAAATCAATTGACTCACGAGGATTAAAAGTCATTGTTTTTTTAGGATCAACTTTAAGTATAAAATACTTAAGTGCAGCAAGACTAATGACAGAGTAAAGCCGTGAACTCTCATTTTCATCCATCTCCTCAGATTTACCGAGTTCTTCTGTCATTTGCTTGGCCGTCTCATACATCTGATCCATCAGATCGTCTGCATCAACCACTGTTCCTTCACGACTTTTCATCTTGCCATCTGGAAGTTCTACCATCCCATAGCTTAGATGTCTGATCGAATCAGCCCAATCTTTATTTAACTTCTTTAAAATGATCTTTAACGCATCAAAATGATAATTTTGTTCATTTCCAACAACATATATCATCGATGAAGGGGTGAATTCATTATATCTCAACTGCGCCGTTCCCAGATCCTGGGTCATATAAACACTTGTTCCATCGGCTCTAAGCAACAACTTATGATCGAGTCCTTCTTCTGTCAAATCAGCCCAAATACTCCCATTCTCCTGTTGATACAAGCTTCCGGAGGAGAGACCCTCCTGAACCAGGCTCTTACCTAAAAGATAGGTCTCAGATTCATAATACAATTTATCAAAGCTAACCCCCATCCGGGAATATGTCTTATTAAAACCATCATAAACCCAGCCGTTCATTTTAGCCCAGAGTTGCCTTACTTCCTGATCCTCGGCTTCCCATCTTCTCAGCATCTCACGAGCCTCTTCCATCAGAACAGATTGCTTCTCAGCATCATCTTTCGACACACCGGTTTCAATCAAGCTTTGAAGTTCAGCTTTATACGCTTTATCAAATGCAACATAGTATTTTCCAACGAGATGGTCTCCTTTCAGACCTGAGGTCTCAGGTGTTTCATTGTTACCCCATTTTTGCCAAGCCAACATCGACTTGCAGATATGGATACCACGATCATTGATAAGATTCACCTTAACAACTCGATTACCATTGGCTTTAAGTAATTCGCTAACGGAAAAACCAAGAAGATTATTTCGAATATGGCCTAAATGCAGCGGTTTATTAGTATTTGGTGAAGAATATTCTAATACTATAGGATGTGTTGAATCTGTGACCTGTCTCCTACCAAAATCCGCCGTATTGAAAGAATCATTAAAGACATCGATCCAAAATCGCTCACTTAACTTCAGATTTAGAAACCCCTGAACCACATTACAAGATTCAATTATATCCAATTGATTCTTTAGTAACTCACCTAATCTGGTGCCAAGTTCAATCGGACTTTTCCTCAGCATCTTTACTAATGGAAAGGTCACTAATGTTACATCCCCTTCAAATTCTTTCCTGGTTATTTGAACAGTCAATTGAGATGGCTCAACAGTGACGCCATACTCTTTTAAAATAACTGCCACACTATTTTCTTGAATCAGCTTAAATAATCCTTCCATGTTTTTCAAAAATATCGGCAAAGGTACGTAATTAACCTTGCTTTTATGGCAAATAAGCCCTTTACATTAATCGCTAATAAGCTATATCAAGAGTGAAATAGAATTGTAAGTGCTAAACAGATAAGCTTTTAACAGGAAACCGATTAGTTAAATCTTAGAGAGTGAGTGATATGGAATCTCTTTTAACAATTCATTTATACTTGAGATATGGTCTCCTATCTTTTCACACAAAGAGAATAGATCCCGATAGTAATTTGCAGCTTCAAGAGAATATTTTCCTTTCTCAACCTGCTCAATACTCTTTTGTTTTAGCTTATCACGCAAGGTATTAATGCTCAACTCTAATTCGTCAGCATACTCAAACCGAGCTATCTTATAGTCGTCTCCAAGATTCTCATTCATCACTCTGAAAGACTCCTGCACAAGATTAAACATCTTGGTCATATTTAGGCGCTGTTTAGGGGTAAACCACACCTTTAGCATATTTTTCTCATCGAGTATCAGCTGCATCTTCAGACATGAATCACTTATCATCTTTAACTTAAGTACCATGTTATTCATCATAGATGCCCTATATTTTGCCTCAGGACTTAAATCTTCGCTATTCAATTGTGATAAGTAATTCGTCAACTCATTCCCTGACATCTCTAAATTATGACGCATGTCGGTGAAGCTATCATACAGAGCCTTATAGCCAACCTCATCTTTTTCAACCATAAAACGAGGTATCATTTTAAATAACAAAGAAGTATCACGTCCTAACGAGGCAATCTCTTTCTTTGCCTGCAAAATTGAGAACTCATTCGTAGCTGAAAGTTTATCGCCAGGCATAAACCTTCTCCAGTTAGAGCTTTTTGGTCTCTCTTTAATAAAATAACTTGAGATTGAAATCAATAGATCACGGAAATTTAGTAGGATTACCGTATTGAATAGATTAAAGAAGAAATGGAACAAAGAGAGACCTAATGGCATCAACACCAAATGTGAGTACATCTCCTCTCCCCTGAGTTGAAAAACTGTCCAATTAATAAATCCTGAAAATATTTTAAGGAGTGGAAATGCCCAAAATACCCCCAACAGATTAAAAAGGAAATGCGTAAAAGCTGCACGTTTAGCCTGGGTATTGCCAACAAGTGCCGCAATATTCGCAGTCAGTGTAGTACCAATATTATCACCTAGAACCATGGCCGCTGCTTGATCAAAGCCAATTGAGCCACTACTAATTAGTGTAAAAGTTATTGTTATCGCAACGCTTGATGATTGTACAATGACAGTCAAGATAATCCCGGAAAGTAAGAAGAGAAGCAGCGATAAGACATCATTACCGCCAAGACTCTTTATCAATCCAACTATTTCTGGCTTCTGATCTAATAATGCCAGATTCTCCTTCAAAAAAGCCAATCCAAGCAGTAACAATGCAAAGCCTATTAATATTTCTCCGAAAGCCCTACGCTTAACCTCTTTAGAGAAGATAAAAATCATTGAAAAAGCAACAATTGGAAGAGCTACCCTCATTATATCAAACTGGAAACCGATAGTTGAGAGAATAAGGGCTTTTATAGTCGTTCCTATATTAGCACCCATTATAAGAGGAATAGACTGACGTAGAGTTATAAGCCCCGCATTTACCAGCCCGACAAAGAGAATAACAGAAGCTGAGGATAACTGAAGAGCACCGGTTAGAATTGTACCTGTAGCAACGCCAGAGATGGGATTATCAGCAAGCATCGACAAAGTATTACGCATACCTTGTCCCGCAAACTTCTGAAAAGCCTGACTCATAAGACGTAGACCTATAAGCAAAAAGCCTATTGATCCTGCAATCATGAAGATGTTTGCTGCTGTTACCATTTCATTTCCATCCTATTGGTTTGCAAAGAAACAAAACCAATGGTAGTTTCTCCAATTAAAATTTTAAACTTAATGATTCCTTAACGTCTGCCAATGTTTTCACCGATCTATCCTAAGAATGTACAACCTCACATTGAATAATCAAACTACTAAATAATGAATTTACTGCATTGATAATTTAAACAAATGCATCTCCTTAAAAGCTAATAGAGTGGGTAAGATAACATCAGACAATGAATAACGAACATCATTGATTAGTTCTGCCGGAGGAATTGCAACAACTTTCATACGTGCAGCCTTTCCGGCAATCATCCCATTAATAGAATCCTCAAAGACAAGACAGTTTTGCGATTTCACACCAAGCTTATCAGCAGTTGTTAAGAAAACAGCGGGATGTGGCTTCCCGAAAACTTCAAATTCAGCAGAGTGAATTTCATCAAATAGTGTAGCGCAACCTAACTTAACTAATGCTGCTTCTATTACTGGCATTTTACTCGCTGAGGCTAATGAGACAAGCCAGCCACGAGATTTAAAGAAATGCAAGATATACATATAGCCAGGCATCCCTTTCCCTTTCAAACCTATAAGTCGTATTACCTCAGCAATTATTTGCTCCTCTATAATTACAGGATTTAGATCGTCTCTGTTTGCCAACCTGATTATTGTCTTAATGGCTTCATCTACACGATTGCCCTTTACCTGGTGGCACCATTCCATCGTGACATTTACATCATAACGTCTAAAAACCGACTGTTCTGACTCTTCCCAAATCGGCTCTGAATCAATTAATAATCCGTCCAGATCAAATATTACTGCTTTTTGCTCCATCATGTTTTAATTTATCCAATTCAGTTGATAATAAAGTGAGGGCTTGCTCAAGAATTAACTTTGGACAAGCAAAATTAAGTCGTTGATAACCATCACCTCCTGTTCCAAAACCTAACCCATGATTTAGTCCGAGACCAACCTTATTTATCAACCAATCTTTTAACTCTTCATCATTAAAACCAACTCTTGAGAAATCTATCCAAGCCATATAGGTAGCTTCAGGTCCTGAAATACTTAACATCTCTTTGTGCTTGCCTACAAATTCCAGAATTATATTCCGATTCTCATCAAGTACAGACAGCAACTCCTTAAGCCATTCATCGCCCTCTGTGTAGGCCGTCAGATAAGTCTCAAGACCCATCATGTTACCTAACCAGGCATGATATTTTTGAAGTATCAATTCATAGCCTTTCCTTAACCGCTCGCCTGGAATTACCACGGCACTGGTAGACATGCCTGCCAGATTGAATGTTTTACTGGGAGCATAAAAAGTCACAGCAATCTCTTTAAATCGTTCATCGACACCAATAAATGGAACATGTTTAGCACCGGAAAGAACAAGATCAGAGTGAATCTCATCAGATATAACTACCAGATTATTTTTTAGGGCAATCTCCCCAAGTCTCAGAAGCTCTTCATGTTTCCAGGCTCTACCAACAGGGTTGTGAGGGTTACTAATAATAATCATCTTAGCCTCTTTAGCCTTTTGCTCAAGATCATCAAAATTCATTGTAAAATACCCTGTCTCATCCTTTACTAAAGGATTCTCTAAGATTACCCGATCATGATCCTTAACACTTTCAAAAAAGGGAGTATAAACAGGAGGCTGAATGATAATCTTATCACCCGGATTACTGTATGTTAAGACAGAATAGACCAACCCTGGGACTACACCAGAGACAAACTGAACCCAGTCATTTTCAATAAGCAGGTTATGATGTCTATGTAACCAGGACATTAGTACAGTTGCAAAATCAGAATCCCTATATGTATAACCAAGAATTGGATGATCTAACCTTTTTCGTAAAGCATCAATAACGAAAGGCGGAGAAGGGAAATCCATATCAGCTACCCACATGGGTATGACTTGAGAATTACCAAAAATGATATCACGCATATCATATTTTACGCAACGGGTTCCCTCCCGTTTATATACAGTTTGGAAATCAAATTTTCTTGTCATGATCCGTAGATAAAAAAAGTAGCCCAGTACTAATTACCGGGCTACAATAGATATATAGTAACCCCTATTAACCTTTATAGAAAGGAGTTTTAACAACCTTAGCTAAAAGCTTTTTGCCTCTGATATCGATATAGATTTCAGTATCAGCCTTAGAGTTAGCAGTATTTACATACCCCATACCAATGGCCTTATTAAGAGATGGAGCCTGAGTTCCACTGGTTACCTCACCAATGATATTCCCTTGAGCATCGTTAATGAGATAATGTTGGCGAGGAATACCTCTATCAATCATTTCAAAACCAACTAATTTACGTGTCAACCCCTCTTCTTTTTGTTTTAAGAGAAACTCTTTATCCACGAAGTTCTTCTCGGCTGTGAACTTTGTAATCCAGCCAAGACCAGCTTCTAACGGAGAGGTGGTGTCATTAATATCATTTCCATAAAGGCAGAAAGCCATTTCTAGTCTCAGTGTGTCTCTGGCACCAAGGCCAATAGGCTTAATTCCAAACTCTTCACCTGCTTCAAAAACAGCCTTCCAGATTTTATCTGCATCCTCGTTAGCCATGTAGATCTCACAACCACCTGATCCGGTATAACCTGTGGTTGAAAGAATCACATCCTTAACGCCAGCGAAATCAACCTTCTTAAATGTATAATACTCCATATCGGTTATCGTAGTATCGGTCAATTTCTGCATAGCCTTTAAAGCTAAAGGACCCTGTACCGCTAACTGAGCGATCTCATCAGAAGCATTATAAAGCTCCTTTCCGGGAGTTAAACCAAACTTTTCAGCATGGGAAGTACACCAAGCCCAATCTTTATCAATATTCGCTGCATTAACGACAAGAAGATATGTCTCTTCATTAATTCGATAAACAAGGAGATCATCTACAATACCGCCTTTTCCATTAGGAAAGCAGGAGTACTGAACCTTACCGTCTGTAAGTTTTGATACATCATTGGAAGTGACGTACTGAACAAAATCAAAAGCTTTTGGACCCTTTACCCAGAACTCGCCCATATGTGAAACATCAAACACACCAACAGCAGATCTAACAGTTAGATGCTCAGCAATAAGACCTTCATACTGAACCGGCATATTATATCCGGCGAAGGGAACCATCTTTGCTCCAAGTGCCTCATGGAACTTTGTAAAAGCAGTATTTTTCATTATATGACTGGTTTAAAGTGTTGATTTAGACCTCAACGGCCTTTGTGGTATCTTGTTATAATAAGTTACCTGTTAATAATTACAGGCTTAAATTGCTCAACATGATAGATATTCCAGAATCTATTTTCAATTCCCTTATTAGGACTCTTCTCAAAATCATAAGCTGATAATATGCATTTTGCACGAGTATTGCGAATGCAATCAATAAAATTATCACCAAACTGAATCATTGAATTTGAGAAGAACCAGGTGAGATCAAAACCAGAATAAGCAAGTTCGTCAGGCTCAGCAGCAAAACGATTTTTAAAAGAAGAAATAAATCTTTTTACATCCTCATTCTTGTAATCAACCAGGTAGGGTGCTAAGAAGTGGAAGTTAAGTTTATCTATCAGACCAACCTCCAACTTATCGATATCTTGCCAGTTGGGAAGTCCTATTATTCTGATTTTTCCATTGACCGCACCTTGACCCATTTTGCGTAAGAAATCCATTACATAAGCTGGATTCTCTGCAACAACAAGTACAGTAGGGTTCTCATCATTCTGCGTCATCTGTTTAACCCAACTTACACTATCAACAACCATTCTAATACGTGAGAAACGGTTAGCATCAATTCTGTCGACCTCTTTTAGCCTCTTGTAAAGAGAATTAGCGTAATCGGCTGATTGATATTTATTAGCTCTCACAATGTAAACCTGATTATTGGTTGTTTGATCAAATATTCTTGCCAACATCTCTTGTTGAGACACTTTATCAGGATATACCTTTATAACCCATTGGTTATCATTTATCACATCCCTACGTCTTGACAATGGGTTAACTATTGGTATATTATTCTGCTTCGCATATTTTGCAGCTTTCTCAAAGTCATCAGCAAAAAGTAAGCCTATGATTAAGTCAGATTCTTTAAGCTCTGGTTTTAGCAATATTTTACTTAACACAGGATTGTCTTTAGGAACATCATACACTCTTAGATTGATATTCGCACCAGCCTGTTTTAACGAGTCGAGAGCAATGAGCATCCCTTCATAAAAGCTTAAAAACCGAAAAGAAGAGATGTTTCCTTCTTTTTCGTTCCAGGCACTATCAACTTGAGATAAAGAGAGCGGAATCAAAAGAGATATATTAAAAGTATCATCTCTATAATCACCCCGATTACAGTTGCCACTACTGACAGGTACATTCTTTCCTTCAACGGGAATACGTACTGATTCTGAAGGGTCTACTTTTCTTCCAATACCAGGATTAAGAGTCTCCAAAACCTTTTTATCTACTTTATAGTTTTCAGCTATATCACTCATATTCTCATCGTTCTGAGATTTATGAATAATAAATCCATTGTGACCAGTTGAATCAGGAATATTTATAACCTGTCCAATGACTAAAGCATCGGCAAGGCTTGGGTTAATTTCCTTTATTTCACCAACTGATACACCATATTTCCTAGCTATTCCATACAGGGTCTCTTTAGGCTCGACAGTATGCTTAATACCTTTATTTGCAGCACTAGACGACTTATCTACAGGGGTTTGTTCCACCTCCTTGGAAGGCAAATAAAGAGTATCACCTGGTTTAATAGAAGTCATTTGAGGATTAGCCTGACGTAATTGATCAGGGGAGATAGAATACTGCCTGGCTATACCATAAATAGTCTCCTTAGCCTTAACAACATGAAACTCTTTTGCAGGCTTAGATTTACTATTTTCAACATTAAAATCAAGAGGAATTCTCAATATTTGATCCTTTTGTAAAGGCATAATAATATGAGGATTCGTATTTCGAATTACTGCTGATGTGACGCCATAGACCTTAGCAATTGATTCCAAAGTTTCATTTGCTCTAACTATGTGGTTAACATATGTGGCACTTGTAGGCACAGAAGGCTTTATCTCCGAACTATCCTTCTTTTCAATTTTTATCTCTTGATATACCTTCAATCCATCTTGAACCTGAGGGTTCATCATGATGATCTCATCAACAGAGACCTTATAAGCTCTCGAAATAGAGTAGAGTGTTTCGCCCTTCTGGATAGTATGTATATAAAAGGATTTTCCATTCTCTTGCTTAATAATTGGTGAAATATTCACCTCCTGAGAGAAGAGCAAAAAGACGAAAAATAAGCCAATGACAGTTAATGCTGTTCTTCTAAGCATATCAAATATATTTCGGTTAGAATTCTATTCCCATTCAATGGTGGCTGGGGGTTTAGAACTTATATCATAAACTACACGGTTTACACCTTTAACTCGATTGATGATATCATTTGAGACTCTACTTAGAAATTCCCAAGGCAAATGAACCCAATCAGCAGTCATCCCATCAGTTGAACTAACTGCACGCAATGCGACAACATTCTCATAGGTTCTTTCATCACCCATAACCCCTACCGATTGAACAGGTAATAAGATTACGCCAGCTTGCCAAACTTTATCATACAAGTTTGCCATACGAAGTGATTCTATAAAAATAGCATCTGCCTCTTGAAGTACAGCTACTTTTTCTGCTGTAACCTCACCAAGAATTCTGATACCTAAACCAGGTCCGGGAAAAGGATGTCGACCTAGCAACTTATCACTTAGGCCAAGAGCTTTACCTACCCTGCGTACTTCATCTTTAAAAAGAGACTTCAGTGGCTCGACAATTTTTAGTTTCATATAATCAGGCAGACCTCCTACATTGTGATGTGACTTAATTGTTGCACTTGGTCCTTTAACTGAAATTGATTCAATGACATCAGGATAGATCGTACCCTGAGCTAACCATTTTACATCCTGAATTTTATGAGACTCATCATCAAAAACATCAATAAACGTCTTACCAATCGCTTTACGCTTTGCCTCAGGTTCAGTAAGTCCTTTCAAAGCATCATAAAATCGTTGAGAAGCATCAACACCTTTAACGTTTAATCCAAGATGTTGGTATGATTCTAAAACCTGATTAAACTCATTTTTCCTAAGTAAGCCATTATCAACAAAGATGCAATGTAATTGCTTACCTATTGCTTTATGTAGCAACATTGCGGCCACTGAGGAGTCAACACCGCCTGATAAACCCAGAACAACTTTCTCTTTACCTATAGTTTCCTGCAGAAAGGCTACAGTATTATCAATAAAACTACCGGCTGTCCATGTTCCGGAACATCCTGCTATTCTTTTAACAAAATTCTCGAGTAGAATCATACCTTCTGTTGAGTGATAAACCTCAGGATGAAACTGTATACCCCAAGTCTTCTCATTCCTGATTTGATATCCAGCTACCTTAACATCACTAGTACTGGCAACCACATCAAAGTTGGTCGGTATATTTAAAATAGTATCTCCATGTGACATCCAAACCTGACATCCGGTGCTCATACCTTTTAACAGATCATTTGTCAAATCGATAAATTGAAGATTGGCTCTACCATACTCACGAATCTTTGAGGGTGCAACTTCACCCCCATTTGTCTGAGCAAGTAGCTGAGCACCATAACAAACAGCTAATACAGGCACAACTCCCTTTAAACCTGTTAAATCTGGTCTCGGTGATGCACTATCTCTAACAGAAAAAGGACTACCAGATAAGATTACTCCTTTGATTCCCTGGAGATCGGTTGGTACATGATCCCAAGGATGAATTTCACAATAAACATTAAGTTCTCTTACCCTCCTGGCAATCAGTTGTGTATACTGCGACCCAAAATCTAGAATTAGAATCGATTCCTGCATGTAGCTTAAAATTGGATGAAATGTTTAAATTATCTGCAAAGATAAGATTCCTTACTTAGTTGACTATTCAATTTATATCCAATCTGCAACAATTCTCTTCTTATGAGCCCGAATGATTCTTTAAAACTTAACCAACTGAATAATTTCTGAGATACGAGTCTTTCAATCTATCGAGAATCAATTTTCCCCTACATGGAATCTGACAAAATTATGCTTCGCTTTTGTTGTAAATCATCTTTTTTAGGAATTATCAAATCAAGAAAATTCTTTCAATCATTCATATCCATTTTATTAACTTAGTCGTTTAAATTAAAAGAACCGTTAAATGAAGATTGTTACACCTCATCTTCTCCCCTGTCTATTTCCTGCACCTCTAGTTCTCGTCTCATGCGGCAACATGATAAAGCCAAATATAATAGCTATTGCTTGGGCTGGTACAGTCAATAGTAATCCTCCAATGGTGTCAGTTTCAATTCGTCCTGAAAGACATTCTTACAGTTTAATTAAAGAATCCGGACTATTTGTTGTAAATCTTGTAAATCAGGAAATGGTGAGAGAGGCCGATTTCTGTGGCATAAAATCTGGCCGCGATACAAACAAATTTGAAGCCACAGGATTGACCCCTATTGAATGGGGCAATTATGACACTCCGTACATTAAAGAATCTCCAGTTAGTCTCTGCTGTAAAACAACTCAATTGATCCACTTAGGCTCTCATACCATGTTTATCGGTGAAATCATTGAAATATTTGTGAAAGAGGAATACATGGAACCTTCTGGAAAATTAAACCTTGAGTCTGCTGGATTAGTTAGTTATATATCGCCTCAATACCATTTACAGGGTGAAGTTCTAGGCAGATATGGCTATTCAGTAGTTTAGTCCCGTAATGAATATAATACTTTTAAGATGATGAATACAATTAATACACAAGGGATCAATAAATTAAAGCTGTTCGTTAGCTTTCTTTTGATCATGTTGTTAGGATTTGAAACCCAGGCTCAGAGCACTGAAGATATCCTCAGGCAATGGCCATCTGAAGAAATGGCCTTCTTAAAAAAGATAAACGAAGAGTCTGGAGTTTCAAGAGACAAAGCAACTGAGCTGATCCTCATTAATATGGCTAGGACAAATGGTCCACTGTTTGCGAAGCTAGTAATACCATTTTTTGTTGATTCAACTCAAGCAGAGCAAACTTCAAATTTAAAATCGCTAATTAATGAGTTAAAAAAACAGCCAAAGCTTTCGCCGCTTTATTATGACAATGAGTTATCAAAGATTGCTGAAGGCCATGCAATATCTATGGGAAATGCAGGGAAGACCGGTCATGATGGTTTTGATGAGCGCTATAGTAAGGTTCTAGGTAGAGCCACTGAGGTAGCTGAAAACTGTTTCTATGGGCCTAAACAGCCAATCATAGTTGTTTTAGAGCTTCTAATAGATAATGATGTAGCCTCACTTGGTCATAGGAAAAATTTGCTTAACCCAACTTTCACGCATATTGGATTTGCGACTGCACCACATAAGACTTATGAGTATAATACGGTTCAGTCATTTGGAGTCATCCCCTAAGTTGAAAATTCTACTATCGAAAATTGAAAGTCGTTTGTTAATTTTACTTCTCTTACAAGCCATAGAAAATCTATAGAGAAAAATGAATAATAAAACTTATTTATCATGAGAAAACTTTTTTCAATCGTTTTACTTGCGTCTATCTTCGTGATATTTACACCCCTACTGATCAAAGCGCAACAGGTCAACGCAACAGACTTCAAATATGACCCAACGCTTGATGGGTTAAAGCAGTTGGATGAGGCTGTTCAGAGTATTCAAAGTAGCAACAAGCAGCTGTTAGTATTTGTCGGAGGGAACTGGTGTTCATGGTGTATGAAACTAAATCGTTTTATACACGAAAATAAAACCATAGATTCTTTGATTAAAGCTGACTATGTTGTAGTCAAGATCAACTACAGCAAGGAAAATAAAAACCCTGAAGCATTAAAAAGACTCGGGTCACCGGCTAGATTTGGATTTCCTGTTTTGGCTATAGTGGATGAGAGAGGCACCTTGTTGCATATCCAAGATTCCGGTCTGCTTGAATCAGGGGACGGATATGATGAGAAAAAAATTGTTAGTTTTTTAAGAAATTGGACAGTAAAAGCAGTAAAGGGGATCTGATCTAATAAAGTAAGTAGACTGTAATTAGTTACAATTCTGTATCTCTTTAGGTATCATGAATTAGTTCGAGAATCTTAACCAAAACAAGATTAGATACGAGCAATCCAAGTACAATTTGAATAAGAAGTAACAAATTAAAAGGGCATCCTTTCTGGATGCCCTTTTAATTTGTTACTTCTTAATATCGTAAAAGCAACGAATTGGAGAATGCAATTTCTCTTCTTTGACTAAAACCTTAATGGCTTTTTCTACATCCTTCTTATCTAATCCTGAAGCGGTAGCAATTTCACCAGCCTTCATTGGCTTTCCGTTTTGCTTTAGAGCATCGAGTACAGCATTTGTTGTGTCCATGGTAAAATATATATATTTAATTAGTAAATTTAGCCAAAAAAAAACCGGGATGCATCCCTGCATACCGGAAAAAGTAATCAAAAAGTACTTAGTAAACTTAAAACAACAAAAACAACTAATGAAAAGTAGGTAAAGAGAGTTTAGTTTGGTAATTCCAGGTTTTAGAAACCTGCAACAGCTATTTACTATTACTCAAACAGCGTGCCATAAATTGCAAAGCACTGTATAACAATTACATCAACTCTATGTAAATCTAAAATAAGGGGGAAATTTAACCGATTTAGGAGAGTTTAAGTTCAGAGCGATACCATTCAAGATATAACAAACATTAAATCAATAAATTACACGAAAACAATCCCATTACGGATAAATATCCGATTTCGGATAACCCTTTGCCACATTTTTTACAAAAATAACGGTAGCATAATCCATATTAGCTTAGAGAGAAAAACTAAACAGCAAAACGTAGGCCGGGAAGTGATTTAAGGCTTGAATACAGAGATACGAATACCTCGTCATTGATGATTAATACCTGAACTGTCATTGTAAGAAATCGACCACTTTCAGAGACCTTAGTTTGAAAATCACCTGCAGGGATATCATGTTGATCAAAAACCATTTGGACAGAGGCTTTTCTTAAACCATGGTCGATATCATTATCAAAAATTAATTTAAGAAAGAAATTTAAAGGGTAATTTAATTTAACGTCCTTTTCCATAACAATGAGATTTATCAGTAATGAAAACAATCAGGAAAATAATTAAGAGTGGTAAATGAACAAAAAAGATACCACATTTTTCCTTGTTAAAGTGATATAGATAGAAAGAGGCCTCTTCGCAGTAAAAGATCACCGCGAAGAGGCCTGCAATGTATGAGATATCTAGATAAACTGTACGTTTTCCTTCTTGGTTATCTTTTCACAGTAGTGACACAATAATCTTAAGTCTTCTTTATCAACTACTTTGAAACGGGTAGGAATTGTTTCATGGTTAGTGATACACTTAGGATTAAAGCATTTTACCATGCTTTCAATTTTATCGGGCACCTGAACTTGTCTTTTTTCTACAATGTTAAAGTCCTTTATAACGATCAAAGTAGCATTTGGAGCGACCAAAGAGATTTTATTGATTTCGCGGTCTTCAAAGAATTGACTTCTGACCTTAATGATTCCTTTAGAACCATATTTGCGGCTCTCCAGATTTGTTCCAAACAAGACCTGATTTTCAGTTTTATCCAGACCCAATATTTTCATTACCTGGAAAACATTGGCTGAGGGGATATGATCGATAACGGTACCATTCTCAATAGCTGATACCACTAATTCTTTTCTAGGCTGATCTGTCATGATAAATGAGTATTTATATATCAATTTAGTGGTTAAAGTCCGAGAATACTTGCCATTAAAGCTTGTCTAACAAACACACCGTTTAAGGCTTGTTGGAAGTAGTAAGCTTTAGGACTAGAATCAACATCGGTACTGATTTCGTTGACACGTGGTAGCGGGTGTAAGATTCTGAGATTATTCTTTGTACCGTTAAGCATGTCAGCATTTAGGATGTAAGAGTTTTTGACCCTTTCATATTCCATAACATCAGAGAATCTTTCACGTTGAATACGAGTCATATAAAGGATATCCGCTTTTTGGATTGCCTCGTTTATGTCGGTATATTGGTAATACTCAAGTTTTTTCTCCTTGATATAGATTTTCACACTCGAAGGCAGTTTCAATTCAGTCGGAGAAACGAAATGGAAGGTAGCATTAAAATTGGTAAGAGCCTGAACTAAAGAGTGAACAGTGCGGCCATATTTTAGGTCACCAACAAAAACGATATTCAAATTTTCGAGAGTACCTTGGGTCTGTCTAATGGTATAGAGATCGAGAAGACATTGAGTTGGGTGTTGATTAGCTCCATCTCCCGCATTGATTACAGGCACAGAAGCGACTTCAGATGCCCATCTGGCTGAACCCTCAATAGGATGTCTCATAACGATAAGATCGCTATAGTTGCTCACTGTTAAGATAGTATCTTTTAGAGACTCTCCTTTAGAAGTACTAGAGCTGGAAGCATCAGAAAAACCAATTACACGTCCCCCTAGTCTGTTAACAGCACTTTCAAAGCTGAGGCGTGTTCTTGTTGAGGGTTCAAAGAAAAGTGTGGCAACTACTTTGCCCTGAAGGATTCTTTGATTAGGATTTTTCTCAAATTCGACAGCCCGATCAAGGATCTGGAGATACTCCTCACGGCTGAAATCGGTAATTGAAACAAGACTACGATTTTTCATCTAAGTAAAATATATGTTGGTATAAAGTTAATTCAACGAGGAGGTTAAGTTGCTAAAATCTAGGCAAAAAAAAAGGCGACTAAAGCCGCCTTTTTTAAAAGATTAGCAACAACCGCAGCCACCTTTTTTCTTGATATTCTGTTTAGCGAGGAAGTCGCAAAGAACAATATCCAGATTAGGATAGCCAATCTCTTGTAGGTCATAACCTACTTTTACGGTTGGTTTATCAATATTTACAATTCTCTTAAGATCAATTGGAGTAGCAATAACAACTACATCACAAGGAGTATTCTTGATAGTTGTCTCAAGGTCTTTTACCTGTTGATCGCCATAACCCATAGCTGGTAACAGTGTACCAATATTTGGATAGATCTTAAAGGTTTCAGCAAGTTTACCAACAGCATAATTTCTTGGATCAACAAGCTCAGCAGCACCATATTTATTAGCAGCTACTGTACCTGCTCCGATACGCATTTCACCATGAGTAAGAGTTGGACCATCCTCAATAACTAAAGCACGACGACCGCGGATAAGTTCAGGTTGATCTACTGTTAATGGTGACGCACCATCAATAACGATAGCGTTAGGATTAATACGAGCAATGTTATCGCGAACCTTCTGAATATTCTCGATACTTGCGCTATCAATCTTATTAATAACAATAACATCAGACATTCTGGCTACAACTTCACCAGGATAATAACTAACTTCTGCACCAGGACGATGTGGGTCAGCTACACCTACAAATAGATCAGGTTTATAGAATGGGAAGTCATTATTACCACCATCCCATAAAACGATATCGCAACCATCGGGATCGTTTTCTGCAGCACGAAGGATTGCTTCATAATCAACACCAGCATAGATAACATTACCACGAACAACGTGTGGTTCATATTCTTCCATCTCTTCAATGGTGCATTTGTGCTTCTTTAAATCCTCAACTGTAGCAAAACGTTGAACCTTTTGAGCTACTAGATCGCCATAAGGCATCGGATGACGAACAGCAACAACCTTTAAACCCTGAGCCATGAGGATTTCAATAATACGACGGGAAGTTTGGCTCTTTCCACAACCTGTACGAGTAGCACCCACAGCAATAACAGGCTTGGTGCTCTTTATCATTGTTTCAGCTGGTCCGAGTAGAACAAAGTTTGCTCCTGCTGCATTAACAACAGAGCTAATATTCATTAAGCGTTGATAAGGAACATCGCTGTAAGCAAATACGCAGTCATGAACATTAAGTTCTTTAATCAATTCAGGAAGTTTCTCTTCTGCTAAAATGGGTATACCTTGTGGGTAAAGGTCTGAACCGGCTAATTCTGCAGGGTACTTTCTTCCATCAATATCAGGAATCTGAGCAGCTGTAAATGCTACAACATTGTATTCAGACTTTCCACGATAGAAAGTATTGAAATTGTGGAAATCACGACCGGCCGCACCGATAATAACTACATTACGTCTCATCATAAGTATAAATTAAATTGTATTAATAATAGAGAAAACATTCGCAGGCAAAGTTAGAATTTTCGACAAAAAACAAGGGGTCTCAGAAGAAAAAAGATTACAAAACAACCTTTTTTTTCTACAGTTTCTTTATATAGGTATCCGAATGCAAAAAAAAGCCTCTTTAACATGATATTGAAATGATAAAATACCTATTTTAGCATAGACTATACAGCAGAGTTCTCGTGACGAGATTATTGCTAGGTAGTAGAGAGAATTAAGACAGTTTACAATATGGTTCGCGCAAGAGCATTTCTTGTATTTGTGATGTTAATCTGCACTTCATCCCTATTCGCTCAGGATGAGTTGTTAGATTTTGAACACAAATCTCCCGCTCAGCGGTTCGAAGACCTTAAAATCTTAGTTGATTCTCTACTTGAGGTAGAAGATACCTTGGCTCTCACCTATGCTGTTAGAATGTTTGAAATTGGAGAACAATTAAATGACAACTCTAAGAAAGCCGATGCCTATCGCCGAATGGGTACCTCCAATATGCTTCAATCGAACTACCCAAAAGCCAAAGAATTAAATGATAAAGCAACTGACCTTTACTCAAAAGAAAAAAACGAAGAGGGTCTGGCCGATTGTAATATGCTTCATGGATTAATCTATAGAAATTTACAAATCTTCGATAGATCGGTAGAAAAAACAATGGAGGCTCTGGCCTACTACAATAAAGAAAAAATCAGAAAAAAACAACTCATCGCCTACATTACCATTGGAAATGTACTTGTTCTTTCTGACATCGATGAAAAAGGACGAGAGAATTTATTCCATGCCCTAGAAATGACTGATCCTAAAAAGGATATCCAAATGAGAGGTCGTATTCTTCTAGGTATTGCCCGTTCTTATATCGCCGATAAAGACTTTCCAAATGCCCATAAAACTATCGCAAAAATCGAAAGCGAATTTGCAAAGACAAATGATAAATTCGTCAAACTGCTTGCCCTTGTTGCGAAAAGTGAAGCTGCCTATACAGAGAAATACTATCCTTCAAGCTTATCATTAAGTCTTCAAGGGGTTAAGCTGGCTCACGAAATTAAGAATGAGGGGCAAGAAACTCATTTACTTACACGTATAGCCCACCTTTACTCAATTTCAAACAACTGGGATTCTGTACTTTACTACAACAAACTCGCCCAGGAGCTCCGTCTTAAATCAGGCAGATACTCAAATATTAGTAGCTCATATATAAATATCGGTACTTCTTATCTTCAACAGAAAGATTTTCCCAATGCTGAGGCTAATCTTTTAAAAGGACTGGATTTTGCCTTTAAAATAGGCCATCAGATACTTATTCAAAAAGCTTATCGACATCTTATTCAGCTTTATATACAATGGAAAGACAATGAGAAAGCTCTTGAGTACTATGAGAAAAATTACGACTACGTAGAGAAATTAACCAAATCAAGCACCAAATTTATAACTAAAGCTACGTATGATGAACTTGAGAAGAAATACATAAGTAATACCGAGTCTGAAGAAAAAAATTGGCTCATCATTCTCATAATCGGTATCCAATCGATAGCTTTAATTATCTTAATTATCTATGCCTTATTACTACGTAGAAAATCTTCAATCCTTAAAACTGAAAACTTAACTCTTTCTAATAAGCTTAATGAAGCGCTCGATAAAAACAATGCCATAGCTGAAGATCAACTATCCAATATTTCATTGTTAAATCTATTTGATGCGGGTGCAATCATCGTTGATGATAGGTTTACAATTAAAAATGTTAGTTCAGGCTTATATAGATTCCTTGAATACACTAAAGAAGATCTTTTTCAAAAACCTTTGTCATTCCTTCTCTCTTCCGAGGATAAATCAAGAATTTACCAAAACGTTAAGAATATTATCAGTGGAAATAAGCTTGTTACTGAAATCCAATTAAGATCCCTATCGGGCAACTCAATCAATACCAGAGCAACATTCCAAGCTATCAATCACCAAAATAGTATTCAGATTGCTATTTTTCTCATTGATATCTCCAAAGAGATTGAGATTAGGAAGAGATTAAACGAATCAATAATCAAAGCTGAAGAATCAGAAAGACAAAAATCAGTTTTCCTTTCCAACGTCTCAAATGATATAAAATCTCCTGTTAAATCGATTCTTTCAATTCTTCAAAACTGGCAAATATCGGCTCCTCACAATCTACGTGGAAAATGGCTTAATTCCGTCACCACTTCTACAAATGACTTAATCAATTATATAGAAAACATTATCGAATTCAGTAACCTTCAGTCTGAAAAGATACAGCTGAATCAATCCCCAACGAATATAAGATACCTAATCGAAGAGATTATAGATTCCAGCACCAAGTCAATCCCTGAGGAGAAAGCTAGTATTACCATTACATCAAAACCTCCATCAAGAATCGATTATCTGGTAAGCATTGATTCTACTCTTCTGGCAAAAGCCATCAATCATATTATCCAAAACTCAATAAGGTATAGTCAAGATGGCCGCATCGAAATCGAATGGCGAAAAACGGATGATAAAAAACTCCTTTTAACTATCACAAGCTACGGGCTCAAAATATCACCTCAACAATTGGCCGTAGTTCAGGGCATTGAAAGACCTATTGATGAAACCTACTCTCAGCGCCTGTCAGATTCCGGTCTTAACTTAGCCATAGCAAAGTCTCTTATCAATAAACTCAATGGTAAAATCTGGGGGGATATTCTGAAGGAAGAAGGAACTGTTATCTACATAGCTCTCGATGCTGAGTGGATTGACCCCACAATCTGGGATGGTTCAAAACTGCCTGAACTCCCAATCCCAAATCTAAGCAAACATTCCATTCTAGTAGCTGAGGACGTTGAAGAGAACTTCTCTTTTATTAAAGCCCTCCTATATAAGACCGGTGCAAAAGTAACTTGGGTAAAGAATGGTGAGGAGGCTCTAAAGGAAGTCAAACAAAAACAGAATATTGATTTAGTCATTATGGATGTCCAGATGCCTGTTATGGATGGTTATACAGCTGCAAGACTAATCAGAATCGAATATCCTTACCTACCAATAATTGTACAAACTGCATTTGCCTCGTCTGGCGAAGACGATATTGCTCTTGGAGCTGGCTGTGATGCAGTGATTCACAAGCCTATTCAGTTGGCTGAGTTTTGGGAGACCATAATTAATCATATCAATTTTAAAAAGAAAATTGATTCTTAGCTTAAAATTGGTAGTCCTTTTAGCAACACCCATCCAGCAAATCTCGCTTTGATCCCGCATAAAACATCAACCTAAAGATTATACAATTTAAACCTTTAGAAGGCCAATCACTTAGATTGTATTATTATTTGAATATTTTTATGGAAATCCTTTGAAAAGAAAAAAAAAGGAAGTTACTTTACACCATAAATACACACCAGAAGCGGTTTGGAGTTTTTTAGTAAACATGATGTTGTGTCGTTGAAGACACCGATTAAACAAAGAAAAGTAAAGGAAATGTCCTTTCGTTTTGATCAGGAAGAGAAATTGTATCTCTTCCTTTTTTTATTCGGAATAAGAACAATCTTATGTAAGTTACTGAATAATGATTCATTAATAAGTTCTGATATCTCTTTACATTAAATGAACTTCCCCTAACAAGAGAATGCAAATTAAAAAGAGCGGGTAGTAAATAATACCACCCGCTCTTTTCTACAAAAAGCCGTTATTGAGCAACCGAGAATTTCCCGGTAAACTGTTGATTTTCAGAAACCCCTTTGAGGATATATAAACCTGGCTTTAAACCTGATACGTTTATTTGAATCTGATTCAACCCAATATTGCTACTCCTCTCCGTTTGCAGAACTATCTTTCCACTCAAATCATAAACAGTCAAGATAACAGATCTAGATCGATTTAACTCGAAGTCAACATTCAACAGCCCTTTCACTGGATTTGGATAAAGTTTTATATCGGATACTCCAATCGGGTCTTCAATGCCAATATTAAGCCCGTTATTGGCAATACGTGACGTCGAAAAGATTCTAAACTCACCAGCCTTTAAATCCAATTTTGTAGTACCTGCCACAACATCTAATGAGTCATTTTTAGTAAACTCATACCATTTGCCACTTTTTGTAAAGAGGGGTGTCGCTGTTCGACTAGTTATGGCAAAGTTACCCACAATTACAACATCCATTGAAGCATGCCTTAGGACAATCTGTTTGACGGTACCTGTTCCTTTAACATCGAAATCTGTTGTAGAGAAGACAGGATAATCCATCCTAAGTTTGTTTAAGGATGAGTATACTTTATATAAGAAATTACGATAGTAGTCCTCTTTATACTCCCAGTGCAGGGGTTTGGGACAAACCCGGCAATCATAGTTGATACTCACATCATAACCCAGCTCCCCAAACTGCCAAATCATCTTCGGACCAGGAACGGTTAAAAAGAGCGAAGCATTTAAGGCCATTCTTTCTAAAGCAATTTTTTGATTCTTGATGGAATAAGATGCCAGTGAGTCATTCCCAGCCGACATACAATTATACATTAAACGCTCCTCGTCATGGCTTTCCATATAGCCAACCAGGTGGGGTTCAGTCCAATTTCGTGCAGTACTCTTGTAAGAGATACCACTAATATTGCTTGTGCTGATTTTACCCATTGCAGCCTGAGAATAATTATAGTTCATATTTCCCCAAAGCATCATACCGGCAGCACTTAACTCCTTTTCTTCGCTATTGACAGTCAGATGCTCTAATATTACCACAGCAGCCGGATTAACTGTCCATATCTGATTGGCCATCCTTTTAAGGATTGCAATTCTAGACGCATCATAAGCCATCCCGTCACCTACTTTATTGGTAAATCCCTTGGTGAAATCAAACCTGAATCCATCAACTTTATACTCTGTTAGCCAATATGCATTTACTCTATCCACAAATTCCTTTGTATAATTGCTTTCATGATTGAAATCATAGCCCCAACAGTAAGGAGGATGAGGACAAGATTGATTATACCAAGGATTATCAGCAGAAGGAGCACCATCAGTCCCAGCTTGTGGATCAAAATACATCTGAACCAAAGGTGATAAACCATAGGAATGGTTTAAAACCATATCTATAAAAACAGAAATACCTCTCCTGTGGCATTCATCAATAAAGGCTTTGTAATCATTCTTTGTTCCATAAGCTTTATCAGCAGCAAAGTAAAATGACGGGTTGTACCCCCATGAATCATTCCCTTCAAATTCATTAATTGGCATTAGCTCAATAGCATTTACACCCAGATTCTGAAGGTAATCAAGTGTATCCATCACGGTTTTTATAGCACGGGTTCCCACGAAGTCTCTAATATGCAACTCATAGATGACTAGTTTTTCCTTATCAATAGGGGTAAAGTTAGATGTCTGCCATTGATACTCAGACTTTATAACAGGAAATACACTAACAATACCAGAGGTCTTACCTTGAGGATAAGGCTTTAGATTAGGATAGATATCATTGCTGATATAAGAATCATTCCAAGGATCAAGAATCTTCTCAGTATATGGATCTGCAATACGCAAAGAACCATCAATTAGATATTGATAGCCTATCTCTGCATCTGGTTGAAGACCGGCAAGAGTAATCCAATAATACTTACCATCAGGAGTTCTGTTCATCTGATAACTCTCAGACGGCATATAATTATTTAAATCAGACAAGAGATATACGTATGACTTAAGTGCAGGAGGATCAGATAGAACCAATGTTACAGAACCATCAATATTATAGTTTACACCAGGGATAACATTCAATGGTAACTCAGCAACAGGAACTGAACCTCTCACATAAACATATACTGAATCATAATCAACGTCATTCCCTTTCTTAGCCTTTGCAATAAACCAGTTTACGCCAGGATTAACAACTGTAACTGTTCTCGTTAAATCATGAAGATTTGTTTTCTCCAACAGAATGTCATTCAGATATAAGAAAAGACTATCTGATTCTTTAGTGACACCTCTAAAATCAATATTTGATCCAGCCGATACCATAACGCCATTTTCAGGTGTAATTATCTTAGCTTCGAGACCATCAGGATAAACATCCACCATAATATCACTGCCATCAGAATTGCGACCCACTTTTGAACCATCAGCATTTCTAAAAACAAAAGCCAGCTTTTGAACCTGCTCACCAGTAGGTACGCCATAAAAATCAGTAATACTAGGCTTTACCGCAAACTTGTACAAATTATTACCTAAGGGTTTTAATTGAGCCTTAGGTAAGTTGGTTGTCCACTCAGCGATTACATACTTCCAATCAGTAGAAGAGGTACTCAAATTAGTAATGACTCCGGTATGAGCATAAATATCTCCGGAATAATTTGCTAATGCACCATTCCCCTTCGATGCATCAAAATATACAATTACTGAATCAGAAACAACAGGAAACCAAGGTGTAGAAGTAACAACCTGAGCTTGTACATTAAATATAACCCCAAATAAGAGGGTAAAGAAAATCACCAAATTCCTTCTCATACAAACATGTTTTGATATAGTACAAATATACTAAATCAAAACTGTTTCTCATATTCAAAATCAATCAAATTAAGTTGAGAAACAACAAGATACTTAACAAAAAAATCAAAGTTATGACTAGATCAATAGCGAAGATTAACTCGATTCTCTGACTTGAAGTGTCACACCAATAACCCTCGTCTGATTGCTACCTGCAACTGTTGGGCGTTCTAAACGGTGTATAAGTACCTCAACAGCTTGCCTTCCAAGCGTAAAGCCCTGTTGATCAATCGTAGTTAGCCTTGGAGATACAAGTGAAGCAATCGGATCATTGCCAAATCCAACCACTGAGATATCAGTTGGGATCTTAAAACCATGTGCCGACAAAAGCTGTATTACAGAGATTGCTGTATTATCATTAACCGCAAAAATGCCATCTATTTCAGGAGCCAATTTTAAGATTGATTCTTGATTCTCCAAAACACCATCCCGGCTATCGCAAGTAATAATCAAATCCTTCTCAAAATCGATTCCATGAGCCTTTAGTCCATCAATATATCCTCTTCTTCTTTGCCTGCCAACTGACATGGCTTCTGGTGCTGCAAGATGCATAATACGCTTCCGACCTTTTGAGACTAGATGGTTCACAGCTAAAAGGCCCCCTTCATAATCATCAACTAAAACCTTATCAGTATTTAGCATATCAGCAGCTCTGTCAAACAGAACAATAGGAATACCATCACGAATAGCCTCTTCAAAATGGTCATATTTCTCGGTATGCTTACTTACAGAAACTAAAATACCATCTACACGGTGATCAATCAGCGCTTGAAGATTAATTCTCTCTCTTGCTTCATCTTCATTCGACTGACAAATTATAAGTCTATAGCCTTTTGAATAGGCCAGCTCCTCAATTCCACTAATGACAGATGAGAAAAAATGGTGGACTATTTCAGGTATAATTAAGCCAATGGTCTGCGACCTTTGCCTTTTAAGACTAAGCGCCAATGCGTTAGGTCTGTAATTCACCTTCGCAGCATATGCCTTAACAAGCTCGCGTGTTTCGAGACTTATATCAGGATGACTTTTTAAGGCACGTGAAACTGTTGAGGCTGAAATGCCTAACGCTTTTGCAATGTCATTAATAGAGACCATATTTTCGATTTTGAGGCTTACTTCATCAAATATACAAAGGAATCGTTTTCAAAACCTCCTAAAAATGTAAATAGACTCTTTTTAAATATATGAATATACAATGGGCTCTACTGATGTTCAAAAAAAAGGGCTCCAAAAGGAGCCCTCAAATAAACACAAACTATCAGGTTACTTATAAAAAACTAAATATTCGTATGGTTTTAGATCAAATATTGTCTTTGCATCAATATCTTTAACCAATCCAGAGAACAACTCAGTAAACTGGCCGGTTGGTGCTCCACTTTCCAAAGAAATTTTCACAGAAGCATCTTTCAGATTTGCAATAACAAAAACTGTATTTGACTCCTTTATTCTGGTAAAAGCAAAAACAGCTAATGAATCAGAGGTTACTACTTTCTGATAAGTACCACCCCAAACACCATTCCATAACGCTGGATTATTGTGCTTTAGTTTAAGCAGATTTTTATAGAAACCACTTAATGGATAATTATTCCAAACAATAGGATCTTTTTCAAAGAACTCCAGGCGCTTTGTTATCCCGGATTCTTGTCCTGAATAGATCAATGGCATCCCAGGTATTGTAGCAGTAAGGACGGCAAAAGTTTGAGCTGCTTTTCCCATTCTTTCTGATTCAGTACCATTCCATGAATTCTCATCATGGTTTGAAGTAAACTGCATTAAGATAGTACTTGGTTGAAAACGATTCTTGTTAAAAAGGATTATACTATCCATACTTCTGGCTGTAAGTTTTCCTTTTGCGATCTGATTCATAACATGGTGTGTACTCCAGCTGTAAGCCATATCAAAAGCTCTGTCATGTAAGGCAGGCTCTTCAGCCTCCGCTAACATGAATACAGGTTTAATTGAATCAAGTGATACTCTAACACTATTCCAAAAATCTACCGGAACCATTCCTGCCACATCACATCTATAACCATCAATGTCTAAGTCTTTAACCCAATATTTCAATGCCTTCAGCATCTCCTTTCGCATTTCAGGCTTGTCATAATTAAGATCGGCCACATCTGACCAATCAAATGGAGATACAATCTTCCCTGTTGAATCAGTTGTATACCAATCAGGATGCTGCGTCATCCAGGCATGATCCCAGGCTGTATGATTTGCGACCCAATCAACAATCACTTTCATTCCTAATTCATGAGCACGAATGACCATTGCCTTAAAGTCATTGACTGTTCCAAACTCAGGGTTTACAGCAGTATAATCTTTAACACTGTAATAGCTACCTAAGGTTCCTTTTCTATTTTTCTCCCCTATCGGGTTGATTGGCATAAGCCAAAGAATATCAACTCCCATATCCTTCAACCGGGGCAAATGCTGCGAAAAGGCATTAATGGTTCCTTCAGGTGTATATTGCCTGATATTCACCTCATAGATATTAACATTTTTTGCCCACTCAGGAGTATTCAGAATGGTATCGGCATTTGCAACGGGTAATTGCGAACTTTGACATGATATCAATGACAACGTAAGAAACGCTATCGCCATGAACATCACTATAAAGCCTCTATTTTTCATAATCAGATGTATTTAGGTTAATCAATTATTCCATAAGAACTAACAAAAAATTCGCAGGTATTAGAAAATACTAATACCTGCGAACCATTTAATCAGAGCTTTATAATCATCGCTGATTTTGCAGGTATTGTAATCTGAGTCGATATATCAAGCTGCTTTTTTGTAAATAAATCAGTACCGCTCTTTGTATCTTTAAAAATCTCACCAAAACGGTTCGTTTTAAGTGTTCTTGCCTCTGACGGATTATTATTCAGAAGTACCATTATACGTTCCTTATCAGTGTATCGAAAATAAACGTAGACATTATCCTGAGGAAGAAAATGCAGAAGCTTACCTGACTGTAATGCTTTATTGGAGTTTCTTAACTTTATCAGGCTTTGAGTATATGAGAAGATTGCTTGTTGCACTTTATTTCTGCCCTCCTTAGTAAAAGCATTAAGTGAATCACCAGGCCAACCACCTGGAAAATCCTCTCTTATATGACCATGTCCTTCATGTTCCCAGCCTGTCATTCCTATCTCAGTTCCATAATAGATCATTGGAATACCTCTGGTTGTCATAAGAAAAGCAAGAGCCATCTTCATTTTAGCGGTATCGCTCTGTAAAACAGAGAATATCCTGTTGAGGTCATGATTATCAGCAAAGGTCACTAACACAGAGGGATCACGATATAGGAAGTCCTCACTCTGAACATCATATAGTGATTGAAGCCCACCATCCCAAGATTCGGACTCATTAAAAGCACGATTTATTCTATAATAGAGCGGGAAATCAAACACAGAAGGCATATGAGAATCATAATTGACAGCCGCAGGTGATTTGCTTTGATAACCGGCAACCCACGATGGGTTAGATAACCAAGCCTCCCCTACCATAAAGAAATTAGGATACTCTGACAGAATAGCTTTGCCCCAATCTGACATAAAATCACGGAAAGGATAAGGCTGTGTATCTATTCTAATACCGTCAAGATTGGCATATTCGATCCACCAAATACTATTTTGAATCAGATAGGTTGCCAACACTTGATTATGCTGGTTAAGATCAGGCATATGTCTATCAAACCAACCTTTAGCCATATAGTCTTTATCAGAGACTGAAGCATTCGGATCAGCCAGTGTAGCAGCTCTGAAATTACTTCTGGTGTACTCAGGCCACATGTTAAACCAATCAGATGAAGGTTTGTCTTTAAACCAAAGATGCTGATCTCCAATATGATTGAATATCATATCCATGACCATTTTCATGCCACGCTGATGCAGATCAGAGATTAAATCCAAATACTCCTTTTCTGTACCAACCCGAGGGTCAACCTTATAGAAATTGGTTATGGCATATCCATGATAAGATTGGAATTTATTATCATTCTCAGTTACCGGGTTCAACCATAAAGTCGAGATACCTAATCCTTGAATATAATCCAATTTTGATTTAATACCTTCTATATCACCGCCATGCCTTCCAAGTCCCTCCTTTCGATTAACCCCTTCAAGCATGCCTGCAACATTATCATTAGTTAAGTCACCATTGGCAAAACGATCGGGCATTATCAGATAAATCACATCAGATTTATCGATACTTGACCTGTGAGCTGACCCCTTTTGTCTACTCTTTAGTTCATATTCAAAACTGTATTCCTTTCCACCTTTAGTCTTAATCTTTACAGGAAATTTCCCAGGCTTTGTATTGGGTGAAATATTGAGGTAGAGAGCAAGATAATTTGTGTTTTCAAGATTAACACTTTTCTCGACCTTGACCCCTTTATAGTTTAGGCTAACAGCAGCATCTTTGAGGTTTTCACCATGTAAGAATAGCTGAAGAGTCTGGTTTTTCATTCCAACCCACCAGCATGGAGGCTCAACGGTTAAATCCTGAGCCGTGACAACAAATGTTAACAGGAGTAATCCTATCAGTAAAGAGATTTTTCTCATGCTTATTACAGTTTTAGATTACCTGTTATAAATCTTAGTAATTCGGGCAAGACGGAGTGCCTGTTCATCGGTTAGTGCATTCTCCTCATATCTCCACCTCCAGTAGCCCGAGGGTTTACCGGGTAGATTCATACGACTTTCAGAACCTAATTTCAGGATATCCTGAAGCGGAGCAATGGCAATATTAGAGACCGAAGACCAGGCAAGCTTTATCATTGACCAGCTAATATCATTAGAATCAGCATTAAAATACTCCATTACAAATGCTTTATCTGCTTCTGAGGCGGCATTAAACCATCCTATCACAGTATCATTATCGTGGGTACCTGTATATACCACCGAATTATGAGGATAAAGATGTGGTAAGAAGTTATTGCCTTCATTACTATCGAAAGCAAATTGAAGAATCTTCATGCCGGGTAGATGGTTACAATCTCTAAGTTCTTCCACATCGGGAGTAATAACACCCAGATCTTCAGCAATAATGGGAATATCCCCCATTTCAGCCTTTATAGCATCAATTAGCTCCTTGCCGGGGGCTGGTAACCAAACACCATTAATCGCGGTAGGCTCTCCAAAGGGGACAGCCCAGAAAGCCGCCAATCCCCGAAAATGATCAATGCGTAGTACATCAAACAAATTAAAGTTGGCTTTAACACGATCAACCCACCATTTAAACCCAGTCTGTTTAAGATAGTCCCAATTGTAAAGAGGATTACCCCAGAGCTGACCTGTTTCACTGAAATAGTCAGGAGGGACACCGGCAACCTTTGTTGGATTGCGATTCTCATCAAACATAAATATTTCAGGACGACACCATGCATCTGAGCTGTCATGGGCTATATAAAGAGGAATATCTCCAACAATATTAATTCCATTCTTATTAGCATAAGCTTTAAGATCATACCATTGGCTAAAGAAAAAATATTGAAGAATAGAGAACAATTCTACCTCAGCAGCGAGTTTTTGTTTATACTCAAGAACGGCATCATGCTCTCTCATCTTGATATTATAATCCCATTCCCACCAAGGTTTTTCACCAAAATGCTGTTTTACTGCGGCATAAAAGGAGTAATCATTTAGCCAAGCTCCATTTGCCTCTTTAAATCTTACAAAACTTGCTCGTTGTGCCAGTGTAGCCTTCTGGGCAAAGCGAGAAGCGGCTATTTTAACTAGCTTCCATTTAAGCTCATTTACCCTCCCAAACTCTACTTCGGAACTATTAAATGGGGCAAACACAGGAATATCACTCTCAGTAAGCCATCCCTGCTCAATTAATAGGTCAATATCAATTAACACAGGATTACCAGCAAATGCACTATAGCACTGATAAGGTGAATCACCATAACCAGTATGACCTAAAGGGAGTATCTGCCACAACTTCTGTTTAGCAACAATGAGCCAATCAATAAAATTAAACGCCTCCCGGCCTAAGCTACCAACACCGAACCTTCCCGGTAAAGAAGTGATATGTAAAAGTATACCACTGCTTCTCTCAAATTTATTCATGTTGAACTGATGATTTATATATCTGTTTATCGTTTCTTATCAATAACAAAATAGACTGACAACCCGGCAATAACCATTGAAACCCCTGCTACTCCTAACATAGATATGGCTCTTCCATCGAGTGCCATCAAAATAACACCGCCTAAAAAGCCTGCAGCTATTTGAGGTATTGTAATTGTAGCATTAAAAAGCCCCATATAAACCCCCATCTTACTTGCCGGTAGTGAAGCCGAGAGAATGGCATACGGCATCGCCAGAATAGCGGCCCAGCTAACGCCTACTCCAAGCATCGAAGCTATCAATAAATACTTATCGTGAATAAAGACCATCGATAGTAAACTAATACCACCAAAAATCAATGCGCCGCGATAAGTTCCTTTCCTTCCAAAAGCCTTAGCAAAACGGGGGATCATCATTGAGAATGCCGCTGCAAAAAGGCTATAACATGCAAAGATCACACCAGTCCAGTTACCTGCATCATTAAAAGCTTGTGATGCAGTATCTTTTGGATCAATGCCCCAGACATTCTCGGCGATACCACTAGTTGTGTAAACCCACATTAAGAAGAGTGCAAACCATGAAAAAAACTGAACAATGGCAAGTCGCCACATAGATTGGGGAATACCCCTCATTAAATCAGCAAACGAAGTTGAACTCTTCTCCTCTTTTGTTACATTATTATATTGTTCATACACTGTTGGAGGGTACTCTTTGGTATTGAAGGCAGTCCATAATACGGTAGCTAAAAGTGTACCACCACCTAGATAGAACGACCAAATTACCGTCGGCGCAACTTTTTCTCCTTCGGCAGGAACATTAGCAATCCCGATACCTGTTAAGATGATGGGTAATAATGAACCTAAAACGGCTCCTGCATTAATCAAAAAGCTTTGCAAAGAGTAGCCAAGATTTCGTTGATCATCATTAACCATATCACCTACCAGAGCCCTAAAGGGTTGCATCGTGATATTAAAAGATGTATCCATTAAAAGAAGCATGACAGCTCCGAAAATCAATGGCATAAACAAGTAGGAGAAAAACTCCGCATTGGGCATAAAAAACATAGCCAAAGCCGAAATGATTGCACCGCCAAGAATAAAAGGAACCCTTCGTCCTAGCTTCGTCCATGTTTTATCACTCGACAAACCAACAATTGGCTGCACTAATAAACCAGCGAATGGAGCTGCCAACCAAAAGTATCCCAAATGATGAACATCTGCACCCAGAGCAGACAGAATCCTGCTGGTATTGCCATTTTGAAGTGAGTACCCTATCTGAACACCTAAAAATCCAAAACTTAAATTCCAGATTTGCCAAAAACTAAGATTAGGTTTTTTCATGTTTTTTGCTTTAACAGTGTATCGTAACGCTTTATTTTTAATTAACTATTTTACAGAACTATAGCTTTGCTTTATTCATAGATATACTAATGGCTTAATTCGTAATTTCCCTTCGCAAACGATTGCAAACCACCATTATAGTACTTGTAAATATAATATTTTTTTAACCAAATATTAATCCCTTCCCTTTCATTTAAGGCCAGATATAAAAAAACCTAAAAATTGAGGGACTTAAATCAACTTTCCCGATCTAATCAATATTACATTTGGACTATTAACATATTGCAAATGATGATTCCCAAGTTCACTATAAAACTAACAACCATCTACCTAATCCTCGGAATTACCTGGATTCTAGGCAGTGATCATCTCGTTCAATATCTTGCTAATGACTCTCACACTCTCTCCCATCTCCAAAATTTTAAAGGTCTATTCTTTATCCTTATCACTGCTATCTTACTTTTTCTTTTAACACGCCATGAGGAGAAGAAAAGAAAATCAATCATAGATAAATTAAACAAAGCACTTCATGAAGCAGAGATAGCATCTCGACTTAAAGTCTCGTTTCTGGCCAATATCTCTCATGAAATCAGAACCCCTCTTAATGCCATCAGAGGGTTCTCTCAAATTCTACGCAATGGAGAGATTGAACCCAAAGAGATGAAGGAATTCCCTCACATTATTATTAAAAACGTTGACCATCTGCTAAGTATTCTCGAAATCATCCTTGAAGCCTCAAAACTCCAATCTGAATCTATTTCACCAGACTTTAGAAAGATCAACATAGGATTTTGGTTAAAGAAAACCATTACAGAATTCAATAACTCGAACAATATCAAATTAGAACTTACCACCTCTGACCCTTATCTTGATTCTCTCCCTCAAATTGACTCTGACCCTGCAATCTTGAATCGTTGTTTAATTCTTCTGGCTGATGGAGTAAAACGATTTATAAAATCTGACAAAATAGAGGTAATGGTGAACTACAATCAAACAGATAGCTTAATAACTCTGTGTTTTAAAGGTCACTACGATGTAGATAAACTAAACAAGATTGCCGATTTCTTTCAACCTTTCAACCTTATCAACGAGAAACTACCTAACGCCGATTATTCCATAGGGAATGAGTTATATATGTCGAAAAAATACGGAGAATTATTACAAGCATCTTTTGCCACAAGAACAGAAAATGACTCTATCATCTTCTGTCTTGAGATCCCCATTCCCTCTTAATGAAAGATCCCTTCTCATGTTACAAATTTGTAACCCAAAACAATCTCTTCCCTATCTTTGCCTTTGAAGAACAAATTGAATATGTCAGACGAGATAACCTTAAAACAGGCTGTAAAAGATTGGCTTAATGCATTACGTATCAGGCAAAAATACAATGAAACACGTATTTTCTCTATTTGGGAATCAATAGCCGGACCAGTAGTTAAATCGCACACCCAAAACCTTCGAATTGAGCATGGTCGCCTTTATGTTAGTCTTGATAACCCAATTATTCGTCAAGAGCTTACCTATGCAAGACACAGATTAATAATTGCGCTTAACAAAGCACTTGGACCTGGTGTTATCAAAGAGATCATTATTTACTAAACCATTCCAACTCTTATTCCTTTTATTAATAAAAGTTCATTTTACTAATCCTGAGATAGTTGATACCAGAGAATTGTCTTTTCCTAAGAAGTAGCAGTCTCCAACGAGTGATTTATTTGTCCAAATCTCTCCTGCCAGCCACAAATAGTCATGCTTCCAACCATCTGATATTCAGCATCCCTAAAGCATCCCTCTTATATCCCTCTTATATCTCTCTTATGACGCTCTTATGTTCTCTAATGTTCGCTTATGTCTCTCATAGAACTTTTACTCGTCCCATTCATCTCCCGTTCCCTTGATCTACCTATCTTCTCCTGTTCTTCTCCTGTTCCCCTCCTGTTCTCCTCTTATGCCTCTCCCTATCCTCTCCCTATCCTCTCCCTATCCTCTCCCT
>MTLC01001323.1_pt1 | contig 37902 bp, 31 predicted proteins | sample 1982451 | NCBI WGS metagenome assembly MTLC01 (sample SAMN05710165, study PRJNA340218) | biofilm metagenome | isolation source: sample SPH anode biofilm adapted to +100 mV | place: USA | collected 2012-02-03 | reverse complement strand
ATCGTGCTCGCGCCGTCTCGCCGGGCGTGGCGACGACATCGTCCCCCCCAGCTGCGTGACCGTGCCGAAGGCTTCGTCCAAGCGGTCCTCCACATGGCGTCCGCCCGTGTCGATTGCATCACCGCGGAGACCGCCGGAATTGTCCGTTGTGGGTCCGGGGTATGTCCGGACAAGCGAGCGGAGGAGGCGTGTTTCGAGGGAATTCAAAGGGTTGAGTTCGCTTCCCTATTTCATCATTCTTGCATCGTCCCGGTGTCGGTGTGAATGGCGAATCGGGTCCAGGCGGGCCCGTCCAGGCTCGCGGCCGGCGTGATGGGGCGCAGAGTCGGGCGCCGATGCTGCCCGCGGCGGTCGCACCTCGACCTGTGCTGTTCCGGACGCCATGACCGCGCCGCTGAGCGTGTATGAAGTCAATCTCGCCGTCCGATCGCCCGTTGTCGTCGGGATCGCCGATCGTCCGATGAGTGCGGTTCGGATATCCTCCGGGGCACGCTCGGGCCCGCCCGACAGGTCCCGTCGGCCGTGCTGGATTTCAGTTGGCGCGAGGCCCGACCCGAATCACTTTGACAAGCGCTTTCGGGCGGACTGAACGTGCGCGGGTGCGACTCGGGCGGGTCAATCGGCGGACAAGTGCTTCACAATCCTGCGCATCCTGATACATTCGGTGCAGCTAATGAAAGGAAACGCGCGTTCCGTGTTTCCGTCCTGAGGGGGATTCACGGTGAGCCGGTCCGTCAGGCCTGTGATAGGCGTGCGTTCGCATCGATCCTGTGTTTCGTCCGCGTCTGCTCCTTGGGCAGGGGCGAGCGGCGCAGGAGGACTTGAACACGTCGTCGGCGGAAGGGCCGTGCGATGACCGTCGACAGGGCACAGATCGCCAACTCCGCCGCGGCCGGGCTGGTCACCGGCTGGAGTCGCCGAGGGAGGTTCCAGGCACTCCTTGACGTTGGGGCCTGGGCCGTGGCTATCGCTGCGGCCAACGTTCTCCGTCTCGACCTGTCGATCACCGACGTCTTCTGGCCGGCGGTTTGCGGGATCATCGTGATCGCCGCGTTCGTGCAGGTGCTGACCGGCTGGTTGTTGCGGCTGTACCGCGGACGTTTTGTCTACGGGTCCTTCGAGGAGTTCCAGGCACTCGTGGCCAGTATCGCGGTGAACCTGGTGGTGGTGGGTCCGCTCGTTCTGGTGGTCGGCCCCGCAGTCAACGTGCCGCGCAGCACGCAGTTCATCGCGGTGCCGATTGCCGGCCTGTTGATGCTCGGCATTCGCGCGGCGGTGCGAGCCGTTGCGGAGGAGTTCCGTCGCCCGCGTCCTCTCGCGGGTGCGTTGATCTATGGGGCGGGGGAGCTGGGCACGGCGATCACGCGCCGGCTGAAGACCGACCAGGCCTCGCCGTTCCAGCCGGTCGGCCTGATCGACGACGACCCGCGCAAGCGCCACTTCCAGATTCGCGGGGTGAACGTGCTGGGGAAGTTCTCCGACCTGCCCCGGCTGGTGGAGCAGACCGGCGCGACCGTCCTGGTGGTGGCGATCGGCCACGCGGACGCCAGCCTGCTGCAGCGGGTGGACTCCGCGGCCACCGAGCTGGGGCTATCGGTGAAGATCGTCCCGATGCTCGAGCAGATGCTGAGCGGCACGTCCAAGCCGATCGACCTGCGCGACCTCGCCATCGAGGACATCGTCGGACGCCACCCGGTGGATACCAACGTGGAGTCGATCGCCAGCTACCTCACCGGCAAGCGGGTGCTGGTGACCGGCGCCGGCGGGTCGATCGGCCTGGAGTTGTGCCGGCAGATCCACCGCTTCGGCCCGAGCGAGCTGATCATGCTCGACCGTGACGAGACCGGTCTGCAGGCGGCCGAGTTGGCGACGCACGGGCACGGGCTGCTGAACGGGCCGGAGGTAGTGCTGGCCGACATTCGTGAGGAATACACGCTGATCCGCCTGTTCCGCGAGCGCAAGCCTGAGGTGGTGTTCCATGCGGCAGCGTTGAAGCATCTGCCCATGCTGCAGCAGTATCCGGAGGAGGCGTGGAAGACCAACGTGCTGGGCACTCAGAACGTGCTGTCGGCGGCCCGCGCGGCAGGCGTGACGACATTCGTGAACATCTCCACCGACAAGGCCGCGAACCCGAGCAGTGTGCTCGGGCATTCCAAGCGCCTGGCCGAGCGTCTGACGGCCTGGGCGGCGCAGCAGTCGGGGATGCGCTACCTGTCGGTGCGGTTCGGCAACGTGCTGGGCAGCCGGGGGTCAATGTTGCCGCTGTTCACCCAGATGATTCGCAGCGGCGGACCGGTGACGGTGACCCACCCGGACGTGACCCGCTACTTCATGACCATCCCCGAGGCCTGCCAGCTGGTGGTGCAGGCGGGCGCGATCGGCCAGCCCGGCGAGGTGCTGATCCTCGACATGGGCGAGCCGGTGCGCATCCTGGACGTGGCCAAGCGCATGATCGAGATGTCCGGCAAGGACGTCGACATCGTGTTCACGGGGCTGCGTGAGGGTGAGAAGCTGCACGAGATACTGCGCACCGGGGGAGAGGCCGACCAGCGTCCGGTGCACCCCAAGATCTCCCACGCCCAGGTTCCTGAACTCTCGCCCGACGAACTGGACCGCACACACTGGCTGGTCGAGTGGATGACGGAGACGGGCGAGGGAGCGGATGCCGGTGCAGCGTTGGCGGAGGGCGGTTCGAAGTGAGCGCGTTGGCGAGCCTCTCGGCCGGCCAGACCCGGGAGAGCCGGATCAACCTGTCGAGCCCCGATGTCGGCGTGCTCGAGGAGCGGGCTCTGGTCAGGGCGCTCCGGTCGGGCTGGGTGGCGCCGCTGGGACCCGAGGTGGATGCGTTCGAGCAGGAGCTGGCCGCCTACTGCCATCGGGAGCACTGCGTGGCGCTCTCCTCGGGGACGGCTGCGCTTCACCTCGGTCTGCTCGCGATGGGGGTCGGGCCTGGCGACGTGGTGGTCACCTCGACCATGACCTTCGCCGCGACGGCAAACGCGATCGTCTACACCGGCGCCGAGCCGCACTTCGTCGACTCGGACGCCTCCGGCAACATGAACCCCGACCTGCTCGTCCAGGCACTGGATGAACTGGCTGCCGAGGGCACCATCCCGGCGGCGATCCTGCCGGTCGACCTGCTGGGCAAGGTGGCTGATCACGAGCGCATCGACGCGATCGCCGCAGCGCGCGGCATACCCGTGCTGAGCGACGCGGCCGAGTCGCTGGGCGCAACGCGGGGCGGCCGGGCGGCCGCATCGTTCGGTCTCGCCGCGGTGGTGTCGTTCAACGGCAACAAGGTGATGACCACCTCAGGCGGCGGCGCGCTACTCACCGACGACGCCGAACTCGCGGGCAGGGTGCGTCACCTCGCGACCCAGGCGCGGGAGCCCGTCCTGCACTACGAACACACCGAGATCGGTTACAACTACCGGATGTCGAACCTGCTCGCTGCGGTGGGCCGGGCCCAGCTGGTGCGGCTCGAACCAATGATCCAGCGGCGCCGGGCGATGCGGGAGTTCTATCGGGAACTCTTCGCCGACGTGCCGGGTGTGGAGGTCTTCGGGGCAGCCGACGACGACGAGGACAATGTGTGGCTGACCGCGATCCTCATCGACGACCAGGTGGCTGGGTGGAGTTCCAGGGAACTGGTCGAGGCGCTGTCCGAGCGAAACATCGAGTCCCGTCCGTTGTGGAAGCCGATGCACCTGCAGCCGGTCTTCGAGTCCGCACGACACACGGCGGACGGTACGTCGGAAGCGCTCTTCACGACTGGGCTCACGCTGCCCAGCGGCTCGGCCCTCGACGGACGTGACCGCGAGCGGGTGGCGGAAGCCATCTACGGCTTCCTGAACAGGCAGTCGTGAGGCGCGGCTACCAGATCGCCAAGCGGACCATCGACGTCGTCGCCTCCGCCGCGGCGCTCGTGCTCACCGCGCCGGTGCAGGCGGGAGTCGCGGTGGCCGTCGCCAGCAAACTCGGCCGCCCGGTGTTGTTTCGTCAGCAGCGGCCCGGCAAGGACGGCATCCCCTTCACCCTGCTGAAGTTCCGCACCATGCTGCCGATCGACGAAGCCAGAGGCTTGATCAGCGATGAGGACCGTCTCACCCGCTTCGGTCAGATCCTGCGCTCGACGAGTCTGGACGAGTTGCCGACGCTCTGGAACGTGCTCAAGGGAGACATGAGCCTCGTCGGGCCGCGTCCCCTGCTCATGGAGTACCTCGCTCGCTACACGCCTGAGCAGGCCCGCCGCCACGAGGTTCGCCCTGGTGTCACCGGGCTTGCGCAAGTGAACGGCCGCAACGAACTGAGCTGGGAAGACAAGTTCCGCTTCGACGTCGAGTACGTAGACACCATGAGCTTCGGCATCGATGTGAAGATCCTCCTCGGTACGCTGCGTGCAGTCGCTCGTCGAGACGGAATCAGTCACGAGGGGCACGCCACCATGCAGGAGTTTGGTGTCGGCGCGGGCCATCGGGCCGCCACATGAACCATCGCTGGCTGCTCTCCAGCGCAGGCCGTCGCGGCGCGTTGGTGCGTCTTCTCCAGGGTTCACCTCCAAGCACGGGTGGATTCGTCATAGCGACTGATGCCTCCAGGCTCTCGGCGGCAGGTCAGTTGGCCGACGATTTCCAGATCGTCCCTCCGATCGCGGACGAGCAGTTCGTTCCGGCCATGCTCGACATCTGTCGCGAACGAGGGATCCAGACCGTCGTGCCGACCATTGACACCGAGTTGAGCAAGTACGCCGAGAACGCCGCCGACTTTGCCCAAGCAGGAACGGACGTTCTTGTGTCCTCGCCCGAGGTTGTTCGGCTCTCGATGGACAAGTGGGAGCTGCATCAGTGGCTTGAGCGTTCCGGGTTTCCGTCCGTCGAGACTCATCAGGCGCACACGTTCCAGACATCTCTGTTGCCTGGACCGGTCGTGGCAAAGCCACGCGGCGGGTCGTCGTCCGTCGGTGTGATCTCGGCGGAGTCCTCGGCGCGACTTCCCAATGAACTATCGGACGACTACATCATTCAGCGTCGCGCGACCGGGCACGAGTTCACTGTCGATTTCGCCGTAGCGCGAGACGGATCCTTCCTCGGTGCGGTGCCCCGCCGGCGCTTGGAGATACGGGCAGGCGAGGTCTCGAAGGCCGTCACTGTCGTCTCACCAGCGTTGGAGGAGCTGGCGCGAGACCTCGCGGCGGCTCTGCCTGGGGCCTACGGAATTCTCAACGTCCAGGTCTTCGCCGACCCTGAGGCTCGCTCACTCGCGGTCATCGAACTGAACGCCCGAGTCGGGGGAGGGTACCCCCTGAGCTACCAGGCTGGGGCGGACTTCCTCAGCCCGCTGGCTCTCGAGAGCAACGAGGCGCAGGACGACTGGACTGATGGGCTGGTCATGCTTCGCTATGACGAGGCTGCCTTCCTTCGCTCGGACAAGTACAGGTCGGCGCCACGATGAGTCGTCCGCTGATTGTGCTTGACGTGGATGACACGCTCTACCTGGAGCGAGACTACGTGCGTAGTGGTTTCCACGCGGTGGCTGACTACGTACGTGTTGCATGCGGGGTCGATGACCTCTACGAACGAGCTTGGGCGCTCTACGAGGATGGCGTGCGAGGTTCGACGTTCGACGAACTCCGGGGAGGCAACCCGAAGCTGGCCAAGGCGCTCAGTACTGCCGAGATGGTTGAGGTGTACCGGAGGCATGAGCCACAGATCGACCTTGAGCCGGACGCTCGCGAGTTCCTCGACCGCGTTCACGACCACTGCGATCTCGCGGTGGTGACCGACGGCCCGGCACAGAGCCAGTGGAGCAAGGTCCGCGCTCTGGGGTTGCAGAGATGGATCACCCAGATCATCGTCACCGACGAGCACGGCGATGGTTGGGCCAAGCCCTCCACTAGACCGTTTGCGCATCTCCAGGCGAGTTTCGGTGCGGCCTCCGGGAGCTGCGTCTACATTGCCGACAACCCGGCCAAGGATTTCGCTGGCCCAGCGGCACTGGGTTGGCATGTGATCCGGGTCCGGCGCGATCATGGTCTTCATGCTGACCGTGAGTTGGTGGGGGAGGTTGACGCCACCATCGCGTCCTTCAGCGATCAGGCGGAGTTGGTCGATTCCGTGGCTCGGTTGGGGACTACACCGACGCCACGCGGCGCCACGTCTGAAGCGTCGGTAGGTCAGCCATGAAGATCCTCATGATCTCCCAGTACTACCCCCCTGAGAACACGTACCTGGTGCCCTCCTTGGCGCACAGCTTGGCCGATCAGGGTCATGATGTCCGCGTGCTCACCGGGTACCCCAACTACCCGTCGGGGCGGGTCTTCGATGGATACAAGCAGCGCTGGAGGGGGTACGAGCAGGATGGTCTCGTAAGGGTCTGTCGAGTGCCCCTGTTCGCGGATCACTCGCAGCGGCCGATCCGCAGAATCCTCAACTACCTGTCGTTCGGGCTCTCAACAGCCAGTGCGCGCCGGTTTGCTGTTGGTGCAGATGTGATCTATGTGTACGCCACTCAACTGACCGCGGCGCTTGGCCCCTGGCTGTGGCGCCGCATCGGTGGGGCTCCTTACGTCTTGCACGTCCAGGATCTCTGGCCCGACTCGATCGTTGGTTCCTCGCTGGTTGCTCCCGGTCGCGGCGCGCGTCTTGTGGCCTCGATCCTTACCCCTTGGATCGCCAGTGTGTACCGGAGGGCCGAGACGATTGTCGGCATCGCGCCCACCATGGTCGAAACACTGGTTAGCCGGGGGGTCCCAGAAGAAAAGGTGAGACTGGTCTTCAACTGGGCAGATGAAGCGTCGTTCCCGGACGACCGAGTGACACCGGATGCTGGCGCTCAAGGTAAGACTCGAGTCCTGTACGCGGGCAACGTCGGTGACATGCAGGATCTGGAGACTGCCGTTGAGGCTGCTCATCGGGCTGCAGGCGCAGGGCTCCAACTCACCATCATCGGTGACGGGGTCGCACTGCCGCGGATCCGCGCGCTTGCCGAGAGACTCGAGGGTTCGAACATCGAGTTTCGACCGCCCGTCCCCAGCTACGAGGTCAGGGACGCCTATCAAGGCGCAGACTTCGCTCTGGTGTCCTTGAAGGATCTGCCCGCGTTCCGAGGGACGATCCCCTCCAAGCTGCAGGCCGCCCTCTCCTACGGTGTCCCGGTGATCTCCACTGTCCAAGGTGACGTCCGTCACCTCGTGGAGGACCTCGAACTCGGGTTCACCGCAGACGCGGAGGACACTTCATCGCTCGAAGTGGCGTTCCGCGATGCCGCCGGCCTCGAAGGAGAGGAGCGCCAGCTGATGTCGGCTCGGGCCTCCGCCGTGTACCGAGAACGCTTCTCTCGTGAAGGCGCGTGTGCCGCCTTGGGAGAGCTTCTGGCGGACGCCGTGCAAGGAGCTCGAATTGACCACGAGCGAAGGGATCTTGGCGATGCAGACCACTTTGTCCGATGACCCGCCTGCGGAGCTGGATAGGCACACGCCTCTGGGGTCCGTCCTGGGTGGTTGGCAGCGCTCGCGAGATGCGGCGGGTGGACACCTCCCCCCTAGCTGCTTCCGTCAATCGCAACAGCCCAGACCACCGAGCCGTGGAAACCGAGGTGCCGGGACACGCGCGCAGCTGGTCACAGCTGCGGGTCCCGCTGCGATCGACCAATTGAGCGCGCCCAGTATGCGGCGACGGGAACTGCAGGCATCCATTGGGTTCGTCGCGAGAGACACGAGCATCTGTCCTCGCGGTGGTGCCCCGTCCAAGCGCCGCCTCTCCGTGTCACCAACTCGAGGCGAGATATGATGACCACGACCGGCAACGGAGTAGGGCATTCGTGAAGGTACTTGTGGGCCACCCCGGCCGCCAGCATTCATTCAGATTGGCCACCGCCATCAAGCGGGCGGGCGTACTGGAAGCGTATGCCACCACGGTGTATCAGGGTCGCCGCTCGGCGACGCGTATCCTTTCTCGGTTTCTGCACGGGCAGGCACAGGAACGTGCGGCCGCCCGCGTTATGCGAGATCTCGATGATGCAGATGTCATTCAGTACGGTGAGATCCTGGAACTGCTTAGGCTTGGCGTATCCAGAATCAGTTCAAACGGGAGCCTTTCCTACCTACTGATGCGTGTAACGTCGCAATACTTCCAACTGCGATGCGCAGCGTATGCCATTAGGCACAGGGTTGACGTTGTGATAATGTATGATACCAACGCTTCCACCTGCTTTCGAATACTCAGATGGCGGGCGCCGCAGATCACACGGGTAATAGACCACGCTCATCCCTGCAGGTACGCGCTGCGAAATGTGTACCAAGAATTGATGCCTAGCTGCGGGCCCTTTACCGACACGCTACGCGAGCGATTCATCTCCAGTGAGAAGATCGCAAATCGCGCCGGCCGGGAAGTTAGGCTTGCAGACCACCATATCGTCGCGTCGTCGTTCTCGAAGGCCTGCGCGCTTGCATCAGGGGCTGACGAAGAGTCCGTTTCGGTCGTCCCATATGGTGTCGAACTTGACAAGTTCCGATCATCACCAAGAGCTAGGGACGGGAAATTTCGATGCCTTTTCGTTGGCGAAGTCGGCCAACGAAAAGGGATCTACCAACTATTGCAGGCCGCGAAAGCTCTGCATAATGAAGGGGTCGCCTTCACCGTCATTGGAGGGGGGTTCGAGTATCGCCGCGACCTATATTTGCCATACGCCGATGTGGTTGACTTCCGCGGGCGTGTATCATTTCCGGAACTTCAGGAAGCCTACAGGGAATCCGATGTGTTCGTGTTCCCTGCTCTTGGGGAGGGGTATGGGCAAGTACTTCTCGAGGCGATGGCAGCGGGGCTGCCGGTAATCTGTACGGCGAACTGTGCGGGTCGCGACCTAGTAAGCGACTGGGGGAATGGGGTGATCGTCGAGGCAGGCGCCTACGAACCGATTGTGAATGCAATTCGACGCCTGCGCGACGATCGCGCGCTGCTCGAAGAAATGTCGGTGAAGGCCCAAGTCACCTCGACCGCCTACACGTGGGACGCATACGGGTCCGCCATAAGCACTTTGCTAGAGCACATCCAGCGCGGCTCGGTTCGGTGAGGAAATGAACGGCAAGGATCGGCGCCAAGAGGGCGACACGCGAGCAGGTCTAGGCGCGGGGAAGCGTCTTCACGGACCGCGAGTCGCGAGGCCAGGCATCCTTCGACACGCTTCATACGACGGTGCATCTGTGGAGAACGTGGCACCGCCCTGGGGGTGGGCGGCATCCTTCCTTCTTGGTGCCGGACTTGCGATTCTGATCGTTGCATGGCCGTCCGGGCTTGGTCCCGCTCTCAATGCGCAGTATGGATGGGCGCTCATCTGCTACACGACGGTGGCCATCGGAATGTTGGGGGTGATCTTCTGGATACGGCTGGATCCACTCGATCCGATGCTCGTGTTCAGTCTACTGTACCTGGGCATTTTCGGCGTGCAGCCAGCGGTTGACATTCAGACCGGAACAACACTGTTCTATGGCGAGGACCTCTCTGAATATGCGGAACCAGCGCAGATGATTGCAACGCTAGGGTATATCTTCGCATGGTTCGGATGGGCTAGCGGGATGGGCTGGCGCCCCGACCCAGGTCAATCGAGACTGCGCGCCGACTCGACCGATAGTCATTTCCAGGAGGGCGTCCCGGCGGCCCGCAGAAATGCGCTTCTTCTGTGGGCCGTGGCCTTTGGGGCTTCTATTCTCAATAGCATGATGATGGGAAGAAGCCCGATCTACATCATCACCCTCGGCGGGGCGGGCGTCGCAAACCAGACTCTTGCGGAGACGCAGTCGGGCTTCGTTGGATTCATGGGAATCGCGACCATACCGTGCGCGGTGCTCTATGCACGGAGCCATGGGCATCGTGTCATCAACCTGTTTATGCAGATGGCCACCTTCCTTTCCCTCGCCATAAGCGGATTTAGATACATCATTGTCATATTTGTAGTGGCGCACATCGTCGCTTGGTCAATCCAGCGACAGAAGAGCCCCCGGGTCGTGATGGTGGCTGTGGCTGGCTTTCTAGTAGCACTATTCAGCGGAGCAATGGAATTCTATCGCACGGGAATGAGGCAGGGTCTCCAGGTAGATTGGTCAGGGTTTGGGTGGGGCACCGTTATGGATGCAGTAACCGGCAATCTCGCGATCTACAAGTCATTCTACGCTGTGGTGTCCAGCGTGCCAGATCTGATCCCTTTCGGTCTTGGTCGACAGATGGTCTTTCAATCCGCCACGATGTTCATACCGCGAGCAATATGGCCCGACAAACCTATCGCGGTGGTGAATGATCCAATCAAGGCAGTTTCGCCGTACGCGGGCACAGCTGGTGCGGCGTACCCAAACATCGGAGAGTTCTACTTCGAGTTCGGTTTGATCGGGGTTATCTTGGCGATGCTGGTGTTTGGATTTCTCATGGCTAGGTCTCGGCGGGCTTGGCGCTACTCTGGCAGCATCTATGAAATCGTGCTTTACGCCTGTTGGACCGGCTCGGTCTTTCAACTCACCATTAGAGGATATACTCCGACGAACATATACCTTGTGCTCATGCTGCTTGGCCCGACGCTCCTGCTCCGGAAGTTTTCGCGGTTGAGGAATCGTGGTGCGCGCCGAGCGAACGGGCATGCGCACCGCGCCGTGGATGGAGAGCCGGCTTGGAGGACTCCATCGTCGATCTCGCGCGATTCGTGGCGCTCGGTGGGATACGGATAGCGTCATGCCTACATCGCTGTCGGCGAGCGGCCGGCGAGCCGCCAACCCGCGGGTTTTCGAAGGGAGGCGGGTTCGGCCAGCCCCGTTCCACTTGTTGTTGGGTGGTCGAGGTTCATTATTCAGCCCCGACGTGAAGATCGACGGTTTCGTAGGTCGTGCGTTCGCGAAGGCCGCCAGCTTACGCATGACGGTATGGGGTGAGCGAGCTTGATGCGGTCAGTCTCGAGCAACTTCCTGTGGGCATCGGGCTACCAAGTTGTTGCGGCAGTATCTCCAGTCATAACGGCTCCCTATCTTGCGCGTGTCCTAGGCCCGAGTGGCGTCGGAACTTACAGTTGGGTCGTGTCGGTCGGGGCTCTTGTGAGCACCATAAGCCTCATTGGCACCTACGGGTTCGGGAGCCGTGAGACGGCGTATTCCCGTGATGACTTGGCGTCGGTCTCGCGCCTCGTTTCATCAGTGATGTTCATTCGGGTCGCCTTGGGAATGATTGGTAGTATCGTCTTTCTAGCCTGGGCTGCGACATCGTCGTTACCGTTCGAATTCTTCGCGATCTATGCTGTTTGGTTACTCGGAAACGCGTTCGATGTGTCATGGGTGTTCATTGGGCTCGAGTACGTTAGGCCAGCTGTTCTGAAGAACGTGGTGTCACGATTGGTCGTTACGGGCGGCGTCTTTGTTGTAGTGAGATCTGCTGATGATGTTGGCAGCTACCTTGGACTCACCGCTGCGACTCTGGTCGTGGCCAACCTGAGTGTGTATCGTGAGGTGGCGCGCGTCCTGGGGCCCGTTGGTGGGTCGGCATGGCTAAAGTCTTGGCCGTCGGGTAACGAGCTGGCGCAGCAGCTCCATGGCTCTGTCTTGCTCTTTGTGCCCCAGATCCCAGTGCTTGTGAATCAGTATGCGGGGCGTGTTCTTATCATGGCGCTGGTCGGATCTTCCCAAGAGCTGGCATTCTTCGATCAGGCCGACAAGATCGTCGGCATACCTCTAGCGTTGCTCACAAGTCTTAGTGCGGTCGCTATGCCTCGTGCAGCACATGCCTTCAAGAGCGGTGACATGGAAGGCCTCTATTCGTTCCTAATCGGGAGTGTGCAGGTGACCTGCCTTGCGGCTATCCCGGCTGCGGTAGGTCTCATGATTGTGGGTCCTCAATTTGTTCTGTGGTTTCTCGGGCCAGAGTTTGCGTCGTCGGGGTATGTCGTGGCTACCCTGGCGCCCTTGCTCATATTCTCTTCAGTGGGCTATATTGCGAGCTTTCAATATCTCACGGCGGTCAATTCGCTCCGAGTTGTCACTTGGGTAAACGTTGCGTCGGCCGGTGTTAACGTGCTGCTAAATATCATTCTTGTTCCTCGGCTGGGTGCGGTGGGGTGTGCGATTTCCGCTCTGGTGGCCGGCGCGCTCTCCTGCCTTGTGTTGGCGTTTGTTATGTTTGTCCGATGCGGTCTTATGCGGGCCGCGTCGAGCCTGGTGCGGTATGGCGTCTACGGGACGGTGATGGGCGTAATGATTCTCGTCGTCAACCGGCAGGTTGGGTCTGGGATGGGCGTGGTTGCAATCGATCTGGTGTTGGGCTTCGTCATCTATCTTGGCTTGTTGCTCGCTTTTCGGGATCAAGGTCTCGGGCTGTTGATGTCAAGCCTCAAGCGACTCCTTCCGAGGCAAAGGTCAGCCTGAACTCGTCTTTGTGGGCACAGCTGGACGTGTGGAGTGCCAGTACGACGGCAGATCTGGCCACGGCAACGAAAGTGAGTGGAAGCAAACGATTCAACTCATCTGTGTGTCTGGTGCCGTCGGCATGCATGTAGTCCTGAGTTGTGATATGGAGTGGATACCATCGTGTGCATCCGGGACCGCAGGTCCTCACCATGCAAGACTACCGTCGGACCTGCGGCGGTGCCCTTTGTGGGCTCATCGCAATCGGGGGTGTAGGCGGGGTGTGATCGCGGTTGGCGCGTCGGTGCCCGGGTAGGGGTCGAGGTCTTCCGAGGATGGAGGTTCTCACACCGTTCATCTGGAAGACCTCGACGTGCCCGACGCTACCTTCGCTGCCCCTGACCTGACCACCTTCTGCCGTCTCGACGAGCTGGGGCTCGTCGCGATCGGTCAGCGCCTCGAAATGGCACGAGCGGTGATCGCCTGCCGGGTTGTGGAGCCTGATGACTGGTGCCACCGCTGCGGGCAGCATGGAGTGCTGCGGGACACCGTGGTGCGTCGGCTGGCGCACGAACCGCTCGGCTGGCGGCCCACGGTGCTGGAGGTGCTCGTCAGGCGGTACCGGTGCGCCGACTGCTGTCATGTGTGGCGGCAGGACACCAGCCGTGCTGCCGAGCCCAAGGCGAGGCTGTCGAGGCGTGGCCTGCGGTGGGCGCTGGAAGGGATCGTGGTCCAGCACCTGACGGTTGCCCGGGTCGCCGAAGGCTTGGACGTCAGCTGGAACACCGCGAACAGTGCGGTCCTGGCGGAGGGCAAGCGGGTCCTGATCAACGATGTGGCCCGGTTCGATGGCGTCACCACGATCGGCGTCGATGAGCACGTGTGGCGCCACACACGACGCGGCGACAAGTACGTGACCGTGGTCATCGACCTGACCGGTCCCCGCACGGGCAAGGGCCCGGCCCGGCTGCTCGACATGGTCGAGGGCCGCTCCAAAGCCGTGTTCAAGACCTGGCTGGGCGAACGTGACCAAGCCTGGCGCGATGCTGTCGAGGTGGTCGCGATGGACGGGTTCACCGGGTTCAAGACCGCCACCACCGAGGAGTTGCCCGACGCGGTCGCGGTGATGGACCCCTTCCACGTCGTCCGCCTCGCCGGCGACGCCCTCGACAAGTGCCGACGCCGCGTGCAGCAAGACCTCCACGGCCACCGCGGCCGGGTCGGAGACCCGCTCTACTCCGCCCGCCGGACCCTGCACACCGGCACTGACCTGCTCACCGACAAACAGAAGAGCCGCCTCGACGCCCTGTTCGCCGACGATGCTCACGCCGCCGTCGAGGTCACCTGGGCCGCCTACCAGGCCATGATCACCGCCTACCGGCACCCCGACCCCGCCCGCGGGCGCGATCTGATGAACAAGCTCATCACCAGCCTCAGCCACGGCGTGCCGGCCGCGCTCGTCGAGCTCCGCACCCTCGGCCGGACCCTGAAACAGCGGGCCGGCGACGTACTGGCCTACTTCGAGCGGCCGGGCACCAGCAACGGCCCCACCGAGGCCATCAACGGCCGCCTCGAACACCTCCGCGGCTCCGCCCTCGGCTTCCGAAACCTCACCAACTACATCGCCAGATCGCTACTCGAGACCGGCGGATTCAGACCCCAACTACACCGTGGATTGTGAAGAGCCCCTTTGTGCCCTGAGGCTTCAACACCACGGCCTAGGTGCTAGCCACCGTTATCAGAGCGGCTCTGTCGACGCCCGAGGACCGACGGATCTTGTCGTCGCCGCATACCCGAGTAGTCGCGTGTCCTCGAATGGTTGAAACAGTGCTGCAGCCGATCGAGGTTCATGTATTATGTGGGACGACTCGTTCCGGAGTCGACAACAGGAGGCCTCCAATCATGAGTCCGAGACGTCTTTGGATCATCTCGTGGATATTCAAGCTAATTCCTCCTAGCAGGGGGCACGTGCTGAAAGCCCGACTCTTGCGATGGGCTGGTGCTGAGATTGGGCGAAATGTTCAGATCATGTCAAGCGTGCGAGTTTTAGGAGACTTCTCGCTCGTTCTTGGCGATTACTGTTCCATTGGGCATGAAGCGCTGTTGACGGGACCCAGGGGAAGCTCAATCGTACTTGAGGATCACGTGATGGTTGGCATGCGTACGGTGCTCGTGACGGGAAGTCATAGATTCTCCGTCGACGGTCCATGCATTGAGAAGGAGGGAGTAAGCGCCGACATTCGGATATGTGGTGGCGCTGCTGTGTCGACCGGGAGCATCATTGTTCCCGGTATTACCGTCGGACGAATGGCGCATGTGGCAGCTGGCGCAGTTGTGACGAGGGATGTTCCGGAGTATTGCCGTGTTGGGGGTGTTCCGGCGCGCCATATCCGTGACTTACGGGATCCACGATAGTGAGTATCGGGTAGGGCAAGGCCGGGTAACCCGGCTCGTCGGCGAGCGAGGAATCTAGTTCCTGCGCGGATGATCCTCTTTGATCCGGCCGAAGCGTTCGCATATGGGGCAATGCGCGCGAGGGCGCTCGCTGCAAGTTATGGGCCTCCGAGGCGATCAGAGAGACCTAAGAGAAGGTCCCGTACCACTTCGCGGCTCTGGAACTGCTGCTGGGCGATGCGTCGGCTCTCCGTCCTAGCCATCGCCCGCCACGTGGCCTGGCTGTCTACGACGAGGTCGAAAGTCTTGGTGGCTGCCGCAGGGTCATCGTAGCTGAATACGTACCCGTTCTTCCCTTCGATGACAGCTTCTGGATGATTACCCACGTGTGACGATAGCAATAGTGGCAGGCCGCTCCAGAGTGCCTCGAGGACCGTTAAGGGATTTGGATCGGAAACGGATGGCAGGAGAAAGCAGTCCGCCAGCGCATACAACTCCGCCATTTCATCTTGAGTGCGTTGCCCTAGGAGGCGTAGATCGACGTCGTAGGTACGGGCGAGGGCACTGAGGGTACCCGCTTGTTCGCCGCTCCCGGCGACAATGAATAGGGAGTTCCGCCGGCGCGCCATGTCGCTCGCGAGTTCAAGCATCTTGTCGACACCCTTGACTCGGGTTAGCCGGGCCGGGGTAACGAAGGCGAACTTCGCTTGATCAATACCGTACTTTCTGCGCAGTTCGTCACGTCTCGTCCGCAGCCTGAGGTGCTCCCTGTTGTAAAATCGATCGTCGATAGTGTTTGGGAACCTAATAATGTGATCGCAGTGGCGGGAGTATTTCTCAATGAACTGGTCTGCCAGCGTTCCTGGAGATAGGAATCCGTCGAAGTGCGGGTAAGTTGCCTTGCGGGCAAATTCGCGGATTGTTCGCGTTGGCAAGGAGCGTCGAGTCTGCTCGCTAAGGTGGCTTTCGGACCAGAAGAACGTCAAGAAGGGCTTGCTGGTGGTCCTCTGAATCCAAAGCGCTTGCCACACTGCGGGAGCCAGGTAGCTGCCTGCGCAAATGACCACATCGGGGCTAGCTCGTTGGAAGACTTCGCGAAGACCCCGAGTGATGTGAGTGTAAGTTCCGGCAATGGTGGCGGTAGTGCCTTGGAGTAAGACGGTTGCCTCCGTCCGAAGATCCGAATAGGACCACGGGCGGTCGGGCTCGGTCTCCGACATTGCGGCGATGGTTATGCTGCCGTGCATGGCGCGGAGTTGCTGTTCAATCTCGCCGAACAGCGCCATGCGATATGGCGTGAGGATATTAGTAAGGACAAGTATCTTCATGGGAGGTTTCACGAAGCGGTTGGTCTCCTGCTTGATTGAGGAGTTCTGTGATCAGTTCTATGTACTGGCGGGCGCGCTCGGGGGCAGAGGTCAGTGTCCGAGCCTTCCTGGCGGCGGCTTGACGGTAGGCACGTATCTGGCTGTCGCTGCCTAGAACCGCTGAGATCACGGCTGCGCTGCCGTGCGCATCGAGCGGGTCAAAGTATACGGCGGCATCCCCGCAGACATCCCGTACGAAGGGACGATCCGATGCGAATAGCAGACCGTTGGCGCACAATGCCTCGAGTGGTGTGGCGGAGAACGATTCCAGTAGACTTGGGAATATCGCCGCGGTGCACTGTTGATTGAGGTTCGCGATCATTGAGATAGGCACGATGCCAGCGTTGATGCAGGCGTGGCGAAACGTGTCGGTCGAGCTCGCCCACTCATCCTTGGTGAATGTGACGACAAACCTGCAATCAGTTCCGAGGGCGCCAAGTTCGTCGCGGAGGGCAGGCAAGAATTCGTGGTTCTTGTGAGAATACTTCCGAGCAACGTATGCGAACAGCACTGTCTGCGGGGGAATCCCCGCTCGCAGATCCCATTCAAAGGGTTGCAACAATTCCGAGTCGGTGATTGCGCGATTTGCTGTGTTTGGGATGATCCTTGTTCGGCGGGGATCGTATTTCATCCTCTGATTGAATGAGCGCATAAGGGACGGCGACTCGGACACGAGAACGTTCTCGTTGGAGAAGATCTGGCGCGAAATCCACCCTCGTGCGGCTCGCTTTAGCCGCGCACTGATCGGCCCTGGCGCAAGTCCATCGGGCCAAGCATATACCGACGTCACGTCTGCGATGCCTGTGACTGTCGTCCGTGCGCGTCGACGACCGTACCTTGGGCCGAATACGGTCATCTGCAACTGGTGGATGCGCTGATTTGGGGCTAGCCACGCGCGAGGGCTCCACCAGTGATGGTCCGTGACTATCGCGGATGAGCGGGAACCGTTCTCGGCGAGGTTCTCTGCGACTTGAGGTGTTACCTCAATGCGAAGGTCGTTGAGCCATGGGTGAGCCTGAAGCATGTCGGCATCCTCGCGGAAGCGAATGAACTCATCGATCAACGACGCGGCAACCTGGACGCCGCCGCCGACCCTCAGATTGGAGGCATCGAGGAGTACGGCACTTGGTCGATCCTTGGCGCTCATGCGACTCATGCGCTTCACCGACCTGCCCGGACGGATTCGACTCTACGCATGGCCTTCGCCGGTTCTCCATGCGTGTCTTTGATGCGGGATCGAGGAGGCCATGTGCGCCTGTGGATCCTCGGCGCGAGGTTGCACGCCCCCCGGTTCGGTGAATGGTCGTCGGACTGCCTAGGGGTGGGCACTGGGTCGAATGAATGCCCTAGGTGCGGCGCGTTGGGACTCGAGCTGGTGTTACTGTGCCGCCGGAGACCTGCCTTCATCTCTCGCATCTCTCGCCCAGCCACGTGCCTATGGTATAGGCCTTGAGCGGCTAGGCCCGCGGGTGCCATCGGGTGAGCAGCACCATGGACAGGCGCTGCTCGTAGTTCAATCCCGGAGGAAGATTCGGCTCCGGGAGCGGTGCGAGCAGAAGTGGAGTGGTGATGATCGGCGGGATCGTGTTGATTACGGGCGGAACGGGTTCGTTCGGCTCAACGGTGTCACGGCGACTCCTGGATACTGATGCGAGCGAGGTTCGTGTTCTCTCTCGTGACGAGGCGAAGCAGGATGACATGCGGCGCTGGCTGGGTGATAGCCGCGCGAGGTTCTACGTGGGGGACGTTCGTGATCCGGCATCGGTTCGAGAGGCGATGGCTGGGGTCGACTACGTCTTTCACGCAGCTGCGCTGAAGCAGGTTCCATCTTGCGAGTTTTTTCCGTTGCAGGCGGTGGCCACCAATGTGCAGGGCAGCGCGAACGTCATTCAGGCGGCGCACGAGTGTGGCGTGAAGTCGGTGGTGTGCTTGAGCACGGACAAGGCGGTCTACCCGATCAACGCTATGGGTATGAGCAAGGCGATGATGGAGAAGGTCGCTCAGGCGTTCGCTCGCAACCACCCGGAGTCAAACACCACAGTGTCGATCACCCGCTACGGCAACGTGATGTACTCTCGGGGCTCGGTGATCCCGTTGTTCGTCGAGCAACTGCGTGCAGGCAAGCCGCTGACGGTTACCGACCCCGCGATGACACGGTTCCTGATGTCGTTGGACGAGTCGGTCGAACTGGTGCAGTACGCGTTTGAAAACGCGCAGCCGGGCGACCTGTTCGTCAAGAAGGCGCCGGCCTCCACAATCGCTGATCTGGCCCGGGCGGTCGCGTTGGTGCTGGGTGTGGACGAGCCCGAGATTCAGGTGATCGGTACCCGGCACGGGGAGAAGCTATACGAATCACTGCTGTCTCGAGAAGAGATGGCGAAGGCCGAGGATCGCGGCGACTACTACCGCGTGCCGCTGGACGCTCGTTCCCTCGACTATGGGTTGTTTGTTGAAGATGGCGAGGGCGAGGTCGCCGAGATCGACGACTACACCTCGCACAACACGACACGGCTCACCATCGAAGAGACCGCCGAAGTCATCGAGAAGCTGCCCAAGATGCAGGAAGTCCTGGCTGAGGTGCGCCGGTGAGAGCCGAAACAAGCATTGCGGTCACGGGGCCGCAGGGGTTCGTCGCGTGGCACCTGCGGTGCGCTGCGCGAGCACGGTGGGGTGGTGATCTGATCGGGTTGGACGTCGCGGAGTTCGCCGATCCGGCCCGGCTCGACGCCGGATTGGCCAAGGCGGACGCGGTCGTCCACCTGGCGGGGGTGAACCGGGCGAGCGACCCTTCGGAGATCGAAAGGACGAACCCGTGGCTCGCCGAGCAGTTGGTGGCGTCCCTGGATCGGCTGGGACGGACGATCCCGATCGTGTACGGCAACTCGATCCACTCGCTGGGTGACTCGGTCTTCGGGGTCTCCAAGCGGCGGGCAGCCGAGATCCTGACTGACTGGGGCGCGCGATCGGGAGCGCCCGTGATGGACGTTCTGATGCCGAACCTCTTCGGTGAGCATGGTGTCCCCAACTACAACTCCGTGGTCGCCACCTTCTGCCACGCGCTGGCGCGCGGGGAATCGCCGAGCGTGGTGGACGACAAAGAGTTGCCCCTGCTCCACGTGGGCGACGCGGTGGATCGCCTGCTCGACCTGGCCGTCGCGCCAGAGTCCGGTCAGATCACGTTGCCCGGCCGCCCGACGTGGGTTAGCGAACTGGCCACTCGTCTCGGGACGATCGCCGATGAGTACCGTTCAGGCCGGTTGCCGGACTTGTCCGACCCGTTCACCAAGCAGCTCTTCAACACCTACCGGTCGGCAACTTTCCCGGGGTCGTTCCCGATTCATCCCACGCCCGCGGAGGACCCGCGCGGCCGGCTGGTCGAGGCCGTCAAGGGGCGTGGCGGGCAGACCCAGGTGTTCTACTCGACCACCACCCCGGGATTCACGCGCGGTCAGCATTGGCACCGTCACAAGGTGGAGCGATTCCTCGTGCTGGCGGGTGCGGGGGAGATGCGGCTGCGACGGCTGTTCACCGACGATGTGGTGACGTTTGCGGTGAGCGGTGATCGCCCGGCCATCGTGGACATGCCCACCTGCTGGGCGCACTCGATCACCAACACCGGCACGGACCCCCTGGTGACGCTGTTCTTCGCCGATGAGCTGTACGATCCGGCCAACCCTGACACGATCCCCGAGGACGTCTGATGAAGGTCATGACCGTGGTGGGCACCCGCCCGGAGATCATCCGGCTGGCGGCCGTGATGCGTCGGCTGGACTCGACCGAGGGCATCGAGCACGTGCTGGTGCACACCGGGCAGAACTGGGATCGGCAACTCAACGAGGTGTTCTTCGAGGATCTGGGGCTCCGGCCGCCGGATCACGTCCTGAACGTTGACGTGTCGTCACTCGGCGCGACCCTGGGGGACATCCTGCGGCGCACGGAGGAGGTGCTCGACGCAGAGAAGCCTGACGCGTTCCTGGTGCTGGGAGACACCAACAGCGCGCTCAGCCTGATCATCGCCAAACGCAAGCGGATACCGACCTACCACATGGAGGCCGGCAACCGCTGTTTCGACGCCAACGTGCCCGAGGAGACCAACCGCCGACTGGTTGACCACACTGCCGACTTCAACCTCGCTTACACCGAGCACGCCCGACGAAATCTGCTGGCGGAGGGCCTGCACCCGCGCAGAGTGATTGTGACGGGGTCTCCGATGGCCGAGGTGCTGGAGGCGCATCGCTCGGCGATCGACGTTTCACCGGCCCTGGATGCGTTGGGTGTCTCGCCGGGCGGCTACTTCCTGGTCTCGGCTCACCGCGAGGAGAACGTCGATTCGCCCGAGCGTCTGAGGCTGATGCTCGGGTGCCTGAACCAAGTCGCAACCGAGTGGAGGTTGCCGGTGCTGGTCTCGACCCACCCGCGCACCCGAAAGCGCCTGGAGGCCCTGTCCGGCGCCGAGGTGAACCCTCTGGTCAGGTTCCATGAGCCGTTCGGGTTCCTCGACTACAACCGCCTGCAACTCGGCGCGGCCTGCGTGCTGTCTGACTCCGGCACCATCGCCGAGGAGTCCACCATCCTGGGGTTCCCGGCGGTGACCTTGCGCTCGTCGATCGAGCGCCCAGAGGCCTTGGACACCGGCGCCATCACCATGACCGATCTGGACGCCGAAGCCGTCGTGCGGGCGATCCGATTCGCGACGGGGCGAGCTGGCACCGTGCCCGATGGATTGTCCCGCGGTGGTGAGCGTCCCGCGGACTACAAGATCACCAACACGTCCGAACGCGTGGTGAACTTCATCCTGTCCACCGCCTTTCAGCACGACTTCTGGTCCGGCCTGAGGTAGGGCAGCCGAATAGCCGGTCGATCGGGTGTGCCTTAGGTCAGCGTTTCGGATCGGTCCACGCGTCTCCGGCGACGCTATCGCCGCCGCGGGCGATGGCGACCAGGCTGGCAGGTGCCTTCCAGAGCGCCTTGGTAATGCGAGCGACCCTAGCGCGAAGCAGCGGCAGGTCCCCTTCGGGGATCGGTCGGGAGGCGCGCATCATCACCTCCGGTGGCCAAAGCATCACGCGGGCCCGGGCAAGTATCTGGCGCGGTTCTCCTTCGCCTAGGTAGCGCAGCCACACCCGGATGCTGGGGACGCGTCCGTCCAGCTTCCGCTGCCATTCGGCCAAGTCGTCGACCGAAATGTCCTCATTGGTTGGGTCGACCGGGACGTCGAGGCGTTCCCAGATGGCTCCGAGCGATTGTACGCAACCGGTCGCCCTGGCCAGGTCAGAGAGATCGCGGCGTTGTTCGAGCGTCCAGCTTGATGAGAGGGCCGCCAGATCATTCAGGTCTCTTGCTTGCGCGGGATCGTCGCCGGCGCTGCGAATTGAATGGAGGGACATGATTGCGACGCTTCCGGACCAGTCGGCGATCGGGATCAGTCGGCCCGCGACCGTCGCCAACTGACGTCGTTCCCAGAGCGCATCGAAAGTCCGCTCAGGCGCGGCGAGGAAGCCGGGGAATCGGTGGTGGGCGTCTATGTCACACGGCCAGGTGTCATTGATGTAGGTCAACGAATGGTGCGGAGCGGGAAGATCGCTGAACTCGCCTACTCGGACGCGCCATCCCCATCCCTCGAGCTGTCGGGTGAAGGCGGTGAAGCCATCCGGCTCGATGAGCACATCAATGTCGGCTGGCGTGTGCGCGGTCCGCAGCCCGTGGTGACTCGCCACAATCCCCTTGATCGCCAACACCCGCACGCCGGTGAGTTCGGCCGCCTTCGCCGCGAGGGCGTAGGCCAGCCGGATCGCCTCGTCCTGCCGCAACGAGCCGACCTGCGGGTGGGCGTCCAGGGCGATGGCGACTCCTTCCTCCGGCCGGCCAGACTACGCCGGAGAGACCGAGTGGTGCGTCCATTCCCGGTGAGCTGGTCAGGGCGCCGCCTGCGTCGTGGGGCACGATCAATGCAACGTGCTGAGACGGGCCGTTCCGGTCAATCGATGGTGGTACTTCTTTGCGCAGAGGGTCGAGGCGGGCCACGGAGGTGAGGCCGAACCCGACGCAGCACGGGGAGGCTTCATGGCAGTCGGGGAATCGTCTGACGCGCGGGCGTCGAGATCAGTCGGCGTCGCGCGACGCGCGTATCGCTGGGCCCGGCTGCCCGGAGCGCTGCTGCTCCTGACCGCACTCGCCCTCACCGGGCTCGGAGCGCAACCCGCACGCGCGGAGACGTCACTGACCGCGACCTGGGTGCTCACCGGAGGGTCGGTGAAGCCGGCCTGGGGCGGAACCGCGGATCTGATCGCAACTCCGTCGGGCCCCAGAGTGCTGGTCGCGGGAGGGCAGGTGGGCGACCATCCCACGGCCGACACCTGGCTGTACGACGCCCAGACGAAGCACTGGACGCCGGGACCGGCTATGAACCGAGCGCGCTTCGCCGCCCGCTCGGTGCTGCTCGACGATGGTCGGGTGCTCGTCGTCGGGGGCGACAGTCGCGATTCCGACAACGTCGCAACCCCGAACGCGACGTACGAGTTCTACGAGCCCGTCGCTGGCACCTGGTCCGATCCCCTTGAGCTGCCTGGACGTCATGACGCGGCCAGCGTTACCAAGCTCGCCGACGGGCGCGTCCTGATCGTGGGTGGCACCGACTACACCGATCCCGATGCGTCCGCGACCAGCGACGCGGTGCTGCTCGACCCCTCGGACGGCTCGGTGACGGCGCTGCCGTCACTGGAGTCCGGGCCCCGGTACAACGACAGCTCGCTGCTGCTGGGTGACGGTCGTGTACTGATCTCCGGAGGTCGGGATCCCAACGGCTGGCCTCTGCGTGGCCTCATCTACGACCCGCAATTGGCGACGTTCGCGACCACCTCGGGATGGCCCTCCGTGGGCGGAAGCGGGACTCTCCCGTACTCGAGCTCGGTCCTGTCCGCGCTACCTGATGGGCGCGTGATGGCGTTCAGCGCATGCAACTGGTCGAATGCGCGGCTGTATCAGCCGTCATCCGATACCTGGTCGAACGGGTATCTCCAGGCGACTCCGTACGAACTGGAGAACGCCCTGCACCAGGACGGCACGAGCGATGCCGACTTCCTCTCCGCTGCTGCAGCCGCCCTCGTCCGGCCCGAAGCCGAGCCGATCGACTACTGGTGGTTCTCCGAACCCGGTCAGTTGGCCCGCGGGCGGGGCGACTCCTGGGACTCCTGCAACGTCGGGGTGCAACTGCCTGACGGTGACGTCCTGGCGCTTCGTGGAAGCGACACCCGGCTGCTCACCACGCACCCCGCGGCAGTGGTGACCGTGACACCGGACGATCAGACGATGTCGTCCTACGACGCGGTTCCGGACTTCACGTTCACGTTGTCCGGTCTGCCTCAGGGCGTAGGACTTCTCGAACAACCGGCCTGCACCTCGGACGGCGTCGAGGGAATCCTCGAGGACATCCGACAGGCCGACGGAGGGGAGGGGCCGCGCGAGATCACATGTCGGGGCGGTCTGGCGCCGGAAGGCTACGGGCTTCGCTACAACACCGCGACCTTGACCATCTACACCTACAAGCTCGACAAGGCGGGCCCGTTCGCGCCCGGTGAAGAGTTCCACCTCGACGTCCGCCTGCCCGACACGCGTACCCAGACGGTCGCGGTCGGATGGCACCTGGCGGGTACGAACGTGGAGACGGGCGATTCCCAGGTTGCGCCGCTGGGCGAGTCGACTTACCGGATGACCCTGCACGCTCCAGCCGCCGAGGGCGTCTACACTCTCTCGGCCACCTGCACGCCGATCGTCTACTACTCCTCCGGGTCCAGTTGCGGCGCCGCCGCGGCCGGCGAGCAGTTCCCGATCACCGTGGCCGGAGGAACCGATGGCGACTCGGTCAGCGCGGATGTCGAGAATGGAGCACCGAACGGGGGCGATGGCAACCTGGACGGCATCCTGGACTCGGCGCAATCGAACGTGGTGTCACTTCGGGCCGCGGTCACTCCGGAAGGCTCGGGGACTCCCGCCTATGTGACCCTCGCGGCGTCAGAAGGCACGTCCTTCACGGCCGTGGCCGCAGTCGATCCGGGTGCGATCGCAGTAGCGCCCCCGTCCGGTGTGACGCTGTCGACGGGGTTGGTCACGTTCGCTCTCACCGGCGTGGCCACCGGGGCGGATCAGGTGGTGTCGATCTTCGTAGAATCCACCGCAGGGGTCACGGGGTACGCGAAGTACAACCCGACCACCCGCGTGTGGGCACTGCTGTCAACGGACCGCGTGCAGGTCGTCGACGAGCACCGCGTGAATATCCGGCTGACCGACGGTGGTGAGGGCGACGCCGACGGTTCCGCGAACGGCATGATCGACGACCCTGGTGGTCTGGCTTTCGACACCACTCCACCCACAGCCGAGATCAGCGGGGTTTCCGACGGCGCGTCCTATGTTCTCGGTGAGGTGCCGACGGCGGTCTGCCTGGCCATTGACGGTGAGTCCGGGCCGGCGGGTTGCGCGGCGGTGTCAACCGGTGGGAATGCGAACGGGACCGGCCGGATCACCTACACCGGGACGCCCACAGACCTTGCCGGAAACGTCGGTGCGCCGGTAACGGTGCACTACACGGTGACCTACCGTTGGGACGGCTTCCTTCAGCCGATCAACGACCCCGCGGCCGCACCCGGAACGTCCCGGAGCGTATTCAAGGCGGGCTCGGTCGTACCGGTCAAGCTGCAGCTGAAAGCGGCCGACGGCACCCTGGTTGCGCCCATCACGGCGCCCGTCTTCACCAGCGTGGAGCGGTTGGGTTCGACGACGCTCTCGCCCAACGAGTCCGTCAGCGAGGCCCTACCCACGACCGGCTCGCTCTTCGCCGCGATGGACGATCACTGGCAGTACAACTGGCGAACCAAGGGTCTGGAAGCGGGCTATTGGTATCGGATCAACGTGCGGCTGGACGACACCACGACACGTAGCGTCGTCGTCGGCCTGAAGTAGGCGGCGACGGAATGGCGGGCAGGGGCCGCGCATCTCGTCCTCCCTCGACGTCCGGACCGAGGCGGCGGCGTCGCCGGTGGGCGGCCTCGGTCGCGCTCGGGCTGGTGATCGCGCTTGCAGGGGTGGGAACTGACGCGGCTCTCGTCCTCGGGCGGATCGAACGCTTCCCCATCACCCCGCCGATCGCAGCCGCACCTGGGCCAAAAGTGTGGGTGATCGTCGGCGTCGACGACCGCAGCGCGCCTCCGCCCGGCCCGGACGTGCTCGGCGCCGCTCCTCCCGGCGAGCGCGCGGATATCGTCCTGCTGGCGGTTCGAGTGGACGGCCGCTATCGCCTCCTGTCGATCCCCAGGGACCTGATCGTCGACAAGGACGGTCATTCAGCCGAACGGCTCACCGATGTGATGACCCGCAGCCGACAGGCGTTCATGAACGCAATGTGCCGCACCATCGGGGTGGCCTCCAAGGATCTTCTTCTGGTCAAGTTCCCGGCGTTCGTGGGCGTGGTCGATGCCGTGCAGGGAGTGACGGTTGACACGCCGCACGGCTTGCGTGACCGCCGCGCGCATATCAGGCTCGAGCCGGGTCAGCACACCCTCGACGGCGGTGAGGCCCTGGCCTATGTGCGGTCCCGGCACGCCCTGTCGCTGGTGGATGGTCGATGGGTCGAGGAGCAGAAGGGCTTCTACGGTCGGCAGAACCGCGCCGCCGAGATCGCTTCGAAGCTGGCCGCGAAGCTGCGCGCGATGGGTGATCCACTCCTGTGGCGGCAGCTGGCGGTGGCCGCGATCCCGAGCATCGCGCTCAGCGCCGGGGCGAATCCGCTGGACCTGCTCGGCCTCCGCGACGCAAGCCTCGACTACGCCATCCTGCCCACCACCGACTACGGCAACCAGCTCGCTCAGTACGCCACTGCGGAAACCCACCGGGCGCTCGCTGAATTCGGAATCACTACCGGTTGCGTGCCGGCCGGCTGAACCCAGTTGTCTCGTCGCTCAGGGGCCCCTGCCGATCGTGGTAGCAACTCACGGGGACTGGCGGTTCTTCACCATCCGAGCAGGGCAGGTGCTCCGGCAAGCTGGGGTCCTGATCTGCCGACCCTCGGCCGGTCGGCAGTCATTCGCGGAACGCCTGCCTGTGAACGACGAGGAGTTATCCACAGATCCTGGATGTTTCGTTGCTGTGTTCGATTTCTGTCAGTAGGGGGTGCTGTACTTGGTCCATGGAAGTGACGGGGCTGCTGACAGCGGGGAGCGTGATCGACCAGATCACCGCCTTGCTCGACCGGGTCGACCCGTCCCGAGGCGGTCTCGACGCGGCCACCCGGTTGGCCTGGGTACGCTCGGCCCGACGCGCTCACGAACGGCTCGGCGCCCTTACTGCGATGCTCGTCGGCGAGGCCGACCGCGCGCATGCCGCCGAGCACACCACGGGAACGCCGCTGGCATCGTGGCTGGGCACGGGGGAGGTCTTGTCCCGGCGTGAGGCGAACGCCGCGGTCCGGGCCGGACGCGAGTTGGCCGAGCACCCCGAGCTGGCAGATGCTGCCACGGGCGGGCGCGTGACGTCCGGGCAGTCGCGGGCGATTGGACGGGTGCTGGACGAGTTGGCGCCCCAACTCGACGCCTCCCAGCAGGCCCACGCCGAGCAGGTCCTGGTGGATCTCGCCGACCGGATGGACGCCGACCAGCTCCGCCGCGCCGCCGACACCGTGCTCGCCAAGGTCGCACCCTCCGACGCCGACGAACTGCTGGAGACCAAGCTGCAGCGTGAGCACGAGGCCGCCGTGCGGGAGCGGTCCTTCCGCTACTGGCACCGGGGCGGGTCGATGCACTTCGAAGGGTCGTTGCCCCGCGCCGATGGCGCGCAGTTCATCGCCTTGATCGACGCGCACACCGAGAAGCTCCGTCGAACGGTGGTCGACGCCCGAGATCCGCTGCTGACGGTCATCACGCCCGAGCAACGTCGAGCCGACGCGCTCACCAGCTTGGTCCGCGCGGCCGCCAACACCAAGCCCGACGCTGGTCTTGGCTCGGTGCGTGTCGTCGTCACCATCGACTATGAGAAGCTCCGCGCCGAAGCGGCCGGTGCAGGACTGATCGGGCCGGATGCCCGGCTGTCCGCAGGCGAGCTGCGTTTGCTGTGCTGCCGGGCGGGCCTCCTTCCTGCCGTGCTCGGCGACGCGTCAGAGCCGCTCGATGTGGGCCGGGAGCGCCGGCTGGTTACCGCAGCCCAGCGCGTCGCGTTGACGTTGCGCGACGGCGGGTGCGCCTTTCCCGGCTGTGACGTCGCGGCGAACCGGTGCGAGGCTCACCACATCGTGCCGTGGTGGAGTGGGGGTCGCACCGACTTGTCGAACCTGGCCCTTCTGTGCCGACACCACCACGGGCTGATTGAGCCCGCTCGATACGGTGTGCGCGACCAGTGGGAAGTCCGAGTCGCGCTCGACGGGCTCCCGGAGTTCATCCCGCCGAGACGCTTCGACCGCGACCGTCGTCCGGTGCGCAACCGACGCGTGGCGAATCTGGCGCGCGCTGGCTGAAGCCGCGGAGGTGTGAGCTTGGCGCGCTGGGTCGACCGCTGATGGTGTCGGCCGGCCCTCTGGCTGGGTGGAGTCGGGCTGGAGGCGTGTCCGACTGTGAGGAAGATACGTGCTCGGGGACCATCGACCGGTAGCATCGAGACGGCCCCGCCAGGCCAATGGTGGTTCTTGGGGGGCATCAATGGACTTGGGCGACTACGCTCGCGTGGCGCGCGCCTACTGGGCGGGTGTCATCGCGTTCCTCCTGTCCGGCGTCACGATGGCCGCGCTGTGGACTCTCGCGCAGCCGAGGGCCTACACGGCCGACGCCAGTGGCTACGTCGCGGCTCGGGGGGCCACTGACCTGGGCACGTCGATGGTGGGCGACCAGCTCGCGGAGTCGAAGGTGAAGTCGTACCTCGACATCGGGGGGTGGCGGTCGGTGGCCGAGTACGCAATCACGGAGCTGCACCTCGACAGCACCCCAGAGCGCCTGGTGACCCAGGTGAAGGTCACCAATCCGACCGGAACCGTAATCCTGCAGGTCTCCGCGTCCGCATCCACCCCGGAGGCAGCTCGCGATCTCGCTGAGGCGTGGCTGCACGGCGTCGTGGCTCAGGTGGAGAAGATCGAATCTGCCGACGGCAAGACCCCGCCGGTCACCATCATCCCGGGCGATTCGGCCCGGCTGCCCACGGCGCCCTCTTCGCCGAACGCCGGGCTCAACCTCGCTCTCGGGGCGTTGGTCGGTCTGCTCCTCGGCGTGGGCTACGCGGTCGTGCGTGACCGGATGGACCGGCGGATCCGTTCTCCCGAAGGCGTGGAGGCCGCGACCGGCGTGTCCGTCGTGGGTGCGCTGCCACTGGAACCCGCCCTGAGCAAGGGGTCGTCGCTGCTGCCGCTGGCGAGCGAGCCGGGTGACCATCGCGAGTGGGCGGCGCTTGCCGAGACGTTCCGCGGTCTACGCACCAACTTGCAGTACATGAGTGTGGATGACCCACCGCGGGCGATCGTGGTCACCAGTCCCCTTCCCGGTGACGGCAAGTCGTTCACGGCGGCGAACCTCGCGATAACGATCGCGGCGTCCGGCCAGCCCGTGGTGCTCATCGACGGCGACCTGCGTCGGCCGCGGATCGCCTCCTTGTTTGGCTTGCCCGAGGGGGCAGGGCTGTCCGACATACTCGCCGGGCGGGCTGAGCCGTTCGAGGTGCTGCAGCCCACTCACGACACCGGGAACCTCATGGTGCTCGGCGCGGGTCCGATCCCGCCCAACCCCAGCGAGATCCTCGGCTCCGAGCGCATGCGGCACCTCGTGGGAGAGCTGTCTTCGGCGGCCCTCGTGATCATTGACTCGCCTCCGCTGCTCCCCGTCACGGACGCCGCGGTGCTCAGCACGCGTGCTGACGGTGCGCTCGTGGTAGTGAACACAGGAAGGACTACCTATGAGGTGCTCGAGCACGCGCTCGACCTTCTCGACAAGGCGAAGGGTCACGCGCTGGGAATCGTGCTGAACCGAGTGCCCACATCGGGAGCGGGGGCCGCACGTTACGGGTACCAGTACATCGGGGACTACTACCGCCCGACGCCGAAGCGCGCCGCGAACGACAAGGCAGCCGCTTAGGTTGTCACCGTCCAAGGGCTGGGTCGGGTAGCTCCGGGGCTGCTCACGCGACTTGCAGGTAACCCGCGGCGGCGAGGTCATTCAGGAGTGCCCGCACATCGTCCGCGATGACCGTCGCCTCGGTGGCATACGCCGTGGCGAGGTCGCTCAGCAGGTCCTGCTCGGCGACCCAGGGCCGCAGATCGCCCCCTTCACCCACCAGCGCGTGCCAGGTCGAGGCCGCCGTTCCGAGCAGCGCTCTCGGCGGTTCGGCCGGTTCGGCGAGATTCAGCACCACCACCCGTTCGGGGCTGGTGAGCACGAAGGCGGCGTCGTCACTGATCCGCCAGTGACGTCCAGGGGTTCTGGGGCGGTCGAGAAGCTCCAGCACACCTTGCTCGACCAGCTCGGCCACCATTTGACCGGCGAGCTCCCGCGCTGATCCCTCCGCGGGTGCTCCGAACCGGCTCTCCAGGGCGCTGGCGAGCGCCTCGAGATCGGCGCCGTTGAGGGCCAGTTCGACGATCGCTCCGCCTATCGCGCTCAGGCGTACCAGGCCTGCGCCTCCGGCCAGCAGCACGAGGGTTTCGCCGTTGCGCTCCAACCTGTCCGCGAACGGCCGTGAGCGCACCTTCACGTCGGTCTCCCGATCAGCTCCGCGGTCAGGTCGCGCAGCGACTCCGCCTCTGAGTAGCGCACCCGCAGCACGGGCCCGGTCGCCTCGATCAGGTCTGCGCACCGGCGCAGCCCGGATGGCAACGCGTACAGAGCCGATGTCTGCGGCGCGATGGCCGTGACCGCGTCCAGCAGGCCGAGTTCGGCCACGTCCGGTTCGCCGCCGTGGTCGTCTACGCGGTCGAGCAGCACCAGTCGCGCCACCGTCGCGGCAGCCGGTGCGCGCACGAGGCCGAGGTCGTCGGGGGAGTGCTCCTGCTTCGGGAGCCACGGGGTGCAGGGGCCACGACAGACGCAATCGGCGGTGGACGTGGGGGCTGGGCGCATCGAGAGCGGTTTGGGGTAGGCCAGCACTCGGTCCTCGTCGTCGATCGCGACCGTCTCGTCGGTCAGGTAGCCGTAGCGCTGCGCCAGCGCCCGGGTGAGGGTGGTCTTGCCTGCGCCGCCCTCGGCCACGTACACCAGGCTGCGACCGGTGCTCGGGTGGCACACCGCGCCAGCGTGCAGCATCAGCAGCCGTCCGGTCTGTGCGCCGATCAGAGCTCGAGTCACCCGTACGGTGACGTCGGGCAGGACTGCGATGGGATCAGTCCCCGTGTGGGTAGCCACCCGCACAGTGTCGCCCGCGCGGCTCAACCGGCCCTCCCGGCACCGTGCCCACGCGCGCAGCAGGTGGCGATTCACGTCCTCGGCGCGCGGTCCGTCGACCTTGACCCGTACCTGGGTGCCGAGTGCGTCAATGACAAGGGCGCCCGCCGTCGTGGTCACCGAAGTGTCGGCGCGCAGGTTCGGCATGACCGGATTCTAGGACGACGCCGGCGGCGGTTCTGCTCTACGAACGGCCCACGTGACGTGAGATAGCGATTTCTTTCGTACACTGTGCGCAGCCCCCCGCACCGCTCACCGAAGGCTCAACATGGAATTGACCGACTATCTCAGCATCCTCCGCACGTACTGGGTGAGTATGGTTGCAGTCTTTCTGGTCGGCATCGCGGCGGCGGCCGGGATCACGTTGACCATGAAGCCGGTTTATACCGCCTCCACGGCTATCTTCCTCACCGTGCAGAGCGGCGACACGGCCGGTGAGCTCAACTCAGGATCGTCCTACGCCGAGAACCAGGTGCGGTCGTACGCTCAGGTGGTCACCTCGCCGGTCGTGCTACAGCCGGTGATCGACAAGCTGGGCCTCGGCATCACCGCCGAGAAGATGGCCGAGAAGGTTACGGCAACGGTGCCAACCAACACCGCCATCATCAACATCGAAGTCACCGACCACGATGCGGCACTGTCTGCCGACATCGCGAACGCTATCGGCAGCCAGGTGACGACTATCGTGGAGTCGCTCTCACCCCAGTCGGCTGACGGCACCAAGCGGGTCAAGGCCACGATCATCGCCCCTGCCAGTGTCCCCGCCGAATGGACTTCGCCGCGCGTGCTGCTCAATCTCGCCCTCGGCGCTCTGGTCGGCCTGCTGCTTGGCGTGGGGCAGGCGGTGCTGCGAGCCCGGCTCGATACGAGCGTGGTCACGGAGGACGACGTCGCGGACGTGACCGATCGCTCGGTAGTGGGCATGATCGGCTACGACGCCGAAGCCCCCCAGCACCCGCTCATCCTGGAGGCCGCCCCACACTCGATCCGAGCCGAAGCCTACCGAAGGCTGCGCACCAACCTGCAGTTCCTCGAACTCGGCGAGGGGCGCCGCTCGATCGTCGTCTCGTCCTCGATCGCCGGAGAGGGCAAGACCACGACCGCGCTGAATCTCGCCAACGCCTTGGCCGACGCGGGCCAGTCCGTGCTGCTCATCGACGGTGACCTGCGTCGACCCAGCCTCCACAAGCTGCTCAACCTCGACGGCACCGTCGGCCTCACTGATGTGGTGATTGAACGAGCGGGCCTTTCGGACGTGACCCAGCCGATCGGTCGCGGCAACCTGCACGTGCTCCTCTCCGGACAGATCCCACCCAATCCCTCGGAATTACTCGGTTCGAAGCGGACGGAGACAGTGCTTCGGGAGGCCGTGGACCGCTACGACATGGTGATCGTCGACTCCCCACCGTTGCTGCCCGTGACCGACGCCGCCGTGCTGTCCAGGCTGTGCGGCGGCGCGCTGATGGTGGTCGGCAGCGGCACGTTGACCAAGCCCCAGCTGGCTGCCTCGCTCGCCTCGCTGGAGGCCGTGGGCGCGCCGCTACTGGGGCTCGTGCTCAACCGGGCGCGCGCCGACGGCCACGGGCGGTACGGCTACCGCCACCAGAACTACTACTACTACGAGCGTCAGTCAGACGGCGCCGAGCTGAAGGTTGACCAGTCGGTCAAGCGACACAGCGTTCGCGCCGTGCCGGTGAGCCCGGTCGACATCATCGAGAGCGTCGAGTGAGTTCGGGCGTCTCCGCGTCCTCGCTGGAGGCGCGACATTCGCCCGATCCTGTCAGGGTGCTGGCCGTCTGTACGGCCAACATCTCCCGCTCGCCCGCCGTCGAGAGGCTGCTGCGGCTTCACCTGGGTGACGCCGCGCACGTCCGCAGCGCAGGGGTCATGGCCCTCGTCGGCGACCCCATCGACCCGCCTGTGGCCGACTGGTTGCGTGCGCGCGGAGCGGAGGTGTCCGGCTTCGCCGCGCGCCAGCTGGACGAGACGATGGTGCGTGAGGCAGAGGTCGTGCTGGCGCTCACCCGTGCCCACCGCCGCCGGGTGTTGGAACTTGAGCCGGCGGCCGTCCGGCGTACCTTCACGTTGCGTGAGTTCGCCCGCGTACTGACATCGCTCGATCTCGCGGAGTTGCCCCGAGGCATGGCTGCGCGCGATCGGCTTCGCGCGATCCTGCCGCTCGCCACCGGCGGGCGTGCTCTGGCCCCGCGTCCCGGCGAGGGTGGCGACGACGTGCCCGATCCCTACGCGCTGGGCCCCGCAGCGTACGCCTACTCCCTCGACCTGATCCAGCAGGCAGTCGGGGTGATCCGGGCTTGCGTCAGAGGTTAGGAGCCTGCCCGCCAGGCCCGGGCGGAGTCGTCATGCGCCGGTGAGCGCGGCCTGGACGGTCGCTTCCCAGAGCAGAGAGCCGGCGGGAGTAGGGCTGCCTTCAGCCTCCACGAGCTGGGCACGCGGGCGGGGGTCAGCGATGAACGCGGAATAGACGTTGACGGTGTCGAGACGATTCTTCTTCGCCCATCTGGCGACGGCCTGCGTGGCGGCCTCCTGGGTGGACTGGGTGGCGACCGGGTCCGGGTTCTGGAGCATCACAATGATGTCTGCCTCCGGGTCCTGCTTGAGCACCGCGTTGCGGATCGCGGTCAGTGCCGGGCCGAGCTCGTCCGCGTTCTTGCGGTGGCCGTAGGACAGGATCACAACGTCGGCGGGCTTCCACACGGTGGCTACCCGCCCGGGTTCGGCAGTCAGGTCCGGTGCGCTCACGCTGGCGTTCCAGAACGTGGCCGACGAGGACCGTCCCCTCGGGTTAGCTGCCCGCCACGCGCCGGTGCGCTTGTCCCATGAGCGGTAGGAGACCTCGCGCCGCTTGTGCATCTCGCGCGCCCAGAGGTAGACCCACTCGTCGGTCGCGTCGCCCGAGCCGTCCCCGAGCACGAGGATCGAGACCGGTTCATCGGCGGCAAGGCGTTCGGCGAGACCGGCGATGCCCGCGGTCGTTGGCGTCGCGGTGGGGATGGCGGCGCTGGCTCCGATCGTTGCGGACGCGGTCGCGGTGGGGCTCACAGTAGGGATCCCGATCGGCGCAACTTTCGAACTCGCCGCCGGTCCGCCACCCGACGATGCCTCCCACTGGCTGCGCACCTCAGGGAGAGCGGTTAGCGAGAGCGAGGCCGCGACGATCGCGAGAACAACCAGGCCGGCGATCTGGAGTTTCCTGCCCATGTCTCCCCGTCCGCTCGGTTGTCCGTCCCACGGCCGTCGTTGCGGCGGCACCGGCTCAGCTCCCGAGAATACCGGGCGCGGCGCCGTCCGCTTGTCGGGTCTAGAGGTATGCGGTGGCGCTGACCGTTGTCAGGCCGGTGCTGACCAGGGTCGCGGTGGCATGGTGCGGGGCTGCACCGGCCGGCAGATCGAAGGTCTCCGTACCGGAGGTGGTGGGGCTGGGGGTGATTGCACAGGTTCGCGAGCCCAGCGCCGCTCCGTCTGCCGCATTGAGTTCGATCGTCAGGCTGGCCGACACCGAATTCGCCCAGGCCACCCGGACCCGATACCTCGCGGTTACCGTCTGTCCCTTCTGCGACACGCGGAAGAGCGTGAACGAGAGCCGCGGAGTCTTCGACGCCGCCACCGCAGGCGTCGCAGTGGCGACGGCGATCACTGGCACTGACCAGGCGGCGGCGCCGATCAGCGTGCGACGACTTGGTCGCCGTCCCGGAGGCGTGCAGATAGAACCACTCACGGAGACCCCTCCCCGATACCAGCCGCTCCGACGCCCCTAAACGTCGTTGTCAGCCGCTCATTTCCGGTGGAGTGCTCCGCTTCGTCATCCGTGCCGCACGAGTGCCCCTAATCATCAGCGTGGCGAACTTCTCACGAAATCTTCAGACAACTCCGCAGTGATCGTACTCGAAACATCCGCATATTTGGGGATGGCTTGCGGAAATGCTGGTGCCGTTGTCTCGCCGACGGGTAGCGGCGTGTGTGTGAAAAGGGTCTGGGTTCGCGCGAAATGCCCGTCTGGCCGGGGGATGGCTGGTCCGCGAGCGGGCGAGGTTGGGGTGCACGCCTGACACCCGGGTACGCTTTCCTCGCCATGACACGCATGTGGAGCCAGGACGACGCCAAACACGCCGTTGACGACACCGCGCCCAGCCCGGCCGCGTCGAGTGCCCCTACGAGACCCGCCCGCGCGCGGCACCGCAGACGTCGGTGGGTGGTGCTGTCGGCACTGGGCGCCGTCGTGGTCGCGCTGGTGGTGGGCGGCTGGCAGCTGTGGCAATTGGGCTCCGACCTGCTCGGACTCCGCGACGCGGCCAGAATGGCGCAACAGCACGTCCAGTCCCGGGACATGGCTGAGCTTCCCGCTGACCTTGCCCGCGCGCGTGCGTTGGCCGCCCGGGCAGACGCCGACGCCGGGGCCCCTGTTGTGGCTTTCGCTGCCGGGCTGCCCTGGGTTGGTGACGACGTCAACGCTGTGAGGGAACTCGCCGGGGTGGCCAACGACCTGGCCTCGGCAAGCACGAGCATCGACCCACTGGTGGCCCGCGTGGCCAGCGGCGGCTCGCTGGGCTTGCAGTCTGCCGCAGAGGTCCGCGAAGCGATTGCCCCGGTGCGCACGGCGACCGCCGCCGCCGCCGTCCGACTTGGGCGGCTCGATCTCAGCGGGCTGTTTCCCCCGATCAGCGACAACGTCAGCAGACTGCGGGACGCGCTCGGTAACGCCGGCCCGGCCATCGACAGGCTGACGCCGTACCTGAACGCGGTGTCGATCTTCTCCTCCCCGGGTGGTGCGCATACCTGGTTCGTGGCGATGCAGAACCTCGGCGAGTCGCGTCCCTCCGGCGGCATGATCGGCAGCTGGCTGCTCGTGCGCACGTCGGACGGCGAAATCGAGGTGCTGAAGCGGGGGGTCAACGACGAACTCGACACCACGCAGAAGGTCGACTACTCGCGTTACCTGCCAGCGGGATACCGGCAGGTGTGGGGCGATAGCTTGGACAACTGGCGGTCATTCACCCTGTCGGCCAACTTCCCCGACAACGCCCGCATGTTGGCTCGCACCTGGAACCTTCGCGGGGAAGAGCAGGCTGACGGCGTTCTGGCGCTCGGGCAGGGCACTGTCCGCTTCCTCGCCGCGGCGACGGGCGCAGTCCAGGTCGGCGGACGCACGATCGCCGCGTCCGATCTGGCCGACTATCTGACAGTCGGGGTCTACCGGGACTATCCGGACCCGAAGGCCAAGGACGCCGCGGTGACGGATGTCATCGCGCAAATCCTCGACAAGCTCTCCGCCGGTCGCTTCGACCTGGCTGGCCTCTACGCGGCCGCCATCACCGATCCGGTTGACGACTACCTTCAGTTGTGGTCCTCCGACCGCGCCGTGCAGAAACAGATCAAGGCGGCGGGCGTTTCGGGCTCCTTCACCGATGAGGGCGGACCGGTCGCATCGGTGCGGTTGGCGGACGGGGCCGCCAACAAGATGGACGCGTTCGTGCACTTGGGTGCGGAATACCGACTCGGTGCGTGCACTGTCGATGATGGCGGCGTCGCCACGCGCCACAGCACGTTCACGGTTGCCCTGCGTAATTCAGCACCGGACGGATTGCCTGACTACATGACCGGCAAGGGGGATCTGCTCGACGGCCAGAAACACCTCGTAGGATCGACCCGTGACTTCGTGATCGTGTACCCCCCCGTTCAGGCGACCGTGACCTCGGCGCTGTCCAACGGACAGCCTGCCCTTGCCCAGTCCGCATGGGTGGGTGGACGGGACATGCTGGTCTTCGACGTCAAACTCGAACCAGGGGAGAGCACAACAATCCAGATCGCATGGGATGAATTCCCCACTGACGCCAATGACAAGCCATACTCGCTCACGCCGCGGATCGTTCTGCCGCCCCTAGCAAACCCCGCGGATATCTCGCTTGTCGCGGGCCCCGCATGTCCGTGACCAGAATGTGGAACTCGAATCACGAGAATGTACGGCTCCGGCCGCCTCTTTCGCTATGGTGAGCCTGTGGCTCAGTCTGGGCCGCGCCAGCAAGGTGTTGTCGCGTCCGTGCTTCGAGGAGTTGTGATCGAATGAGGTTCCCCACCGTCGTCAGGCTTGCTGCCGTAGCGCTCTTGAGTGGTGCGCTGTTGCTTCCGAGCTCCACCCCGGCCGCGGCCAGCACTGGGGAGACTTACCCGCCGCACGTATCGGTGCTGTACGCCTCGCCGTTCCTGAGCGGGGGCTACGCAGCGGTCGGCGTCTCGGGCGATCACCTCCCATCCGGCATGATCGTGCGGGCTAGCCGCACCTCTTCCCGGTACGCGGTCGCCGGCGTGAGCGTCGATCCGACGGGGGTGCTCGGCACTGGGACGGTGAAAGTGAGTTCGGTGCTCTCGACCACGGCGGGCCGCTACACCGTGAACTTCACTCTCTACGATTCTTCGTTGGCCGCGCTTGCCACGACGACGCAGACATACACGGTCGGCACGGCTATCAGCATCAGGTCACTCAAGGCGACGCCAAAGTCGTACGGCCTCTATGTCACCGGCTACGCTGCGAAGAGCACCCCGGTGAAGGTTTCGGTTGTGTTTGGCATGAAGACCTACACGAAGACCCTCTGGGGCAGCAGGACGTCCGGCTATTTCCACTGGTCGTTCAAGAAGACTTCCAAGGGCACCTACACCATCACGGCGCAGGTGGCTCCGAACAGGAAGTACTTCAGCGAGCCGTCGACGATCACCTACGTGCGCACCTGACCGGACGAACGTCCTCCTTTTGTTGACCGAAGCGGTCGGAGCCTTCAGGCCCCGACCGCTTCGTCGTTTCGATCGGACCCAGAACGCCAAGCGCGGGAAGGTCGACCCGGAGTCCGCGAGGACGGCAGGATCGTTGCGGAGAGTATGAGGGTGGGCGTCGCCGGGTGATGGAAGCAGAATGGGTCGTGGACCCTTCTGGCGACGACAAGGTCGTGTTCAGTGCGAGGTCGCTCTTCACGATCGCCACGGGCGGTCGCCGTGCGGCCTCCTTGCCACAGCGGACGACATCCGCAACGTCGAAGGCGGCGCGGACTCCTGCGCAGGCTCCCTGCGGCCTTGGGCCGCGAGGTCGGACATTGCGCACCCGTTCCACTATGTGTCTTACCGGCACGGCAGTCGAGCCGGATCGCCGAGCCGCTCAGGTAACACCTCGAGGAACATGGGTCGCCCGGACGCACCTGATCGGGCAGGACAAGCATGTGATGGGGGCCATGATCTCTCCCTTTTGTGGGGAGTCAACCGACCCGATGTTGCGCGTATGTTGCCCGCTTCTCCGGAATGCGCCTCTGACTAGGTGGAGCTAACGGGATTCGAACCCGTGGCCTCTTCCATGCCATGGAAGCGC
>MTLC01001935.1_pt1 | contig 38124 bp, 28 predicted proteins | sample 1982451 | NCBI WGS metagenome assembly MTLC01 (sample SAMN05710165, study PRJNA340218) | biofilm metagenome | isolation source: sample SPH anode biofilm adapted to +100 mV | place: USA | collected 2012-02-03 | reverse complement strand
TCCGGCACAGAAAACCGCTCCCAGCCCTCTTCCTCCGCCAGCTTGCCCAAAAGCGTCGCCTGCTCCCCTTGAGCCGGGTCGGTCACCGCCACAACTTCCAGCTCCACTCCGGCTGCGCCGCGCAGCTCTGCCAACGCCGCCATAAAGCAAGCCATCGTGTCCAGCGTCGAACCGGACTTAGAAATGACCACCAGCATCACTTTGTACGCGCCGCCGCCATGCACCGCTTTCATCTGCGCGTCATACTCTACCTGCTCCAATAACGCCTGCGTCCGCCGGGGATCGATGTTATTGCCGCTGAAGTACAGCTTCGGCCAACCGCCGCGCGCTTCCTTGTGCTTCTGGTTCCAGAACTCGCCGCAAGCCAGATCGAAAATCACTTTGTTCCCCAAATAAGAACCGCCAATACCAAAAAAGAGTACTGCGTCAAAATCGGCTTTTACACGCTGCCCAAACTTCTTTAATTGCTGCAGAGACGAAGGTGAATTCAAGTGCCCCTCTTCTACAAAGGGCAGCTGCGAAAACAAGACCTTCTCCGGCGTACCGTCCTTCGATAAATGCCCGCACACCACACCGGTTTGCCGCATCTCTCCCATAGCTTCATGCGCTGCCTGCAAGCGTTCTTGCAAAGCCGCAACTGATTCCGGCTCCACCCGCCCCTCGCCATATAAAAGCGTATAATCAAAAGAAAAACCGGATGCCAATGTCAGTACTGCTGCCAAAAGCCTCACCCTTTCTTGATTTCTTATGTTATGTATTCGGAATTTTGGTAGAGCTTTCCTGCCATTTTGTTTTCCAAATCCAAGTATGCTATAATTTTTTAAATAAGGATTGAGCGAGGATTGAACAAGAGAACCGGAGTCACGGGAGGGCACAAAGGAGGGACACGGTTTTTGAACAGGAGTAAAGTGAGTAAAGTGAGAGTACGCAAGAGGGTACGGGATACGATTATAATTTTAAAAATGACAAATGGTCTTCAGAGCGGTAATAAGCCTGTTTTGGGAGTATGGAGCTAGCTTATCGCGTCATTGCGAGGAGCGCAGCGACGTGGCAATCTCTTGATAAAACACATTACCACGGCCCCTCAGTCAGGCCCTCCGATTCTCCCGCGACTCTTGTTCAACGCCTATTCTTTGGCTTTTCTATAAAACCCCTTTCGTGTATTTCGCGATTCATTATCAACATCCCTACAATTTATTCTCTAACCGCGAAAAGCGCGAAAAGCACAACATAATAATTTCTGGTATATAGAAAAAATCCCTCCCGACGATTTTCGGGAGGGTCAATTTTTAAGAGGAGGAATGACCTTGATGGACAAGCAAGAAGAAATTTCCCCATCCGCCATCAAAAAGCTACTGCAACTAAGCGGGCCCAAAGCGCGAACGCTCGAAGAATTTTCTTTGCATGGCCATGACTTAACAGGCTCTCTGCAGTTACTGGAAGCGTTAAACAACAAAGCTCTCAGCAGCGAAGTCCGTAAAGGATTATGGTATCACGCCATTACCATCTTTTACAAATGCTTTAAACATAGCGACGCCAGAAGAAGGCTTTGGCCGCAGGTAGTGTTCGCCAAGCGCCCGGATCTCATGCCGGCATACAATTTTTTTCTCAACCTGCGTGATCGGCATATCGTGCATGACGACAACCCCTATATCAAAGCCTATGTAGGCGTATACGTCCATAAAGAAAATGATGCGTACACGGTAGAAGACGTAGTCAGCAGCGTGGCCATCTTTGACATCCTCGATGAAAACAGATGGCGAATCTTTTGCGAGTTGGTTCGTTTTGCCGTAGCCTGGGTAGACAAGGAAAAAACTCGTTTAAAAAATCTGCTCAAAGCAGAATGCGAAAAAAAATCTCCTCAAGAATTAGACTCTTTAAAAGAGCTCGCTATCACCATTCCCACCCTAAATCAAGTCAGTGAAAAAAAAGAAGTCGAATTTTAAAATACCGGAGAACAAGAATTGAACAAGAGTCTCGGGAGAATCTGAGGGTGCGTAAGAGGGTTCCTAGTCACGGTTTTAATAAAAAACAGCCCTGAAAAATTAACCTTCTCCTGCGTGCCTCTATGGATGTCGGTTTCCATGCCATGGATTTGTTCAATCATATTCCTCGTTCCCTCACTCTACTCCTGTTAAAATCAAAAATCCGTAACCCTCATTCGTACCCTCCCGCGACTCCGATTCTCTTGTTCAATCCCCGTATCCTCGTGGCTGCGCCTTGTGCCACCGCCAGGCATCCTCGACAATGGTTTTCAACTCGCTGCGCTCCGGCTGCCAGACCAGCTCCTGGCGAATCCTGGCCGAAGACGCCACCAGCACCGCCGGGTCCCCCTCACGACGAGTCGCTTCTTCCACCGCAAATTCCCGCTGGGTCACCTGCTTCGCCGTCTCAATCACTTGGCGCACGGAAAAGCCTTGCTCCGAGCCCAAATTATAAATCCGGCTCTCTCCGCCGCGCCCCAAGTGCTCCAAGGACAGCACATGAGCCTGCGCCAAATCGCAAACATGAATGTAGTCACGGATGCAGGTTCCGTCAGCAGTAGCATAATCGGTTCCGAAAATGGAAATGGCCTTGCGCTGCCCCAAAGCCGTCTTTAGAATGAGCGGCACCAAATGCGTTTCCGTGCCGTGATCCTCGCCAATCGTTCCCTCCGGCCAAGCCCCTGCCGCATTAAAATAGCGCAGCGATACATACCGCAAACCATAGGCCGCAGCAAAATCAGCCAGCAGGCCCTCTATCACCAGCTTCGTCCGCCCGTAGACATTCGTCGGGAAAGTAGGCGCAGTTTCCAAAATCGGCCACTTCTCCGGCTCGCCATACACGGCAGCTGTCGAGGAAAACACCAATTTCTCCACATGCGCCTGACGCATAGCCGTCACTAAAGAAAGCGTGCCGCCTACATTGTTATCATAGTATTTCTGCGGCTCCTGCATAGACTCTCCCACCAGGCTCAGCGCAGCAAAATGCAGCACAGCTTCAATGCGTTCCGCCAACAGCACCTCAGTCAGCCGTTCTGTAACACGAATATCTTCTTCATAAAAAGGAATTCCCCCCGGGAGCGCCTGACGATGCCCGGTGGACAAATTATCATACACCACCACTTCGTGCCCGGCTTGCAACAATGCCCGCACAACATGCGAACCAATATAGCCGGCACCGCCTGTTACCAAAACCCTCATCGCTAAATTCCCGCCTTTTTTTCGTCCTCTTCCTCGCCATTCAATACCGGCCCCAATGTGCGAAGCAAATATTTCAAAAAGTCTTCGCGCAAATCTGGACGTTTCAGCGCAAACTCTATCGTCGCTTCCAAAAAACCCTGTTTGTCGCCAATATCATAGCGACGTCCTTCAAACTGGTAGGCGTAAATCGGTTTAGTTTTTCCTAGAGTTCGCAAGGCATCGGTCAGTTGAATCTCACCGCCCGCTCCCGGCGGCGTCGCCGCCAAAATCTCAAAAATCTCCGGCTCGATCACATACCGCCCCAAAACAGCCAAGCGCGAAGGCGCTTCTTCCAGTTTTGGCTTCTCAATTAAATCCAGGGCCTTCCAAAGGCGCTCCTTGATAGGCTGGGGTTTGACGATGCCATAGCGGCACACCTGCCGCCGCGGCACTTCTTGTACGCCCAGCACGGAACCGCCGCAGTCCTCGTAGACTTCAATCAACTGCTTCAAGCATGGCACGGTTGCATCTACTATATCATCGCCTAAGAGCACCGCAAAGGGTTCATCCCCCACAAATTGCCGGGCGCACAGTACTGCATGCCCTAAACCGCGCGCCTCTTTCTGGCGGATATAGTGAATATCTACATCAGAAATTTCCTGAATCAAACTCAGTAAATCATACTTGCCGCTATGCTTTAAAGAGTATTCCAATTCCAAATTCCGATCAAAATGATCCTCAATGGAACGCTTGTTCCGCCCGGTAATAATCAAAATTTCTTCAATCCCCGAAGCGACGGCTTCTTCCACAATAAACTGGATCGCTGGCTTATCCACAATCGGCAGCATCTCTTTGGGCTGCGCCTTCGTCGCTGGTAAAAATCGGGTTCCCAGCCCCGCCGCCGGAATAATGGCTTTTCGAATTCGTTTTTGCTTTTTCATAAACCATCCATCCTTATCTTCAAAGCATGCTCAAAGAACTTCAAAAACATATACTAACCTGCTAGCTTTGGGGAAAATATATTCCATTTTTAAGTTTTACAAAAGATAGTAAGTTTATCTGCATTTTCAAGAATTCTTCTGAGTCCAATCGATAAATTCCTCTATTTTTTCATTGCACAAGAGCGGAATGGCTTTTCTTATCTTCTCAAGGGGCCAATTCCACCATTGAATTTCTAATAGTGACTCTATAATTTTATCTGAGAATCTCTTACGCGCTACACGAGCCGGATTCCCAGCTACAATCGCATAGGCCGGCACGTCTTGTGTAACTACTGCTCGGGCCCCAATTACCGCGCCATCGCCGATTGTTACGCCCGAAAAAATCATGGCTTCCTTGCCAATCCACACGTCATTCCCGATTGAAATATCTCCCTTGGCATAGGGATGCCCTAAAATTTCCGCGGCTTCTGGAAAATCCTCTAGAACAGGAAAAGGATATGTGGTTACCCAATCCATTCGGTGTTCAACGTCGAGCAGAAACTGGACGCCTGCTGCAATACTGCAAAAGCGTCCTACCGCAACTCCAGCCGGCCAATTTATCGCTTCAACAACTGGTTTTCCATATGTATATTCGCCAAATGAGATCGGCAATATATTGTTTGGCGTTACCAGGGAATTCGTATAACGCACTTTAACTTGCGCTGCATTTTTTCTATATCTTTTTACTCTTTCCACACTTGTTCTCCTTACACAACTCGACCTCTTTTTTCAATACACTATTTCATACGTTGAAATAGTTCTTCAGTTAATTGATCATATTGCCCCCATAACACAGCATACCAGGACAATCGTTCCTGATAATGCCGGGCTAATAACCGATTTTCCTTGACCCATGCATAGGCCCTCAAGGCGATCTCCTCTCGCAACGAATGCTCTCTCATGACTAATTGCAATTTCTCTTCAAATTCTTCCAGGTTATGATAAATCAAACCGGTTTCACCTTGACGAATGCTCTTTTCATATACGGTGGGACTAGCCAAACACACTACGCCATTAGCCGCACACTCTAAAAATTTCAAATCCGACTTCATAGAGTTAAACCTATTTTCTTCCAACGGAAGTAAAGCCACATCTGCCTGCCGCAACAATTGCATATACTGTCCGTACTCACAAAAAGGAACAAATCGCTTATGTTGCGTCTCTAGGGCTTCAAAAAATTCTCTATCATGAACAACAGTAAGCTGATGCGGTGTTTTTTCCAATACGGAATTAAGTTTTCCCATGATAGGCAGCCAGTCATGTTTGCGATTAAGAGCGCCAAAAAAGAGATGTACCTGCTCTTTTTTTATTTTTCCTTGCCATGGCGGCAATACCGCAAGCTGATTTTCGAAAACCTTTACATGCGGATTATATGGGCGTATAAATTCCGCCAGAGCTTCCGTTGAAACCTGTACGGCATGGCAAGAGCGAAATGCCATGTAACCATTGTCCTTGTAAAGCTTTTCCCAACGATCCGGATCATCATCCATTTCGTAAACAATCAAATATTTTCGCCTAAGCAGTTCTTCTTGCTGCGCAAAGCTTTGCACTGCTACACGCTGCCAGATAAAGACTTTCTTTTCTCCCTGAATCGGCGGCGGCCAAACTACTGTATCGATATCATGCTTAACTCGCACCCCCGGCTTAGTCAGGCAAAAAGCATGCGGTTCTCCAATTCGAACGCGCGAGCAAACTTTAGTTTCTCCTAATAAGGAATGCAATAGTAAACGATCCGACTGCGGCTTTTTAAGCGCCCGAACCACATACTGCAGCGCTCCGGTCTGCACTGCAAAAGCCTGCTGGCTTTCCACTCCCAAGGCTTGGGCCGTCTTCCAGAGCGCCTCCTGCACGCCTTGCCGATGTGGATGCTCAAAAATCCGAGGTACGATGTCAAATATAGTTAACGTAGCTTGCTGAAATAACTGTTTAATACTATCCAGCGTAAAAAATCGCAAATGTGTACGATCCAGCAAACCCTCATCCTGGTATTCCCATTGGCCCTTTAAAAGATTAACCAATAATTGCCAATGCTGCACATTAGGAATACAAGCGATTACTTGACCATTCTCGTGCAATAAGCGACTGTGCTCCTTCAAAACAAGCCAAGGATCGCGCAAATGCTCCAAAACATCTCCATAAACAATGCAATCCACAGCTTGCACTTTCGCGACAATCTGTTCTGCACACGTACTTCCCTCCAGATCTCCTTCAATCACAAGATCCAGGTACTTTCTGGCCGTTGCCGCAGCCTTGGGATTCAGCTCCATGCCAATATAAAAGACATCAGGGTTTCTATCTTTATAGGCGCGCCCTAGTTGACCTTCGCCGCAGCCACACTCTAGAATAACCTTCGCATCTGGCGGCATAAAACGAAGTAGATCTGGATTCACATTCCCATAATATGAGTTATTCATAAGCTACAACTCTCCCTGTTCAATACAATCAATTACAGAACACAAAGCTTATTGACCCGGCAGCTTGCCTTTAGGAATATCGCGCAATAACGGATATACTTGATCCTTATCTGATAAGGACACTTCCGTCAACGGCCAAGCGATGCCAATATCCGGATCATTCCACAAAATGCCGCCTTCGCAATCAGGGGCATACACATCGGTACACTTATAGCTAAAATACGCCGTCTCACTCAACACGCAAAAACCATGTGCAAAGCCTTCCGGAATCCATAGCTGCCGATGATTTTCGCCGGACAACACAACACCGGTCCATTTGCCAAACTGCGGCGAGCCCACGCGAATATCCACCGCCACGTCAAACACTTCGCCTTGCAATACGGTGACCAATTTCCCCTGGCTGTGAGGCTGCTGATAATGCAAACCACGCAAAACGCCTTTACGAGAAAAAGAAACATTATCCTGTACAAAAGCACCATTTATGCCCATATTTGCATACCGCTGTTGCTGCCATGTCTCATAAAAAAAACCGCGCTGATCTCCAAACACCTTGGGTTCAATAATCCAAACCCCTTGCAAATCCGTCTCTATTTTTTTCATGTTAAATTAATCCTCTCTGCCCGAAGGCGTACCTCACCGCCAAAAATTTCTATGCATGCTCCATTTTCGTTTCCAATGCACCGGCCAAAACCGCTCCCAGGTTCCGGCTTTGTAGCCTGCGTATTTCACAATGGTTCGCAGCAAGGCTTCCGGTAAAAGACGCCCGCAGCCATGATTCCAAAGATACCGGATTTCCGACTGCACAAAACGTACTCCCTCGCCCTCCGCCGCTCCAAAGGTTTCCTTCAGCCAGGGTTCACGCACATGAAATACGCCGGTGTCAAAATACCGGCGAAACTCTTGCTGCAATGTATACTCATGAGAATGATATACCTCCGCCTCGGCGCAATACACCACCTGCCAATCCGCCAAAAGCAGCTTAGCCGCCACAAGCATATCCTCCCCCAAAATGACCTTGGAAGGAAAGCCTCCCACCTCCGCCAATGCCGTATGCCGATACGCCGCAAAGGAATCGGACGCAAAAGCTGCCTTCAAGCCCAGTTGTGTCCGGTCTTCTTTGCGGCGCACCTGCCGCTGCGGCGGATAGTTAAACAGACGCGCATGCGTACTGAAGGGGCCTGCATTATTCCTAGGCAGCTGCCGGCCATAAGCCAAACCCACAGACGGTTCCTCAAAGCAAGCCACCAAGTCTGCCAGAGAGCTTTCCTCAGCCAAAATCGCATCCTGCGTTAAAAAGACAACAATCTCAGCGGCTGAGAGCCATTCGCACCCTTGCTGCCTGGTTCCGCCGTGATCAAAAGTTTTGCCGTCAATAGAGCATACCTTAAAACCGTTCCTTCTTGCCGCTTCCACCGTGCCGTCCGTAGAGCCGGAATCAATGACCAGCGTAGAAAAAGAAAGTCCTTTTTGCCGGCGTATGCTAGTTGCTAATTTCAAAAAGTCTTTTCCGCCATTCCAGGTAGGAATGCAAAGAGCTACCCGCCGTTCCATGTCTTTGTTCTTCCTGCCTTCCTATCCATTTCAAGATATTTGATAGCCAATATCGGCGAAAAACGCTTTATCAAGAGCCGTAGGCAGCACCCGAGTTCCTGTACTCAAAGATGGCTTCATAATCGCCGCTTGCGTCGCATCCGTAGCAAAATGAGATCCTGACGCAAAATCCAGCGGTGCAGCACTGCCATATGTCGCTTCCACATGCGGTCCTGCAAAATAATACTTGCCATTGATACTCTCTAAATACTGACTTCCCGCATTTTGCGGCCCCATGCCTAAAATATGTCCCATTTCATGCAAGACAATATGCAAGAAATCGTACTTTTCCTCCGGCACGGCATCATCTGTGGAATTACCAGGAGTCGGGTCAAAATAGAAATAGCTGGCATAGTTCGTATTAAAAGAGACCGAGCCTACCCAAGGCTCAATATTATCATAGCTGTTGTAACGAGCATCCAGCGCCGCATTCCCCGTCTGCGACACGGCCGGCATCCGCGCAAGACCCAGGCTGGTATCTGTGGCAGCATAAGAGCCCAAGTAAATGCGCAAATCGTCAATACTGGTAGTCAAGGCAAAGGAGTCCGCCGCCCCGGTGTTGGGATTCAATACAGATACTACTGTCCCAGCAGGGACATCGGCAAATTCGTCATTGATGATAGACTCCCAAACCTGGCAAGCCTCCTCCACCACCGCCTGGCGCTCCGGGTGATTGGCAAAAAAGCCACTTGTATCGTACCGCGAATAATCCACCTCGATATTGAAACGCGAGCCCGCCATCGTTCTGCGACCTTCCTGCATGCCTGCCATCACATAGTGAACCAGCGGGTTCATGCCAGCAGCCGCTACATCCGGATTCTGCTGCAAATAGTACGATGTATCAAACCAGGAATCCGGATCTCGTCCCTCCCGCCAGCCGTTCGACAAGTAATGCGCCAAAGGATTTACGCCGGCCGCCGCCACATCCGGATTTTGTTGCAAATAATAGTACGTATCAAAGGAATCGCAGGGATCGCGTCCCTCCTGCCAGCCATTCGTAAGATAGTGCTCAAAAGGGTTTACACCAGCCGCCGCCACATCCGGATTTTGCGCCAAATAGTAAGAAGTATCGAACAGTGCACAGGGGTCTCTGCCTTCCTTCCAGCCATTTGACATATAGTGCGTCAAGGGATCAACGCCCGCAGCCGCCACGTCCGAATTATGACTCAAATAATAGGCCGAATCAAACACACTGCTTATTGCATCCGCCATACCGTTTCCCTCCTCACTCTTTTAGCACTCCCTGTCTAAACGCACAATACCTTGGTCGCCACACTCAGTGTTAGGAATAATTCCAGGTTCTAAGATGTCTGATATATTTTTGCGCCATAATATATCTTCCTGATGTTTTATTTCAATTATATAACGATCCTCTTGTCTGTGAAAAGTTCCATTATTTACGAAAAAAACCACTGGCGCACTCTGCGAGGAAAACCGTTCTGAAAAATGTGCAATCTGAATATGCTCATTCCGAGCTATCAACTCCCCTGCCGGATTCCAGATAGCCGCTTCAAAGTCATTTGTTTCCTCTGTTACACCTTGCAGCCAAAGCACCCATTGAAAGCTGACTACTGCCGGGAACCGGCTGATCGGCACCATTTCAGCTATGCTTTGACAATCTATTATTGTTCCTTTTTCTTTGTTCTGACAAAGAAAAAGGAATGGCCTGGATTTTCATGGTTACAATCCTCCTACGCGTAAGCTAAGTTCAAAGCGAGCTCTAGCGGTCTCGACCCCAAATTGTTTTGGATATCCTCACACAAATCTTGCACGTACAAGCTGCTATGAGAAATTAAAGCATCCACTTCTACAATCGCCTGTATTAATACTTGCTCAGGCGCAGCCTTAGGCTGCAGCGTTTGCAAAGCAACCGCATAAAATTGAATTAATGCTCGAAGCAGCATCATCTTGAATATCGCCGTTTTCCAATCAGCAATATAAAACTCCTTAGAAAAAATATAATTCACAAAATAATTCTCCCATACCCTATTAGCATTTTCCTGTGGAAGACTATAATACCATTCTAGTTGTTTGCGATAAACTTCTGCATGCAAGGGCATCGGCCCTTCTGCACCTTTCATTATACCAAGAGCCAATCCTGTTGTATCTTGCATGGCCAGAATTTTAAACAAAAAGCTGGCACATTCCCTTACTTCTCTTTTTGCATTCATAATCGGCGCAAAACTTTGACGCAATAAACTAAGATGCAATTCATAGTCTGTGTCTATTGGCATAGAAGAAATAGAAGAAAAAGCCCGGGAAACAACTTCCGGAGGCTGCGAGGTGCCGTCTAAAGCCTCCAAACGTCCGCACACCTGACAAATAGCAAATAGACGATCTTTTATGGTGAGACGCCGTTCTTGAAGAATTTGTATCAAGCCGGATTCAATCATATAATAATAACGTTTAATGTTACTTGACGGCAGCTTTTCCGGCAAATAATACGACAGGCGTCTCGGAGGCATAAAATCAAAATTAGCATCGCCATAATCAAGTTGACTAAAGGCCACTGGAGCCGCTTGCAGCAGCAATTCCGCGGCAGCCGGGCAGGAAAAATACAGTGAAAATTCGATCCCCCGAGAAGATGCATATATCTTGCGAGGATATATCTTACATGTATCAGATAAATAGTCCTCTCCCATTTCTAATTGGCTGCCGCACCGATTATCTTCCGTTAAATAAGCACATTGATTTTGTGCATCAAATTTGATTTTCCATCCTTTTTCATCAGCCTCAACCTTTTCCGTTAATTTCTCCAATATATTATGTTCTTTGTACCACTGCTCCACCCTTAAGTATGTAGCTTTATCAATATCAATCCGCCAACTTCGCCGACAACACCGGCCGCATTGCTTACATTGAAAATTTTTCACATAGTTTGGCACAATTAGCTGCTTAACGTTCAATTTACAAGACATTTGTCTCCCCCGTTCCTAATTATACCTCTTGAATAACAAACAAGCTAGGCATGCCGGCTTCCTTGCTGCATACCTAGCTTGTTTAACGCTTTTGCGCCATATTTTGAATCAGCTGCAAATGCTGCCCTACCAAGCGATCCACATCATACTGGCTCTTAATGGTTTCACGAGCATTGGATCCCAGCCTGCTGCGTAATTCCTTATCAGCCAGCGCTTCTTCCAGCCGCGCTGCCAGCTGTTGGGGATTAAAGAAATCCACCATCAAGCCGTTTTCACCATCCCTCACCACCTCCTGCACCGGCGGCGTAGCAGATGCCACCAACGTGCAGCCGCAGGCCATGGCTTCCAACATGGACCAGGAAAGGACAAAAGGATAAGTCAAATATACATGCACCGTAGATGCTTGCAGCACTTGCCGATATTGTGCATAGGGCAATGGGCCTGTAAAATGCAGACGCGATAAATCATATTCATATTCTTTGAGCAGGATTTCCTTAAAGCTCTTGCCGCTGGGATGAGGCCTGCCATAGGAAACGCCTTCACCGCCAACGATAACCACATGGCATTGTGGCCGCCGTTTTTGCAGCAAAGATACTGCCTCCATAAACTGCGGAAACCCTCTATATTCTTCCATCCCTCGCCCTACATAAGTCACGATTTCCTGCGCTTCAGACAAATCCAGGTTTTGCTCGGCAAACACCAGTTTAGCCTGCGGGTCGGGCCTGTTCATTTTTGTGTCCACGCCATCGTGAAGCACATGGATTTTACTTCGATATTCCAAAGGAAACTGACGATGCTGCCAATAGGTCGGCGTCACGCCAGCGTCGCAGCTGTACAGTTCCTGTAAAATCGCCATGTTTTTCGTACGCAAACGACATTCGTCATCAGCAGTGACCGGAATTGCCGGGTCAAATCCCACATCACCGCCATGGGCATGATAAAACCATTCAAAATAACCTACTAGCGGCGCCTTCGGATATAAATCCTTCATATACATGGCCGCGCCAAAGCCGGCATGTCCGTAAACAATATCCGGTTCAAAACCTTGCTGTTTTAAGTTTAAGCCAGTCCGGTAAGCCGCCTGTCCTTGCAAAATAGCATTTTCCGCATTACGCAAGTAGTGATGCGTTTCCTTCCGAGCAAAGCGAGTCTGCTTAAAGGTAGCCCGTAACACATTCGGAATTTGAGGTTGATCTTTTTCTTCGCATAAAAAGACAATTTGATTTTCCGGTTGTTTGGCAAGTTGTAACGCTAAATTCACAAACTGTCCGGGAAAGCTTTGATGTACAAACAAAATCCGCATAACTCACTCTCCACCTTTGCAATCTGTGTCACATTTCATTTTATGCTGGATGTTGCTGCTGATATAGCTGATAATAGCTTCCCTGGCGCTGCAGCAATTCTTCATGACTGCCACCCTCAATAATCGCACCGCGCTCCATTACTATGATAAGATCGGCCCGCCGCACCGCCGACAAGCGGTGGGCGATCATCAGCATGGTTCGTCCGGCGGCCATTTGGTCGAGATTATCCAAAATAATCCGCTCCGATTCATAATCCAAGGCGCTAGTCGCCTCGTCAAAGATGAGAATGCTCGGATTTGTCAATAATGCTCTGGCGATGGCGATGCGCTGCCGCTGTCCGCCGGAGAGCGCTTCGCCCCGTTCCCCGACAGGCGTAGCATAACCATGGGAAGACTCCATAATAAACTCATGTGCACCAGCCAGTTTTGCGGCTTGTTCAATTTCCTCCTGCGACGCGTTCCCTTTGGCGATAGCGATATTCTCACGGATGGTGCCGTTAAACAGAAAATTTTCCTGCAGTACCACGCCAATCTGCCGACGCAGCCAGGCCGGCTCCACCTGCGCCAGATCCACGCCATCAATCATGACGCGCCCTGAGTCAGGCACATACAGCCGTTGTATCAATTTGGTCAAAGTGCTCTTGCCCGAGCCGGAACGCCCAACAATGCCCACTTTCATTCCCGCTCGAATCCCTAACGCCACCTGCCGCAGCACTTCGCTGCCGTCCTGACGGTAGCGGAACGAAACACGGTCCAAAAGAACCTCGCCGCGAATTTTCGGCAGCGTCGTCCGGTTGGGATTAAAGGCCGGCTCTGTGCCTTCGTTTAAAATATCACCTACGCGATCCACGGAAACCATGGTCTGCTGCAACGACTGCCACATGTTAAGCAGCCGCAATACTGGCGCGATCACCTGACCGGCCAGCATTTGAAAAGCAATAAGCTCCCCTACAGACAGCTTTCCTTCCAGCACGGCATGCGCTCCAAACCAGAGAATGCTCAAATTGAACATTTGCTGCAAAAAGCCCGCAATATTGCTTACTACATTTCCTAAGTTGGTTGTGGTTAGCGCGGTTTTTACATACCGCGACAGCATATCTTCCCACTTTTGGATGGCAGTCCATTCCATAGCCATGGATTTAATAGTTTGAATGCCTGTAATCGATTCAATCAAATAAGACTGATTATTGGCATTGAGTAAAAAGCGTTCATTTAAGAGCTTGCGGAATACAGGAGTTACGGCCAAACTCAAAATGACAAAGAGAGGCAAAAATGCCAAAGCCACAACGCTTAAGGTGCTGCTATACATAAACATAACTAAAAAATACACTACCGCAAAAATAACATCCAACAACACCGTTAAGGTCGACCCTGTCAGAAAATGGTGAATCGTATCCAGTTCCCGCACCCGCGAGACCACATCCCCCACCTGCCAGCTTTCAAAATACTTCATAGGCAGGCGGGTAATATGGCGAAACAGCTTCGTGCTTAAGGTTACGTCAATCTGGTTTGTCGTATGCGTAAATAAATAGCTGCGCAAAGCGGAAAAAGCCACCTGAAATAAAGCGACAAAAGCCATACCGCCAATCATAATCTCCAAGGTGCCGACGCTATGGTGAATCAACACCTGGTCAATTAACTTTTGCATAAACAAAGGGCTTAACAATCCCAATACCTGCAGCACCAAGGACAAAATAAAGACATCCGCCAAAAAGCGCTTATATTTCCAAATAACAGGGAAAAACCAGGTTAGCCCAAATTTTTTGCTTTCCTTTTCTAGGGAAAAGCGCCGGGCTACAAAGATCATCCGCCCGCTCCACACCTGAAAAAACGCTTCCAGCTCCACCGCAAAGGGCTGCGGCTGGTAAGGATCCATAATGGAAATGCGCTGCCCGTCACAGCCAGTTACAACTACAAAGTTTCCATTTTGTAAAAGAGCAATCGCAGGATAGGGCAGCTTGGTAAAGCCTGCTCGATCCGGTTCCAGTAAATTTGATTTTAACCCCAGCTCTTTGGCTGCTCGCACCAGCGTCAAGGCATCCATGCCTTGATTATCAAAAATATAAGCCCGCCGTAATTGTTCCGCATCGGCAGGTACGCCCAAAATTTGGGACACCCGCACCAGGCAAAGCAGCGCCGTATCCAAAACCGCTCTAGTCTGCTCCTGCGACGAGGTCTGATTAGTATTCATTGATCATCTCTCCCGCAATGCCTCATTTTGATATTTCCGGAACGGATCCAAGAAGTATTCAATCACACGTTTTTCGCGAATTTTGATATCCGCCGTTGCCGTCATGCCTACAGTCAGATTCGCAAAGGTATCGCCTACCAAAACACTGTCCTTATCCAACGTCAACAACACCCGGTACACACGCCCCTTTTCCTTGTCCTCCACCGCATCCGGACTGACTTCCCGCACAGTGCCCTTAATAGTACCGTATTTCTGGAAGTTAAATGTCTCAATCTTCACTTCCGCTTCCTGCCCCTCATGAATAAAACCAATGTCCTTATTGGCCGCCCAGGCTTCCACTTCCACTGTTACATCTTCCGGCACAATCAGAAGTAACGCCTGCGCTTCCGTCACAATACCGCCAACCGTATGAACGGCTAACTGTCCAACACGTCCATCCACCGGTGCCACAATACGCGCCAGCCTGTTTTTCTCTTCCGCTTTTTTCAGCTGCTCCGCATAGTTAGCCAACTGCCGACGGTCTTCCACCAATTTAGAGGCAATATCCCGCTCGTGCTCCGCAGTCACGCCAGCCAACTGTTGCAGGCTCTGCGCCAACGCCGCCTCGGCCCGCACCACTTCTGACTGCTGGGACGACAAATTGTTTTCCATCTGAATGCGGTTGGAACGATAGGTCATAGCCTGAAACAAGGCAATCGCATTGTCCGCCAAAAGCTGTTCCACGCGCGCCTCTTGATCTTTCGCAATTACCAGCAGCTCCTGATATTTCACCGCCTGCGCCTGCGCGCTGCGTACGGCTGATTCCTGCTGGTTTACCGCCATCTGAGCGGCCATTTTCTTGGCCTGGTATTCGCTCAGCCGCGTTTGGTACAGCTGCAGTTGAAATGCCAGATCCTTAGGATCCAGTTCCGTTTTAGCGGACGGCGAAAAGCCGCCGCCCTGCAGTTCCGCTTGCAAACGCTCAATCTCCAACGTATAATAAGCAATTTCCTTGCGAATCGTAAATAGATCCGCTTCCGTCGTTGTGGGATCCAGCTCGATTAAAACCTCGCCTTTTTTTACCTGCTGCCCTTCTTTGACATAGATCTGGCGCACTACGCCCTTGCTTTCCGCCTGGATGGTTTTCACCTGTCCCATCGGAATTACCTTGCCAGGCGCCACCGCCACCTCATCCACATAACCGAAAACAGACCAAAGCATCGCAATAGTCACTGCGATGAACAAGAACCACAGCACCATGCGGCCCACCGGCGAAGGCGGCGTTTCCGTCACTTCCAGAATCGCCGGCAAAAATTCCTTTTCCTTGGCATTCAGTTTTGCCGCCACTTTTTGCTTTATTTTCTCAAACATCATCTCGTCACCCTTCTTGTTGCAGTAGCAATTGATAGTACAAGCCCTGAAGGGCGATCAGTTCTTCGTGTGTCCCCTGTTCGACAATACGCCCTTTATCAACTACTACAATGCAATCACAATGACGCACCGTAGACAAACGATGGGCAATCATCACCATGGTGCGCTGCGCCGCAATGCCGTCCAGATGCTGCATGACAATGCGTTCCGATTCATAGTCCAGGGCGCTAGTCGCTTCATCAAAAATCAAAACACGCGGATTGGTCAAAAGAGCCCTGGCGATAGCCAGGCGCTGCCGCTGCCCGCCGGACAAGGCGGTACCGCGTTCTCCCACCTTGGTATCATAGCCTTCAGGCAGCTCCAAAATAAACTCATGGGCCCCTGCCAGCTGCGCCACCTGGATAATGGCTTCCATCGGCGCACTGGGCGCGGCGGCGGCAATATTTTCCCGCACACTGCCGTTAAAGAGAAAATTTTCCTGCAGCACTACCCCTACTTGGCGGCGCAGCCAAACGGGATCCACCTCCGCCATTTGCACGCCATCAATGTGGATACTCCCAGCTTCCGGCTGATACAAGCCTTGGATCAGCTTGGTCAAGGTGCTTTTCCCAGATCCTGAACGCCCCACAATACCTACGCGACTGCCGGCGGCAATTTCCAGACTGACTTCTTTTAAAACCGGATCCATATCCGGCCGGTAGCGAAACGTAATGTTCTGCAAGGCAATGTTACCTTGCAGAACGCCTTGGGAAAGCGTCTCCTTGGACGGGCGGATATTCTCCGGCCTGGTATGTAATATATCCCCCAAGCGTTCCATAGATAGAATAGCCTGCTGTACTGTCTGCCAAAGCGATACGACCCGCTGCAGCGGCGCAGCTACTTGTCCAGACAACATCTGAAAGGCGATAAGCTGCCCCAGCGTCAGCTGTCCCTGCATCACCAAATAGCCGCCATACCCCAGTACAGCAAACCCAGCCACCTTGTCAATCAACTGCCCGTTGCTGTTCAAAAGCATATTAAAGACGCCGTTGTTAAAAGTAGTCTGCACATAGCGCGCTAACAAGCCCTCCCAGCGATGATTGAACTGCGGCTCCAGCGCCATGGACTTAATGGTGTGAATACCGGTGATGGCCTCCACCAAAAACGACTTATTAGCCGCTTCGGCGGTCCACACTTCCTGCAGTTTACGCTGGTATACCGGCGTAGCCAGAATATTTTGCGCCAAATATACGGGGATGGCTAACAAGGCCAAGAAACTCAACGGAACGCTGTAGTAAAACATGACAAATAAAAAAACAAAAATAAAAAGCACATCCAGCAAGGCCGTCAAAGCCGAGCCGGTCAAAAACTCGCGAATGCTATTCATGGCGCCCATCCTCATGAGAGTGTCCCCTACGCGGCGGGTTTCAAAATAAGGCAGAGGCAGCGCCAACACATGCCGAAACAATCTCGCCCCTAAAATCACATCAATTTTATTGGTCGTATGCGTCAGCAGATAAGTCCGCAATATACCCATAGCCGCCTGAAACAAGCAAGCTGCCACCAGCCCCAACGCCAACATATCCAGTGTGGCAATGCCGTTGCTGCCAATGACTTTATCAATAATAACCTGCGTAAACAAAGGCATTAAAATACCAAAGACTTGCAAAAAAAAGGAAGCAATTACGACATCACGAAATAAGGGCTTATAATGTTTCAACACTGGCAAAAACCAGGAAAAATTAAACTGCCTGGCCAAATCTTCAAAGCTAAACTTTTTCTCCAGCACAAACAGCGGCCCGCTCCACTGCTCCTGCACATCTTCCCAAGGAGTTAGAGTCGGTTTGTCCTCTTCCGGATAAAAAATGAGGACCTGTTTGGGATTGCTCCTTCCTAAGAGTACATAGCGTCCATCACGCAACTTGACAATAGCCGGACTTGGCGCCTGTTCCTTCTGCACCATTTCCAACGGCAGCGGACGGACGCGCAAATGCAGTTTTTCCGCAGCCTTAGGCAGCTCTTCAATCACTAATGATTGTGCGGACGAATAAGCAGCAGCTAATTTTCGTTCTGCGTCAACTACACCCAAGCCGACTGCAGCAATAAATAAGCTGCGCAGCAAGCTCCCTTGCCGCCGCAAGAGCGCCTCTTCTAATTGCTTTGATTTTTGATCCATTTATACTGCTCCTCAGCTAATCCTATGTAATGAAATTTAACATACTGTTAAGTATATCATTTATTTATTCAATGCGCTATGAAAAAATCCTTTGGCTTTCTTTGCCTGGCTTGCTTCTCCCTTGGCTTTTGTGCTTTGCGCAAAAAGAAGAAGCAGAGCCCGCCAACGCGGATTCTGCTTCTTCTTCATTTCAATACTTATTGAGTTTTGCTTTAATTTACTTCGCAGTGAAAACAGCGTTATTGCTGCTGTCTACGCTCAAAGTATAAGCCGTACCGCTGATGACGACATCAGTCAGTTTGTTCATACCACCGGCAACATTCCAGTCTGTCAAGGTCAAGGTGCCATTGCTGGTAGAGCCTACCACGTTCAGCACCAGATTATTACCTGCAATAGCACCGCTAACGGCATCCAAGGAAACATTGTAGAGGTTGAGCTGATCCTTGGAATTGCCGGTAGTTTCAGTTGTACCTGCCGCAATCACGTCAGCGCCCTGATCCAGGCCGTAGTAATAGACATCATTGCCTGCTCCACCAATCAAGGTATCTGCATTAAGAGCGCCTGCGCCGCCCCAGATATAGTCATTGCCTACACCGCCAGCAAGAGTCTGGGCAATAGCAACGCTGGAAGACTGACCGCGAATTTCGTCGTTATAATTCGAGCCAACCAGATTCCAAGAGGCAGCTGCATTCGCTACGCTAACGGTCGAATCCAAGTACATGGCTACGCCAGCAGTGCTGCTTGCTGCAGTAATGGTATCCGCACTAGCAGCGGCATTGTAAATGGTATCGCCCTGGTTGAACACATATGTGGTGTTCAGACCAGCGCCGTAAAGGTTATCGTTGCCGCCTTTACCATTCAACGTAGAACCAGTAATACCTGCAACCAGGTTGTCAATAACACCAGCAGTACCATTGAGCGTAGCTGCAGCCGCAGTATTGCCAAACACAACATCAAAGTTCCAGCCTTCAGAGCTGGTAAAATGACGCGTAGCGTTAGCGTTGTTGCCAGCAGCAGTCATAGTTAAAGTGTCGCCAGTGGAATTGAAGGTAATCGTACCATTGGTAACACCAGCTGCAAACGACACGTCATAAGCGCTGACATTGTAGAGGTGGACTACGTCCGAAGCGCCCTCAGCAGCTGCGGATGTAATAGACTTACCGGCTTCACCCAGGCCAACCCAGATTTCATCAGTGCCTGCGCCGCCATCGATAGCCGTAGCAGTCGCATTAGCTCCTGCCCAGATGTAATCGTTGCCAGCACCGCCACGGATGGAGGTCACGCCAGCCATGCCGCGAATGTCATCACTGCCGGAACCGCCAATCACCGTCTCGATGGAAGTGTACACACTGCTGCTCATGTGCAGCGAAATACCAGCCGTATCGGCAGCAGCCGTCAGTATAGCATCGCCAGCTGCACCGTTAACAATTGCATCAGCAGCATCATAAATGAAGGTTGTAGCGCCAGCACCAGAAGTCAAAGTATCAGCACCTGCGCCGCCATCCAAAGTAATAGCAGCTGCGCCGCCTGTAATGGTATCAGCTGCAGTGGAACCAATCAACTTCACATACTCAGCATTAACCGCAGTGCCTGCTGCATATATGGTGGTTGGCGTTCCTGCATTCCAGTTGACCGCTGTAGTTCCAGCCGAATTGTCAACGGTAAGTTGTGCAGTTGCAGCGGTAATAACTTTATCAACGCTATCATAAATAGCAGTAGTCGCTACGCCTGCAGCTAAGTTAATCGTATCAATACCAGCTCCGCCATTAATAGTAGCCTTACCAGCGGTAATCGTAATCGTATCAGCACCAGCTCCGCCATTGACGGTAGTTTTCGAAGTAGCCAACGTGTTATTTACAGTAACGTCATCCAAAAATCCAGAACCATTATAAACCACAGTGCTTCCTGCGTCAAGGGTTTTAGTCCCTGTATGAGCGGCCGTAGCTGTGCTGTTAACCGTCCAATCGTCAGTCGCCGGAGCTGTTGAGCCAGTTGCAGCAACACCCTCAACCAAAATAGATTCAGCACCAAGGACACTAGTATTCCAAATACGAGTTGCCATTAAAAAATCCCCCTTATAATAATAAAATATGTCTTTCGCGGAAAACCTGTAAGTACTACTTTACCACTTTCACATCCTTTCTCCAGTTTCCCTGTCTACGAGGATGCTTAGCTATCCATACCACTTACTCCATGCTTTCCACTACATCCATTCAGACGTGTTTATTATACCATAATTTCAAGCTTATGCACAATATTCCCAGAAAGTTTTCTTTATCTCACGTTGAATTCGGATGCATCGGAGAGCATGGCGTCAATTAAGCGGCTAGGAAAAGCAGCTAAACAAGCCTCATAAAAACATTAATCAAGGTTTCATATTCTTCTTCTTTGCACAAATTCCTGCTTTTGGCGTATTTTTTTTTTGACTTCTTGTTCCTGTTTCACCTTTTTTGTTGCTGCAGAGCCGCGCGTGTTACCCTGTTCTTTGCTTGGGACGCCTTTGCAGCCAGGGCTGCTCCCACAAACGATACAGTAGCCAGGCTGCGCCGTAGGCGGCGCCAAGAGCGACTAGAGAGAGACCTGTACGGGCCGCTGCGGTACTGCCGGCGCCCCAGGCGCCCAGCGTGACAAAAATGGGCAGGTGCACCAAATACAGCGCATACGCCAGCTGGCTGGTCCCCCAAAAAACAAAATACGTGCGGTGCACTCGATAATAACAGACATTCATAAGCACCGCAAAGGCCAAGGAAACCGCGTCTAACAACAGCGTCCGCGCCCAGAGGCTGCGATTCCAGCCCTCCCAGCCCACCTGCCAAAAATGCAGAGCCACGCCGCCCAGTACAGCCAACGCCAACAAGGCCGGCCCTTTGCCTGCCATGCGCTGGTGCCAGGCCGGGGCGTATAGCCACAGCCAAGCGGCCCCCACGCCGACTGCTAGGCTGTCCAAGCGTAAGAAGCTGTTTTTACGAATGCCGTAGTCAAAAATTGGCTCGTAGGTCAGCACATAGCCGTAGCGCGCCGCCGCAACAGCCAGCGCCAGCGCCGCCAAGGCCGCTCCCAGTACGTACGCCGCCCGCCAGTGCTGCGGCAGCAGCTTTCGACACAGCAGCAGCCACAGCGGCGTCAGCAGATAAAACCACTCTTCCACCGCTAGGCTCCAAGACTCCGGAAAGAAGCCGCTCGCCAGCATATCATAGTTTTGTAAAAACACCAGATGACGCCAGTCCGGCTGGAGCGTAGCGGGAAACTGCGGCAGACGCACCGCTTGCCAGTACAGGGTATTGACTAAAAGAATCAGATAGTACGAAGGTAGCGTCCGGTACCAGCGGCGCCGGTAAAAGGTCCAAAGACGCGCTGTCAGCGCTGCAGCATTGCCGGAGGCGGCAAAGGTCTCCAGCAGGATCCGTCCGATCAAAAAGCCGCTCAGCACAAAAAAAAGCTCCACCCCGTAGTAGCCGAAAATTTCCAGCCGCCACAAGCCGCTTTCTTGCACCGTCTGGCGCGGCAAAAAAAACGTCAAATGCGAAAGAAGCACCATCCAAATAGCGGCGCTGCGCACCGCATCCAAGCCTGGGTTTCGCGCTTCCGCCATAGCTTTTTCCATCACGTTCCGCTCTTCTCCTTCAGCCTTCAAAACGCTTCGTTGCCGGCTGCCAGCTGTCCCGCATAGCCTGCACCCCTGCCAACAGGGAAATTTGCGGCTGCCAGTTCAGTTCCGCTTGCGCCCGCACTATATCTAGGACATTAGCGCTCACATCCTGCTTGCGCCCGGGCCGATAGCGAACCTCCAGCGTTCTCCCCACTGCCGTTTCCAGAGTTTGCAAAAGCTCATTTAACGAATGGCCGCAGCCACTGCCGATGTTAAAAATCCGCTCCGGTCCCTGGTAGCGCAGTACCAGCGCCGCGGCGCGCGCAACATCGCCAACATATAAATAATCGCGAACAACACTGCCGTCACCCCATACCTCCAGAGGCTCCCCCAGGAGCGCCTTAGCCAAAAAGGTGGCCACAACTCCTTGGGTGGTGAAAGGCACCTGCCGAACGCCATAAGGATTGGCAATGCGCAAAATGATATATTCCAAGCCTGCGGCATGCTGATAGAGCTGCAGATACTTTTCAATAGCCAGTTTCTGCACGCCATAAGAGCAAATCGGATTGGTGCCATGCTCTTCCCCGATAGGAATGCACCGGGGCTTGCCATACACCGTGCCGCCAGAGGAAAAGAAGACCACACGGACGGCTTGCTTTTTGCAAGCCTCCAGCAGCCGCAGCGTCGGCATGACATTGGTCTGCACATCCAGCAGCAAGTCTTCGTTGGACGGCACCGTGGTGCTGACCAGATGGTATACGACATCAATACCCTGCAGCAGCTCTGCAAACTGGGCCTCGGTGAGGCAGGAGAAATCTCCTTCGCGCACAGTCAGACCGCTGTGACAAGCCAACGAAGCGCCCGGCCGGTCAAAAATAGTGATTTCATATCCCGCCGCGGTTAAGGCGTCGCACAAATGCGACCCTAAAAAACCAGCGCCGCCTAAGATAAGACATCGCATTGTCGTATCGACTCCTTCTTGCGCATTATCGAAGCCATGAGCCAAACGTTCGCAACGGCCTGGTGAGTTTCCAGGAATGGGACGCTTCCATGCTTTGCAGCATCTGCTCCAGGCCTTGTCTTTGCTGCTCCATCCTTTGGTTTTGCTGTTCCAATCTGGATTTCTCTTGTTCCAGCTGGCTTAGCTGCTGCGCCAGCGCCGCTTCGCGGGCTTGCAGTGCATTGGTAAAATAGTCTTGCACTGGTTCCAGCGAGCGTGAGGGGGCTGCGGTGTCCACCTTCAACACAATTTCCAACGTAGTGGCTTCTCCCTCAGAAATCAGCTCCCAGTTTACATTCTCCAGCAGCAGCTGCGGGTCGTTATGCAAAGCAAATACGGCGTAGCAGCCGTCGTTGCTCCGGGGCAGCAAGACGGCGCCCCCGGCGATGCTCAGTCCTGCAAAATTGGTTGCCGCCGTCCATTGCTGCACCAGACGGTCTTCGCCAAACAAGCGCAGCGCTTTGAGCTCGATCCGGGCCGGCTTGCTTCCGGGATCCAGGCGCAGCGCTCCTTGCTGCAGCGCCGGCAGCGCCAAACGATAGGAAACAAATTCCGGCCGCGGATCCAGCGGCAGTGACAACGACGCGTTTTCCGCAAAGCCCTTTGGCGTCGGCCAGTACACCTGCAGCAGGTTCGTATGCAAATAAGCCGCCTGCAGATAGTCTTCGCTTTCTTCGCTGGCAGCCTGCTCCTTGCGGGAGGCGGTGACAAATTGGTACACCTCGCCGTCCGGACGGCTGTCCAGCAGTGTACGGAAGGTTTGAGAAAACACATCTGGCTGCGCCTGCAGCTCCGTATCCTGCGCTTTGGCGCGCGTATCCATCCATAAATAAGGCTGCAGTCCCGCCTGACGCAGCAAGCCTTTCACACTGTCCCGGGTGAAAAAGCGAAGATGCGTATCATCCAGCAGGCCCAGTTTCCGGTACTCAAAGCGCCCTGCAAGCAGCTCCATGATGACGGCATTGTGCGAGATGTTGGGAATGGAAGTCAGCATGACGCCGTCTGCTTGCAGCAAAGCGGCCGCCTCCCGCAGTACCTTCCATGGATCGCGCAGATGCTCCAGCACATCGGCAAACAGAATATAGTCAAAGCGCACATCCTGCCACCGCTGCGCCCAGGCCAGAGCGTCTATATCGCCTACCATCATGTCTTCCACATAGCCTGCCGCCTGTTTTGCCGCTTCCGGGTCGATTTCGACGCCATAGACCCGGCAATGCAGCTGCTCTTTCAAGTACCTCGTCATGTAGCCTGTCGCCGTGCCAAATTCAAGAACCGTACTGCCCGGCTGAATTTGCCGGAGCAGCAGCGTCATGGAGTTATCTTCCGACCAAGCAAGATCAAAATCATACTTCATCCTCTGCTCCCTCGCCTTCTTCCACTGCGCTCCACTGGTGCGCCAAGAGAACCATCCCTTCGGCGCGATACTCGCCTGCCGCCTTGATTTGAAACGAAGCCATGCGGCTTTCGTTGGCTACCAGCACAATGCCAGAGCTTTCAAAAAAAGCCACATCAAGCCAGTACGTGCCCGGCAGTAAATTCACGTGCTCGTATGAAAGCTCCAGGCGATAGCGTCCCGGCGCTTCCGGAATGGCATGCTGATCCAATTTGGTATTTAAGCCGCATACATACTGGTTTTGATTATCGTAGATGGCAATGCCGCCCACAAGTCCGCGAACTTTTTTATGAACCTCGTAGGAAACCGCAACCGAAAACGGTTCGCCGAACCCCAGAACTGCGGTTTTACTGCCATTGTGCGCCCTAAAGACCGCCTCGCCAATGCTGACCAGCTCCGCCCGAGGCGGCGGCGCTGCCGATACCGCTGCAGGAGCCTCTTTTTCGCACTCTACCAGGCTTTTCATATAGTCATTGTATTCTTCGGTTACCGTCTGCACTTCGCCTTGGCGGTGGATGGCTCCCTGCATCATCCAGACAGCGGTGTCGCAAAAATTCCGGACAGAATAAATGTCGTGGCTGACGTAGATAATGGTTTTACCGGCCTCTTTGAAGGCTTTCATTTTATTGATGCACTTCAGCTGAAAGGTGGTATCCCCTACCGCCAGCGCCTCATCCACAATCAGAACGTCCGGGTTCACATTGACGGCGCACGCAAAAGCCAAGCGTACAAACATGCCTGAGGAATACGTTTTTACCGGCTGCTCCATGAAGTCCCCGATATCGGCAAATTGTTCGACAGCCTCTACGCTGTCTTCAATTTCTTGCTTTGAAAGCCCCATAAGAGTGCCGTACAAAAATACATTTTCCCGGCCGCTCAGTTCCGGATTGAAACCGCTTCCCAGCTCCAAAATCGCCGCGACGCGTCCGGCGACGCAAACCGTTCCTTCTGTTGGCGTCAGCGTGCCGGCCAGTATTTGCAGCAAAGTGCTTTTTCCCGAGCCGTTGCGCCCGATAATGCCGATCGTCCGGCCCGTAGGAATGGTTAAGTCAATTCCTTTTAGCGCCCAAAACTCCTGATAAAACCGGCGTTTTCCAAGCCAGAGGCTTTGTTTCAGACGGTCCTGCGGGCGTTTGTACATCGGATACATTTTTTTTATTCCCTGTAAAAGAACTGCCGATTTTTCCATACGCCCCTCCTCTCAAAGCACATCCGCAAAATGAGGCCGCAAGCGGCGAAACACTTCCATGCCCGCAAAGAGCACCGCAAGGGCAACAGCCCAGTAATAAACAGACAGCAGGCCGTCTTCCCAAAACCAGACATGATAAATCATGGTGTTGCGATAGCCCTCAATGATATAGAAGGCCGGGTTCAGCTTCAAAATAAAATGATATGATTCCGGCACCATCGAAAGGGACCAAAAAATTGGCGTCATCCAAAAGCCAAATTGCAGCACCATGCCCACAAGCTGCCCAATATCCCGCAAAAAAAGAACCAGCGAAGACGTCAGCCAGGAAAGACCGAGCGTCAACACCAGGCTTGCCAACACATAGTAGGGCAGCTGCAGATAATACACCGTAGGCGCAACGCCATAGCCTGTAAAGAGAGCCAGCATGAGCAGCAAAAAAAAGGAATGTACCAGCATGGCTGAGCCCACTTTGACCAGCGGCAGCAATTCCACGCGAAACACTACTTTTTTGACCAGAAAAGGAGATTCTAAAATGCAAGTAGTCGCATTACTGACCGCATCGGCCATAAAAAACCAGGGAATAATTCCCGCCACCAGCCAGAGGATAAACGGCACCCCTTCCACCGGCACGGCTTTAAAGCCAACTTCAAAGACAAACCAAAAAATTAAAATTGTCACCGTCGGCTGCACAAAGGCCCACAGCATACCCAGATAGGAACCTAGGTATCTATTTTTTCCGTCTTGTTTGATCATTTGCCACAGCAACCGACGATTTTGAAACAGCGCCTGCAGCAGTCTGGGAATGTTTGCAATTCGTTTCACTTGACCCGTCCTTTTTCCTTTTCATCCGCCAAATAGTCGGTCAAGGCATCCTGCCACGACCGAAAAGGATCGCCAATAGTCAGCTCCAGCATATAGTTGCGCAGAACCGAATGGGGCGGCCGTTTGGCCTCCCGGGGAAACGCGTCGGTCGTCACGGCTTCTACCGTCACCGGTAAAGCCGCCTGCCGGAAAATTTCCTTAGCAAATTCATACCACGTACAGCTGCCGTTGTTCGTCATATGGTAGGTTCCGTAATGTTCCGTCGCCGCCAGCGCCACTATAGCTTGCGCCAAGTCTTTTGCATAAGTGGGCGAGCCTGTCTGGTCATTGACGACTTGAAGGTTTTTCCGCTCCTCGCCCAAGCGCAGCATGGTACGGACAAAGTTATTGCCGTCTCCATACAGCCAGGCGGTACGGGCTATAAAGAGGCGCGGGCAAATGCTGCGAGCCAGCTCTTCTCCCGCCAGTTTGCTTTTCCCGTACACATTTAACGGTTTTGTCGGCATGAATTCGGTATAGGCTTCTGTTTGGTCGCCGGCAAATACATAGTCCGTGCTGACATACACCATTTTACAGCCATAGCGCAGACAGGCGGCGGCTATATTCTGCGTACCTACCGCATTGATGCGGTAGGCCTTATCTGGAATGCCTTCCGCCGCATCGACTTGGGTCATGGCGGCTCCATGAACGACGACAGCCGGTTTTTGCGTCTCTATGTACTGCAAAACCTGTGCTTGATTCGTTACATCCAGCACATCCAGATCCACCGCTTGAATCTCGATATCCGCCGCTGCCAAGGTCTGAAACGCACGGCCCAATTGTCCATTGCCGCCAGTCACAACAATTTTCATGCTTTTCCCGCCTTCCTTAGCGCTGTCCATACATGGCTTGGTAGTAGTTCTGGTAATCTCCTGATTTCACGCGCTTCCACCATTCCTGATTGTCCAAATACCATTGAACGGTTTCTTTAATGCCGCTTTCAAACGTGTAGAGCGGCTTCCAGCCTAATTGTTCGCTGATTTTAGCCGCGTCGATTGCATAACGCCGGTCATGGCCCAAACGGTCGGAAACATGCTTGATTAAGGCTTCACTTTTTCCCAGCTCTTTGAGAATGGTCTGAACGATATGCAAGTTCGTCCGTTCGTTATGTCCGCCGACATTATACACTTCGCCGTCAATTCCTTTGTGCAAAACCAAATCAATAGCCCGACAATGATCAGTTACATGCAGCCAGTCGCGCACCTGAAGGCCGTCGCCATACACTGGGATTTCTTTCCCTTCCAAGGCATTGGTAATGACCAGGGGAATCAATTTTTCCGGAAAATGATAGGGTCCGTAGTTATTGGAACATCTTGTGATGTTAACCGAAAGCCCATAAGTTTCAAAGTATGCGCGCACCAAAAGATCCGCTCCGGCCTTGCTGGCGGAATAGGGACTGTTCGGGGCCAGCGGCGTCGTCTCGGAAAAATAGCCTTCCTGCCCCAGTGTTCCGTAGACTTCATCGGTTGAAACCTGCAGATACTTTTTAATTTTATATTTGCGGGCGCCTTCTAACAAGGTCTGCGTTCCCACAACGTTGGTGCGTACAAACACGCCGGGGTCCTTGATGCTGCGATCTACATGCGATTCCGCCGCAAAGTTTACAATGGCATCCACCTGCTGCGCCAAAACGCTTTCAACGGCCGCGGTATCAGCAATATCGGCTTTAACAAAACGATAATTGGGTTTCTCCGCGCAAGCACTAAGATTCTCCAGATTTCCGGCATATGTTAAGCAGTCCAAATTAATCAGTTCATATTCTGGATATTTATCAACCATGTAGCGGACAAAATTACTGCCAATAAAGCCGGCTCCGCCTGTAACGACTATTTTTTTCATTTCAGCCACCCTTTTCTTCGTTATAGTTAGGTCCCGAGCAAATATTGGGTCACTTCTTGCCGGTATCGTGCGCTTATCGCTTTGGCATCCTCACTGACAGGAAATTGCTGCAAAATGCGCTCTTGCATAGAAACGATTTCCTGCAGGTGCCTTTCTTTATCTTCCGCCTGGGTAACGCTTTGTTCATGACGCCGATGCAGGTTTAACGCCTTGGGAGAATAGGCGATCTTGCCTTTTTGAAGCAGCCACACATAGTAACACCAGTCTCCCGCCACTTTGTACCGGGCAAGCTCTTCCACAACGGCATTCATGTCTTGCCGCCGCATCACCGCCGCCGAAACATTGGGTATGGTATTTTTGACAACCAGCGTGTCTTGAATCTCCTCCACGCCTTCCCGAACATAGGACTTCTTCCACTTCTCCTGGTCGATATCATCAGTATAGCCCAGATAATCGTCCGCCAAAATGGTCCCGTCACTTCCCATCTGCTGGGACTGCGTGTAGCTCAGCACCACTTGGTCATTTTGCTCGATAGGCTGCATCGCTTCTTCCAGAAATTCCGGCAAGCACAGATCATCGGCTTCGGCAATCCAGACATATTCGCCCCGGCTGGCCGCCATTCCTTTAGCCCATTGCCGAAAAACCGAACCGGAATTATGCGCATTAGGTCGAAAAACAAGGGGAACCACCGAGGGCTCTTGTTCGCAAAATTCTTGAAAGCGCTGCCGGCTGTCATCACTGGAACAGTCATCCAGCACAATAATTTCATAAACCGGATACGACTGATCCAGGATGCTCCGCAAGCGTTGTTTCAGATAGTGTCCATAGTTATAATTTGGCAAAACCGCACTGACCCGCCGATACGAGTGGCCCAGCATGGCCAGCAGTTCGTAAACATAATCTGTAAATTGGAATTTCTCATCTACAACGCTTTGCGCTGCACGGCCCAGTTCCTGCCGCACCTTTTCCTGCGCCAGCAGCTCGATAATGGCATCCCGCATTGCGCCTACATCCAAATAGGGAACCAGTTTGCCCGTTTGTTCGGTAACAATGTCGCTAAAGCCGCCGGCGTCAGCAAAGCCGACAACCGGAACGCCTACATCCATGGAATCAACGACAACACAGGGAAATGGATCTTCGCGTGAGGTCATAAGATACAGGTCTGCGCCTGCATAGAAAAGGGAAATGTCTTCTCTGGCATCAAGGAAGTGAATTTGCCTCGCTGCCGGATGTTTGTTGAGCTTTTTAGCCACTGCCTCTCGCATCGAGTCTTCCCAGCGTCCAATCCAGATGAAATGAGCCGCTTCATCCTTTGTCGCTACCTGCAAGGCCACCTCTACAAAAAGGTCTATGCCTTTTCGCTCATCCGCATAGCCGACACCCAATAAAATTTTCGCTTCCGAAGGCAGGTTCATTTCTTGACGCAATTGCCGTCGCGCGATTTCTTTGCTTTCTTTGTACCTATTTCTCTTGCACAGTCCTTGCGGCCGAATACAGGTTTTCTCCGCCGCAAGCTCGGGGACAACCGAAAGAAAATGCTTTTTCACATATTCCGAGGGAAATACTACCTTATCGGCATATTTCGCAATATAGGCAGCATTGTTCTCCTGCTGATACGATTTAATAATGCCGGGCAATTCGTGAATGAGAGATACCGTCCGCATGCCTGCCTCCGAAAGTACCCGCAGCACATCACCGGTTACAACGGTATTGCATACAGCAACCCCCACGCCGCTTTGACGCAGCATGGTCACTAGACCGTCCAGTTTTTCACGAATTGCATAGTCCCGCTCTAAAACATAAACATGCCCGTGCTTCGCAAACTCCGCCTCCAGCACGCCGCCCGATTTCAAAATAAGAAATACTTCATAATGAAATTGTTCTTTCAGCTGTTTCATCAAGCTTAATGCCAAAAGCTGCGCTCCATGAAAATGAGCATCATGGGATACAACTACGATTTTCTTTTTCCGCCATGCCCTGCTTTCGTTTACCGCTTCGGCTGTCGCCTGCAAAAAAGCATAGCCATATTTTCTGTCCGGCTCTAAATGAGCCCCTTCGCCCCATTCGTTCCAAGCATTAATAAACACAAGCTGTTCCTGTTTTTGGTGATGATTTTTAGTATAGCCAATCACATCAGACAGCCATTCTTTATAGAGAGCCGGACTGCTTCCCCAAAAAATCGTCCCTTGATTCGGTTTACGGGCGGTATTGTCCCAGCTGGGAAACACACCCTTGAATAAAACATAATCCGTTGGTTTCAAATAGCATTTAGAATGAATAAACGCAGGCAGGTCAAAGACTGTGCCAGCAAAAGACGGGTTCCAAACCGGCGCCTTTTCCGTAATATTCGGACAAGACACGGTATGCGGCGGAAACTCGACAGCAGCGTCAAAACCGCATTCGTCGGGAAGAATAAAATCAAGTCCCTGGGCCGCTACCAAATACAAATCACCTATGCCAGCATTAATACAATAGTTCCGCCACCGCTCGGCCGTTTTTTTCGGTTCAGGCAGTAATCCTACCCGATATACAACAACCAATGGCTTCCCCTGAATCCGTATGTAACGCGAGTCTCTGAGATAGGGTTCCAAGTCGCGAATAAAAGCCAGATCCTCTTCCGGCGAATAACGTTGTCCCATTAAGATGTCATTTTCCATCCCGTCCCAACGGCGTGTCCAGTTTTCATTCGCCCAACACAAACAAAACGGCATATTCATGCTTTTATCCGCCAGAAATTGGTCCACCGGGCGCTCTAAAAGCCGTTTTCCCGAAAACCAATAGTAGTGAAAACAAAAGCCGTGCAATCCGTATTGCTTAGCCAGTTCAATTTGTCTTTTTTGCACTTCCGGCAGACGCAAATCATAAAAGCCAAGTTCCCCAGGCAAATGAGGCTGATGGTGCCCCATAAATTGAGGAACTGCTTTGGAAACATTCGTCCATTCCGTAAAGCCTCGTCCCCACCATTGATCATTTTCCGGAAACGGATGAAATTGGGGCAAGTAAAAAGCAATCAGCCTGATGTCCTGCTCGGTAAGTTCCACAGCTTCCTTGCTCTCAGCCACATAAGTCGCCGGCACTGTTGCCGCCCTCGTATACAGTTCTCCTATATAGTCTTCCGCACGACCTCCCTCAAACTGGGCCGCAACGGCATTTTTCATGCTATCCCATTCTTCTTTGGAAACATCCTGCGTCAAATATTGAAAATGCTTGAAATAGTACCGCTTTAGCTTTACTTTGTGAGTTTCTGCAATTGGCAAGGCATGATACATTTTTTTCAAGCATTTTTTTATAAATAGCTTTACCGCCGTCACAATAGCCCTACTTTCCTAAATGAATGTGTGCTTTAATTAATTTTCTTCAGAAAATTGCCGCCAGGATTGGCGGCACTTGTTTCCTTCGCTTTGTTTTATTTTGTTTTTAACAGCGTCTTTCATGACGAACCAAATCTAAAAGATACTGCCCATAGCCATTTTTCTTTAGAGGATCTGCCTGCGCTTCCAATGCTTCTAAATCAATAAAGTCCATGCGATAGGCGATTTCTTCCAAGCAGGCGACCTTCAGGCCTTGACGCTGTTCCACGGTTTGCACAAAATTTGACGCCTGCAACAAGGAGTCATGTGTGCCTGTATCCAACCAGGCATAACCGCGTCCTAATCGTTCTACCCGCAACTGCTGTTGTGCCATATACAAGGTATTAATGTCAGTAATCTCCAATTCGCCCCGCGGCGAAGGTTTCAGGTCCTTAGCCATCTGCACGACTTGATTATCATAGAAATAAAGACCGGTCACCGCATACTGAGACTTCGGCTTTTTAGGTTTTTCCTCCAAGCTCTTAGCCGTTCCGTCACTGCCAAACTCCACAACGCCATATCGCTCCGGGTCTTTAACCAAGTAGGCAAAAACAGTGGCTCCCTCTTCCTGCTGCGCAGCACGCTGCACATAAGAGGAAAGCTGACTCCCATAAAAGATATTGTCTCCTAAAATTAAAGAACACCCGTCTCGACCGATGAAGGACTCTCCTAAAACAAAAGCCTGAGCCAAACCATCTGGACTTGGCTGTACCGCATACTGAATGTTCATGCCCCATTGGCTGCCGTCTTGAAGCAGTTCCTGGAACAAAGGAGTATGCTGCGGCGTACTGATAATTAAAACATCGCGAATCCCTGCCAACATCAACGTGCTTAAGGGATAATAAATCATTGGTTTGTCATAAATAGGCATGAGCTGCTTGCTTACGGATAAAGTCAGCGGGTGAAGGCGCGTACCCGATCCTCCCGCCAAAATAATGCCTTTACGAATCATCAACTAATACGCTCCTTTTCTAGCTGCTACAACTCCCAGCGTCTTCGCTAACAAAATCAAATCCAACCATACCGACCAGTTGCGCACATACCAGGAGTCCATGCGAACCCGCTCTGCATAGTCAATATCGCTGCGGCCGCTAACTTGCCATAAACCGGTAATACCTGGTTTGACAATATAATAATCCTGAATGTATTCCTCATAACGTTCTACTTCCGCTTCAACAATCGGCCGTGGTCCCACCAGACTCATTTCACTGCGCAGTACGTTCAGCAGCTGCGGCAATTCATCCAGGCTGGTTTTACGCAGCCAAGCGCCAATTTTAGTGACCCGCGGATCTTCTTTCAATTTGAAATCCCGCTCCCATTCCACCTTGGCTTCCGGATGTCTGGCAAAATGGTTCTCCAGAACTTCTTCACCGTTGCAAACCATGGTTCGGAATTTATAGCAGGAAAAAGGTTTGCCGTTTTCACCAATCCGGGTATGCGCAAAAATAGCCGGTCCCGCAGAGGATGTTCGGATAAGCAAGGCCAGCACTGCCAGCACCGGCAAAATCAATAAGCCCCCAGCCAAGCAGGCGCTGATATCAAAAATCCTCTTAAAAACGCGATTGCGCTGCCGCAATAAGTTATTATGGACCCGCAGTAGAACGGTTTTCTGATCAAATAAGGTGTCTACAGTCATATTTCCCATCGGCACGCCAAAAAGATCCGGCACAATGGTCAAATTGCGCACATGAGGCTGCAGCTGGTACATCAGTTCCAGCAATTGCTCGCGCGGAATGCCTGGCACCGCCAGCACCACATCCTGGACGCCGCTTTCTTTGACAATATGCTGCGCTTGCTGAAAGGTCCCCAAGCAAGGAACTTTTCGTGCCAGCGGCCGTTTCTGCCACGCATCTTCAATGACGCCGACAATCTCATAGCCCAAGCCACGGTCTTTTGAAAAGGCTTGGTATAAGAGCTCCGCGGTCCGTCCGGCGCCAACCAAGATGACCGGCCGTTGCCATAAGCCGATATGAATCAGCATTCGCTTTAAGGTGACTCTCATTAAGGTCAAGGAAAAAAAGCTAAACAGCCAGGTCATCCCCACGACAAGCCTTGACACTTGTTCCGCTTTTCCCAAAAAATACATCAGCATAATGGCCAAAGCGCCTACATAGGTGCAAATGCGAAAGATGCGTTCCACTCCCTGCCAAAGAGGCAGCCTGCGGGTATACGATCCGTCATATAAAAAGAAAAACAGATACACCATCGGAACGCCAATAAAAATGTACACCGTGCTCGCCTTAAATAAAGGCCAATGGGGGAAAATATGAGGCAAGACGCTTTCTCGCAAAAAACAAGCCAGACTTAAGGCGGCCACTACCGCCAAATAGTCGCCCAGCAAAAGAATGAGCGGTGCAATATATCGAGCTAGCGTCGATAACCGTGTGGTTTTGCATGCAGAAAAAACAGCTCTTTCGTCACGGGAAGCAGTCTCCATAGTAACCTCCCTCGTGATTTCCTTTAAATTACTAACCTTCATTATACCCAAAATGGTTCTATTTCACAAGGTTAGCCTTCTTCGTAGCGTTTAAGTCCCACTGCAGCCCGGTTGCCGCCACACCGACAAAGAGCCAGTATAACCGAATCACGGCTGCATTGCCAAAGTTGAATTCCGTCAATCCTTGCAGCAACAGCCCCAGAGTAGCAAAAAACAGCATATAGCCCCAAAAGCTTCCCTGGGTCATTCCTTGCCAGCTCCGCTTTAAAATCACTCCAAACAAAAGACAAAATGCGCCAAAGCCAATCAATCCCTGCTCCGCCAGCACTTGAAAAACAATGCTGTGCGCATGCATTTGTCCCCGCTCTTTAGCCAGTGGAGAAATATAGTGATTTTGATATTGATATTCGTAGTTTTGCGCTCCAACGCCTAACACAGGATGGTCTAAAAACATATTCCAAGCGCTTTGCCACATCAACATGCGCTCCGAGTTCGATTGAAATGAGGCATCGCCTAGGGTAGCTACCCGTTCCTGCAAGCCGCTATGCTGTCCAGCTGCGCCAATAAGCAAGGCAATAACTACAACCCCCGCAGCCAACATACGTTTGTTCTTACGCAATAAAGTAGCGCCTAACACTACTAGCAAAAAGACAACAGCCAGCCAAGCTCCCCGCGTTCCGTTTACAACTAATGCCGCTAATGATAGCAACCAGAGAAACCCCAGCCCCCAACGCCAAGAGTTTTTTAAAGGCAGTTGCATGCCCCAATTGACCGCCACGGTCAGCGTCAAAATAGGAATCCATTGCACTAAAAATCCAGCCAGCATCATGGGGTGAGAATGGAACGCCGGAGCGCGCAAATTACCATTAAGCCCTTGCCATAAAGCATACGCATCGGCAACGAGCAACGAAAAGGCTCCCACTCCCAACAATATCCAAAGCTGCTTTGGCTCCTTACATACAAGAGGTACAAACACGAAAGGCAGCATACGAAAAAAATAATTTAAAGCCCGCTCCAGCACCGCCCAAGGTTGTTGAGCGCCAATGCCGGAAGCCAGAACCGTCAACAAAAACAGCAGGCATACTAAAGCAATATTTTTATCAAGCGCCTGCCAGTTGATTTCTCTTTTATAGACTCCCCATAAAATAAATATAGAAGCAAGGCCTAAAGCAATATTAACACCCGCAATGGATGCAGCGGAAAAGAACGCAAATACTATCATGCTTCCATAAGCACATTGTTGAATGCTGCTAATCGCGTCCCTCTCCTTCCAACTATTATTTTGCTCTTTTTTATAGAGCTATATGATTCATTTTAAAAATCGTTCCGCTGCTGCCGCCAGTTCTTCTACAGGAATATCCTGTACGCAATAGTGCATCGGGCATTTTTCCGGTGCATCCACTATTGGACACTCCGCTAGCTTATGCTGCGCCACATAGCTTTTTTTGCATAAGGGCGTCCAGCGTTTGGCGGAAACGCAGCGAAAAATACCGATAATGGGCACACCGGTGGTAGCCGCAATATGCATGCCGCCGGTGTCAATGGTAATCAACAGATCAATTTGTCGGCAAAGCGCCGCAAATTCCAAAAGGCTCGTTTCGCCGCACAAATTTAAGACAGGTGCTAATGAAGCGTCTGCAATCTGTTGCGCGTAGTCTTTGTCCTCCGGCGCGCCGACCAGCAAGCAACTGACGCCTGTCTGCGAAGACAAACGATCAATCAAGGCCACGAAAGATGCTTGCGGCCAATTTTTCAAATAATAGGTCCCTTTTACGCAAAGAGCAACCCGCTTATTCCCTGGCGGCAAGGAAGCCAACAAGGCTTTTGCTTTTTCCCTATGATTGTTAGTAATAGCTCCGATAACCGGTTTCGCGCTGCCCTTCACCTTAAAGGCGCCGCGAATGACGTCTTGAAACAACTCCGACTGATGCGTATTAAGAAAATCATCGGACGTATGCACTGCATGCGACCACAATCTTCGTATTTGGCTAGGTTTGTTGTCAAAGAGACGATCCGGCCCTACACGCAAGGGAATTCCAGCCAGCAACGTCAGGATGGACGGACGCAGCTTGCGGTCCAGGGAGATGCTGAGATCAAAATGCCGCCCCTGCAGTTCTTTGACAAAACGCAGCATTTGCCGCCAGGAGCGCTCTTTAGGCTGATACACTAAAGGAATGACTTCTTCCAACAAGGAATGCCCCTGCAGCACCTCCGCCACAGAAGGCTTGACCAGCATGGAAATGCGCATCTGGGGGAAATGCTGTTTTAATAAAGCGATAGCGCTGGTGGCCAACACAACATCGCCCAAGTTGACCAGACAGTGAACCAGCACCTTCTGAGCCGGTTTCTGTTCCATTAGACATAGCCGCCTTTTATGTCAAGAATACTGGCGTAATCGGCTACCGCTGCCGTCAGCGGCGTAAAGTCCGCCGTAAAGCCTGCCTGCCGCAAATTGGAAGCGTCGCTTTCGGTATAGCTTTGGTATTTTCCTTTTAACGCTTCCGGGAAGGGAATGTATTCGATGCTGCCTTTGCCATAATGCGCAATGAGAGAGCGCGCCACGTCATTAAAGCTGTGCGCCGCACCAGTGCCGCAATTGAACACGCCGGAGAGCTGCGGGTTTTGCCAAAAGTGCAGATTCACCCGCACTACGTCTTTAACATAAATAAAATCACGTCGCTGTTCGCCGTCGGCATAGCCGTCGGTTCCTGCAAAAAGCTTGATTACGCCGTTTTCCAGCAGTTGGTTGTGAAAATGGAAGGCCACCGACGCCATGCGTCCCTTGTGGTTTTCTTGCGGCCCAAAGACGTTGAAATAACGCAAGCCGACTACCTGGCTGCTTGCCGCCGGCAGGAGCTGCCGTACATAGCGGTCAAACTGCAGCTTGGAGTAGGCATACACATTGAGCGCTTCTTCACAGGCCGGTTCTTCACGGAAACCTTGCGCGCCGTCTCCATAGACCGAAGCCGAGGATGCGTACATGAAAGGAATGCGATGCTCCAGCGCATGGTGCAGCATGATTTTGCTGTATTCGTAATTGTTGGCCATCATGTAGTTGCCGTCCAGCTCCATAGTATTGGAACAAGCGCCGTTATGAAAAATGGCTTCAATGGCTTGTCCGTGGAAACGACCGGTTTCCAGGCGAGTCAAGAAGTCTTCTTTGTGCAGATAATCTTTGAACTTGAGGCCATTGAGGTTGCGAAATTTCAGGCTGCTGCCCAGATTGTCCACAACCAAAATATCTTCTATGCCTTGTTCGTTCAGGCCCTTGACCAGATTGCTGCCGATAAAGCCGGCGCCGCCAGTTACGATAATCATATAAATACCTCCTAGAAGTTATGGGGTACGAAATATTGAACAAGAGTCACGGGAGAACCAGAGGGGGTACATATGAGGGTTACGATAAATTCCGTGCCACTCCTTCGTACCCTCCCGCGACTCCGGTTCTCTTGTTCAAACCGTTCTTCTTCAACAACAAAAGGATAGCTAATTTTATAGCTATCCTTTATTTTAACATTTATTGTCTAAGGTGGCGAGCAGTTCGTCACGACTTATGGCGTAAGTCCCGACTTTTCCCACGACAAATCCTGCGGCTACATTGGCCAGCCTAGCCGCGTCCGGCACTTCCAGGCCGCCCGCAATACCGGCGGCGAAAACGGCAATCACCGTATCTCCGGCTCCGGATACGTCAAAGACCTCTTGGGCTAAGGTGGGAACATGCACTTCCTTACGGGAAGCCAGAAAACTCAAGCCTTTTTCCGAACGCGTCGCCAAGAGCGACTGCAGACGGTAACGCCGCCGCAGCTTCGCCGCCGCTTGCCGAACGGCCTCATCTTCATTTATTAAGTCAGTCCCCAGCGCTTCGCCCAATTCCTTAAGATTGGGAGTTACCGCAAAAGCACCTTGGTAGCGTTCCCAGTCCGTCCCTTTCGGATCGACAATGACAGGCACGCCATACTGCTCTTGCAATTCCATCAGTTTTTGACAAAGCCTGGGCGTGCAAACGCCTTTGGCATAATCGGATACAATAATAGCTTTGCACTGCTGTTGTACGACTATAGCAGTAATATAGTCCAAAACGCGATTTTCCGTTACTAGCGGCCAAGGTGATGTTTCTTCAAAATCCAGGCGCAGCATTTGCTGATGACCTCCGATGATGCGCAGCTTAGCGGTTGTCGGTCCAGGCGTGACAAACAAGCCGCTGCAGTCTACGCCTAATTCTTCCAGCATCTTCTCTAGGCAACGCCGGTTTTCATCGTCGCCGACCGCGCCAACAAGCAGCGTCGGGCAGCCAAGACGAGCCAGATTGTGCGCCACGTTAGCCGCCCCGCCCAAGGTTTCTTTTTTACGGATCACCCTGGTAACCGGCACCGGCGCTTCAGGTGAAATCCGTTTCACTTCGCC
>MTLC01000813.1_pt2 | contig 38127 bp, 34 predicted proteins | sample 1982451 | NCBI WGS metagenome assembly MTLC01 (sample SAMN05710165, study PRJNA340218) | biofilm metagenome | isolation source: sample SPH anode biofilm adapted to +100 mV | place: USA | collected 2012-02-03 | reverse complement strand
CCGTAGGGGGCGAAGATTTGACATATAAAAAACATCAGTTATTATATATTATTTATTTCTCATCACTTAAACATAATTATCGTTATTGTCGTTTTATAAATTCACAGCATTGGCTTTGTAAGCTAACAGCTCAACTTCATTTTTTATTTATGAAATACGGATTTTTTATATTTATTCTCGCGTTCTTTCTTTCGATGATGGCGTATGTTATTTTCAGAGGCAGTCAAGCTTTAAATACATCGGGATTTTGGAAGTATGTGTATGTTGGCGCCACTATAACGTTATTTGCAGCATTTATTACAGGGATGATTTTCAGTCATAAAATGACGCTTCCGGTGGCGAAAAGTATTACCTTCTTGGGAAACAGTTTTCTTATAATTCTTATTTATCTGACACTTTCATTCCTTATTACGGATTTTTTCCTTCTTTTCAATAAATGGTTTTCTATCTTCAAGACTGATGTGATTTCTATCCGCTTTTGGGGGATGCTGCTAAGTTTGGGAACCATTCTTATAGTAATGTCCATAGGAAATTATAAATTTAATCACCCTAAAACCGTTCGATTAGAAATACATTCTGAAAAAAACTCTCCGCATAAAGAAATAAAAATAGTGGGTATAAGTGATATTCATCTGGGGGTTTCTATTGATAAAAAAAGACTTAAACGCTATGTGGAAATGATAAATGCGGAAAAACCGGATTTAGTTCTAATAGCGGGCGATGTGATAGACCGAAGCATAGCGCCGGTTATAAGTCAACAAATGGACGAAGAGTTTCGTTCTATTCACGCGCCAATGGGTATTTATGCGGTATTAGGTAATCACGAGTATTTTGGAGAGGGAGTGGAATTAGTTGCCCATTTTCTTCAAAAATCCGGCATACAATTACTTAAAGACAGCGCTGTGCTGGTGCAAAACGAATTTTACATTGCCGGAAGGGACGATAAGATTAATCCTCATCGGAAAGAATTATCGGAAATTCTTCAATATGCCGACAACTCTAAACCAATTATTTTACTGGATCATCAGCCTTTTAATCTGCAAGAAGCACAACAAAATAAGGTGGATTTTCAACTTTCCGGACACACGCACAACGGACAGTTTTTTCCGGGAAATCTTTTTGTAAAGCGAATGTTTGAGTTGGGTTACGGCTATAAGAAAAAAGGTGAAACTCATTATTACGTTTCTTCCGGATTGGGACTTTGGGGACCGCAATACCGCATTGGCAGCCAAAGTGAGATGGTGGTAGTGAGGTTTAGGTATTAAAAAAAAGAGTTGGCTATTCATCCCCCACCCCACAGAAGCTTTGGTATGCGTATTTGACGTAAGAAGGAGAGTTGTGGCGCGTCGATGAAAGTTAATATTACTTATTTGGGGTGTTTTTACATTTATTTATAGTTAAACAACACTACTGATTTTAAATCTATTGTCAAATATAGACTATTGTAGAGGGAAGTAGTTACTAAAAAACCACCCACGCTTTTTTAAAGGCGTGGGTGGATTTTTGTATAAGAAGGGCAAAGCAAGAGCTTTACTTTTGGCTCGACGTACCGAGGACGCTACGACAAACGGGGTACTAAGTACGTTTTATTTTTCATTTCCACCTGCCCACCATACTTTATCTTTGTAAATATTAATATCAGGGACATTTGAGCCATTGGCAGAAGATTCATCTTCTCCATAAGGAAATCTATTTACAAATCCTACTGTCTGATTTTGGGGATTATTTAAAGTGGGTATCCCTGTTCGCCTATAATCATTATAGGCTTCTATAGCTTCATGTTCGTAAAAAGCTATGAACTTTTGAGTGATTAACTCTTTTAAATTGTCATTTAAGGTGGCACCTATATTTATAAGAACTTTTGACGTAAAGTATGTTTCACCACCGCTTGCACCATGAAAATCAAAATTTGCAATTACTGCGGATTTGAAAGCATCAACCCAAGTAGGATCATTTTTTCTTAATTTTGCTTCAGCTTCTATAAATTTCAATTCATGATACGTCATTATTGGTGTGGCAATAGTTTTCCCATTTTCAGTAATTAAAGAAGTAGAGTAGAGCCCCCCTTGAGTCTGTTCTGCTGTACCGTTAGGTGCCGCAACATAATTTCCACCTACTTTAGTAAAATATACACTCATACGAGGATCATTTCTATCGTTCATTAAAGTATAAATTGTTTTAGAAGAAGATAAATATGATCTGTCATTCAAGAATTGATACCAAGGGTTCTCTCCCTTTGCTGTCGCTTCATAACTATGAAACATAAGTGCTTCTGATTGATTTGTAAAGCCCTTTGAAATACAGTTAAGTGCTTTTGTAGCAGCATCATTATCTCTATTGGTTAATCTCAAAAAATATCTTGCTTTTAATGACCAAGCTGCCTTCGTCCATTTTGCAGCATTCCCACCATATATATAATCAGATGAACCTGGCGAAACACCGCCTTTTGCTATGTTTGAAATAGCATCATCTAATAGCTTTATAATATCACCATAAATTTTCGATTGTTTGTCAAACTTAGGCTGGATATTCGCTTTACCTTGTAGCGCTTCTGACCATGGAACTTCCCCCCACATATCGGTAAGTACAGAAAGATTGTATGCCGTTAAAATCTGAGAAATACCCAATAATAAAGGATTGGGTGTAGCCCCAGTTTCGGAGGTTTTAACTTGTATTTCCTTACATATATTTAAAATACTATATGTCGATACAAAATTATTATTCATTAAAGAACCAGCTTCTTGACCTACTCTTTTATCCGCATCACGTGATTGTCCATAAGTACCTGCGCTATGTTCTACATATACACTAGCATACCATGCTATATCGGTTCCTGCTGTTTCAAAAGCAGTTCTTACAATAGCTGCGGGCAAGAGAGTACTCGCATCTACATCACTTGTATGGTTTACATCTTTATTAATGTTGTCCATCACAGATTCACTACAACTACCCAGTAGAAATAGTAATATAGTTATTGATAAATAATTTAGTAATTTCATAAAAATTTCATCTTAAAATTTAACATTTAGACCAATACCGAAAGATTTTGTTTGAGGCAAGGACATATAATCAAATCCACCTGCCATATTTCCCATACCTTGTGATGTTTCTGGATCAAAATTGGGTAAAGTAGTCCACATCAATATGTTTCGAGCAGAGAAAGTTAGTGATGCGAAAGTCATCCATTTAGGAGTTGCCTTCTTAGGTAATGAAAGTGATAAGGATATTTCTCTTAATTTCAAATAAGATGTTTCATAAATATAAGCTTCAGCAATAGCACTTAAAACATCTGTATATAAATCTTGATAAGCACCTTCATCGCCAGCTTTACCTCTTTCTATATCATTTTTACTTCCATCAGCTTTGTAGCCATCATAAATAAATGATTTATTCCGAGCTTCAGTTTTTTTAGATGTTCCATATAAATCCATAAGACGATTAGAACCTGAATACATTTGTCCACCTTGTTTCCAGTCTAATTGGAAAGATAGTGTGGCTATACTATAACGAAATGCACTTGAAAATCCCATAATAAAGTTAGGTGAAACAACCCCTATCTTTCCAAAACCTCCTGATAAAGGCATTCCGTAATAATCGCTTTTAGGATCTTCATCTACGAGAATCCTTCCTTGTGCATCTCTTTTAAACTGGGTGCCATAAATTGCAGGATAAGTATCGCCGGCTGATGCTCTAACATTAGGATCTACATATCCTCCCAAAGATATATTAGTGACACCCGGTGCTAATTTATTACAGATATTTTTAACTTTAGTAAAATTAACATTAACATCCCAGTTAATATCTTTTGTTCTGATAGGTGTAACATTAAACATTATTTCATGTGCAATACTTGACATATCTCCACCATTCATATAAACATAACTATATCCACTGGAAGGTGCGATAGGTACTCTATACATCTGATCTATTGTTTTTTGACTAGAGAAATTGTAGTCAATACCTATTCTGTTATTAAAGAATCTTAGTTCAGCCCCCAATTCTATCGTTTTAGTATTTTGAGGTTTGATATTTGGGTCAAAATAAGTATAGTATGGAGCAAAACCTGAAACACCACCCAATGGAAAATCAATACCATCAGTTAACATTCCACTTCCAGCACCACTTTTCACATAATAATTTTCTTGATATTTCCCGGCTTGCCCTACTTCCGCGTAGGAACCTCTAATTTTACCAAACGATAAAATTTTATTTTGTTTTAAAGGACTTAATTCAGTAAATACAAAACCCAATGAAACAGATGGATAATAAAATGTTCTACTTCCATTAGGCATTGCTGAAACTCTATCACCCCTAAATGATGCATTCAAATACAGCATATTTAAATAATCCATACTCAAATTCGTAAATACGCCTATAGAGCGAGAACGATATTGATTACCGTAGGCCAATTGAGTAAGAGTGTTTTGCATGTTATTCCAACCGGGTTTCACAAAACCAGTTCCTGACATTGACCAATCTGAAGTGTTCTCATCATTAATTTCGTTTCCTATCATTAATGAACCATTTAGATTTTCAGCTAACTGCTTACTAAAAGTAACACTTAATAATGAGTTTATGGTTCTTGCAGTCAAACCATATTTATCTATCTTACCGCCTGTGGGAGTTCGGAACTGATATACTGAATTTGTAGGGGTTAAATATGCAGTGGGGAGAACTTGACCTGTATGAGCGCTACCCATTTGAGTTAAATCTTCCAAATCGCTATTATGTGTATCTATGCCTAACTGATAACGTATATTAACCCAATCTATTGGATTATAATTGATCCCTACATTACCAAAGAATCTTTTTACTTTTTCCAAATAATGATTATTCTCAATAGCCCATAATGGATTTTCACCTACAGAACCTCTACGATAACTTATTTGACGATACATGTAAGTATTATCCAAAGCATTTACTTGTGGCATATGGTAGGGCGTACCCATCAAATCATAAGAAGGTGGCGCGCCATAAACAGTAAATAGCCAACTATCATTTCCAGAGGGCAATTTTGATAAACTCAAATCAGAATAATTAGAACTGAAACTAAGTATCCATTTTTTTGAAAGATTTATTGTTCCACTGGCATTAGCAGAGTATCGGTCCATAGTAGCTGCTGAAACAATACCATTTTGGTTCGAAGCGCTTAAACCCACATTAAAGCTACCGAAGTCACCAGATTGAGAAACATTTATGCTATTATTTTTAGTTGCTCCCGTTTGAAAGAAAGCTTTTGGGTTGTTATAAGCAGTAGGAGTTTCCCAAGTTCCTTTTTGAGAGTTGAAGAATAATCCAGGATGCCCTTGAGCATCACCGCCATATGTTGCATTCTTCGATAAATCAGAAATAAGTGGTCCCCAAGAAAAAGAACCTACTGGACCATATTTCCCATAAGACCCCTGTGCATACGTTTGTTGCACTTCTGGTAAACGGGCAATATTGTCAAAAGAATAATTGCTGCTGATACTTATTTCCGGACGACCTTTTTTTGCATTCTTTCCTGATTTAGTAATAATAACTACAACACCGTTTGATGCTCTAATACCATACAAAGCAGAAGCGGCTTGTCCTTTAAGTACATTTATTGACTCTATATTATTTGGGTCAATATCTAATGCTCTATTGGAATAGGCTGCACCTGTTACACTTTCATTTCCTGTTTGATTATAGTCAGCTGTTGAAGTAATAGGCATTCCATCTACCACATATAGAGGCGAGTTGTTACCACTAAATGATCTTGCACCTCTAAGGAATATCTCAGCTGGCGCTCCAGGCATGCCAGACGACTGCCTAATCTCTAATCCTGCAACTTTCCCAGATAAACTTGTTACTAAGTCGGGGTTATTAGCTTTTGTTAATTCTTCAGAATTGACCGACTGAACCGAATAACCTAAAGCCTTCCTCTCTTTTTTTATCCCCATGGCCGTTACCACCACCTCATCAATTACTCTATCATCTCCCACAAGTCTAATCATTAAATTACTCCCTACGCCTACTTCTTGCGTTTTCATCCCAACATAGGATATTACAAGGGTATTACCGGAGGTAATATTGAATGAAAATTTTCCTTCTGCGTTAGTAGAAGTACCCGTAGTAGTACCTTTTACCTTAACGCTCGCGCCAATAATAGGTTGCCCGTCTTCTGCTGAGACCACCGTCCCGGATGCAGTTCTTGTTTGAGCATTAACCAATCCAATGCTTGCCACAAGTAGGCAAGCCAATAAAAGTTTTAGTTTTCTCATAAATTTAACATTTTGATTATTAATCCTTGTTTATAAAAGAAATAATTATATAAACGATGCAAATATATATCATTTGAATTGAAAAAAAAAGCCTTTCTAATCTTTTTGACAACAAATCATTCTGTTATGTAAAAACAGATTATACGTATAAAAATTATATAATAGTTAATGAGCGAATATTATTATTCCAACAAACTGATTTATACAAATGATATACAGACAAATAGAAAAATTTGAACGGGAAAAAATGGAGGTACAATCGGTATTTAGGACACAAGATTCAATAGCTTTTCAATAAATGTATTGTCCTTATTTTTAACATTTCAGAGATTGTTAAAAACCTGTTTTTCAACTATAAAATGAGTAAAAAATGGAAATTTATAACTTTTTCGGTAAAACTTGGCTGTTATGTATAAGCTATTAGAAACATTTTTCTTGATTTAGCCAAGTTGCCCTAAGGGTAATTTTATAAAGTTATATCCGTAATTATTAAGAAGAGACAGACCAAATTATTTACTCAGTAACAGGTTACATACGATTATGAATTCTTTATTTGGCAAATATAGAGCATTGATTTTAAAAAAACAATAGTAAAGAAAAAAAAATGAAAAAGAAATGAATAATCTTACAATTAATTAAATTCAAATAATCTTTATAATCAAAATAGCCACCGCAAATTTATTTATCGCGATGGCTACTTCTTATAATGATATTTTAAATTTTTATCGGCAGAAATAAAACTAAGTAGTTCCAAAAAATTAGTTACAAGCCTGCCTGAGGGCAAGGCAGGTTACAAATTAGACTATAAGACACTTAGCCTCCAAAAATATTAAAATAATATATTTAGAATACTTAAATGATTAAATAACGAAAAATTATTCCCACTCAATAGTTGCGGGCGGTTTGGAACTGATATCGTACACCACGCGGTTTACACCTTTTACTTTATTGATGATTTCATTGGAAATTTTAGCTAAAAAATCGTAAGGCAACTGTGCCCAGTCCGCGGTCATCGCGTCGGTAGAAGTTACAGCGCGCAACGCCACAGCGTTTTCATACGTGCGTTCATCGCCCATTACGCCCACAGACTGCACGGGAAGAAGAATTACGCCCGCTTGCCAAACCACATCATACAGATTCCACTCTTTGAGCCCTTTGATAAAAATATCGTCCGCTTCTTGCAATACGCGCACTTTTTCCGGAGTAATTTCACCTAAAATACGCACTGCCAAGCCCGGTCCGGGGAACGGATGACGTTTAATAAGGTGGCTCATCATACCCAGCTCGTAGCCTACGCGGCGCACTTCGTCTTTAAAAAGCAGGCGAAGCGGTTCACATAATTTCAGGTGCATTTTTTCGGGCAGTCCACCTACGTTATGGTGGCTTTTGATAACCGTTCCCGTAATGGAAAGGGACTCTATCACATCAGGATAAATGGTGCCTTGCGCCAGCCATTTTACATCTTTTACCTTGTGGGCTTCTTCATCAAACACGTCAATAAATCCCGCGCCGATGATTTTACGTTTGCGTTCCGGCTCGGTTACGCCTGCCAATTCCTTATAAAAACGTTCGCGGGCATTTACACCGATAACGTTCAGTCCCAAGTGCTCGTAATCGTTCATCACGTTTTCAAACTCGTCTTTGCGCAGTAATCCGTGATCCACAAAAATACAGGTAAGATTTTTACCGATGGCTTTATGAAGCAATACCGCCGCTACGGACGAATCCACGCCGCCGGAAAGCCCCAGCACCACTTTATCGTTGCCGAGTTGGGCTTTCAGCTCTTTTACGGTGGTTTCTATAAATGACGCGGGCGACCAATCTCGTTTACAACCGCATATTTTCAGAAAATTTTCGAGTAGTAACATTCCGTCCAACGTGTGGTACACTTCGGGATGAAACTGCACGCCCCACGTTTTTTCGCCGTCAATTTTGTACGCCGCCAGTTCCACATCGTCGGTACTGGCTATTTTATTAAATCCCGCGGGAAGACTCGTGATACTGTCCCCGTGCGACATCCATATTTGCGAACCGGCATTAATTCCGTCCAAAAGCGCGTCAGCAGGTTCTATGGTGGAAAGGGAAGCTCTGCCATATTCCCGGGTTCCGGCAGCTTCCACTGTGCCCCCGGCAGTTTGCGCTAACAATTGTGCACCGTAACAGATACCCAACAACGGATATTTTCCTCTGAAACGGGATAAATCTACTTTGAAAGCGGCAGGGTCATACACCGAGTAAGGACTTCCGGAAAGAATAACGCCTTTTACATCGGCATCATTTTCGGGGAATTTATTGTAGGGTAGAATTTCGCAATACTCATTAAGTTCGCGCACTCGGCGACCAATCAACTGCGTGGTTTGTGAACCGAAATCGAGAATAATTATTTTTTCCATATTTTTTTAAGATGTCAGATGTCGGAAGTCAGATATCAGAATACAGGATACAGATTACAGAAATCAGATGTCGGAAGTTCGATAAATATGTTCTGTACTCTACACTCTGTGTTCTGTACTCTACACTCTGTGTTCTGTGTTCTGTGTTCTGTAATCTGTATTCTAAGGTCTGTGCTCAACAGATTAGAAAAAATCTTCAATATCTTTTGCTTTTTTCTTTTCTTCTTGTTTGACTTTTGCTTTTTCGGCGGCTTTGATTACCGCTTCGGTGTCTTTTTTATTTTTGTCTTTACTCAGCCAAATATCAATATGAGAGCCGGTGGAAATGGAATCGCCCGCGGCAGGACGCTGTTTATAGACGTAATAATCATTTTCACTTCCGGGGGCGGGTTCATCGTCGTAAATAATACCACCCAACGTGTAAGCGGCGGTGGTAATGGTGATTTTGGCGGTAGTTAAATCCAACCCTTTAAGCGCCGGAATGACTGATTTTTCACCACCCATGCCGTTGCCGGCTACAATTACCACGCGACTACCTTCGGGTAATTTGGCGCCGGGCTTAATGGTTTTTCCTTTGTATTGTATCTCTAATACTAAATCTTTATAATCCGATGGCGCGGTAACCACACTTTCTATGGTAATGCCTACCGAAGCGAGCATGGCGTCTGCTTGCCGCAAGGACACATCCACCACGGGCGGTATAACCACTTGTCTTACGCTTTTTGAATTGAGTACCAAATAAACGGTGCGCCCGGGCTTTACGGTGCTTTTTGGCGCGGGATTTTGGTCTATTACAGCGCCTAACCTCACTTCTTTGGTATAGAGAGAATCAATGATTTCCATTTTCAAACCGTGATTATTCAGCAACATGCGGGCTTCCTCTACGGTAAGACCTTTCAGATTAGGAACTTGCTCTGTTTTACCGTGATTGGTGTAAATATTAATTAAAATAAATGTCCCCCAAGCCAATCCTACCATAATTGCCAAGGCTATTAAAATATTTTTTAACGCAAACCCGAAAAAATTTTCAGTCCAAAAATTTTTCTGTTTCATAAATTTATGCGGAATTAGTTGAGAACAATTTATTAAACTGCAAAAGTAACGAATTTATTGTAGTTTTTAAAACGATAAAAAGCAGAAAATAGGTCGTATTTCTATGAACATTGTTAAATTTGCAGTGTTATTGAATGGATTAAGCATCTTGTATTTATAAAAAGTTGAATTATCCAAAGTTTCATTATATCTTTGTCTCTCAACGATAAACGAAACCATGAAATGAAGACTAAAACATGCTATTGGTCTGAATTATCTGATTACGATATGGATACGGCACAAGCAATGCTTGATACGAAGCGTTATTTGTACGTGGGGTTTATGTGTCATCAAACCATCGAAAAAATACTTAAAGCTTATTGGACTGAATTTTCAGACCAAGAAGTGCCTTATACTCATAATTTAACTCGTTTAGCAGACCAAGCCGGATTAAGTTTACATCTTACAGAAGAGCAATTTTCACTTATTGATACTCTTGAGCCTTTGAATATCGAAGCTCGTTACCCTTCTTATAAAGAACGTTTATTAAAAAGTTTAACAAAAGCTCGTTGTAAAGAATTGGTAGCTCAAACCAAAGAACTTCAAAAATGGATAAAGCAGAAGCTATAAAATTGGCCAAAGACTATAAATCATTGGTTAGCGGCTATTTGGAGATAAAAGAAATGTACCTTTACGGTTCCTACGCAAAAGGGAATCACCATAAAGAAAGTGACATTGACATTGCCATTGTAGTGAAAAAATCCTCAGAAGATTATTTCTCTGAAACACCCCTTCTTTGGAAATTGAGGCGCCAGATAAGTGCTTTTATTGAGCCGATACTACTTGATGAAAGCGATAAAAACTCTCCGTTATATAAACAAGTAATCCGGCATGGCATCAGCATATAGACCTAAGAGCGCGGACTGATTTATAAATTATGCTGTAAAAAATTTGTAAATCAAAAGCCTCGCTGGTAGTCTGAAACCTGCCCAGACAAAACGAAACTATTCTATACATCGGCACCCAAGTGTCCTCGGCAAAACTTATAACTTGAAATAAAAAAATATGAAATACATTGGTGCACACGTTAGCGCAGGCGGTGGCGTAGAAAATGCCCCGCTAAACGCCCACAATATAGGCGCAACGGCTTTTGCCTTTTTTACTAAAAACCAAAAACAATGGGCGGCAGCGCCATTGAGTGAAAAAAGCATCTCGTTATTCAAAAAACGATGTGAAGATTTCGGTTACACACCGGCGCAAATTCTTCCGCATGATGGTTATTTGATTAATCTTGGTCATCCGGAAACGGAAGGATTGGAAAAATCACGCGCCGCGTTTTTGGACGAGATGCAGCGTTGTGAACAACTTGGATTAGACCGTCTGAATTTTCATCCGGGCAGCCACTTGAATAAAACATCGGTGGATGAATGCTTGGCAACCATTGCCACGTCTATCAATCTCGCCTTGGAAAAAACAAGGGGCGTTACCGCCGTGATAGAAAATACTGCCGGGCAAGGAACTAATTTGGGGCACACCTTTGAACAAATAGCGCAAATTATCAGTCAGGTGGAAGATAAAAGCCGCGTGGGCGTGTGCTTGGATACAGCGCATACCTTGGCGGCAGGTTATGAAATCCGTACGCCGGAAGGTTTTGAGGATACATTCCGTAAGTTTGATGAAGTTATAGGATTTAGTTACTTACGTGGTATGCACATTAACGACAGCAAAAAAGAACTTGCCACGCGGGTGGATCGCCACGATAGCTTGGGAAAAGGATTTATGGGAATGGATTTATTTCGTTTTATAATGAACGACGCGCGTTTTAATAATATCCCGCTGATACTTGAGACACCGGATGAAACGCTGTGGGCGGAAGAAATTCAGCTGTTGGCATCGTTAGAAAACTGTTAATGCCCATTTAATTAAAAAAGAAGCTGTATCCCAAGGGATTCAGCTTCTTTTTTATATATTCACTCGTTTTTCAAAAAACTCGTTTAACTCTTGCTTTCTTACAATTGCGGTCCGGAAGGAATCAACGCTTTTGCGGCGTCGTTATCGCAGTATTGTTTGAAGTTTTCGATGTACATTCCGGCAAGTTTTTTTGCTTTCGCTTCCCATTCGCCTTTGTCAGCGTAAGTATCACGTGGGTCAAGAATACCTTCGGATACATTGTTCAGTTTCGCGGGCGCGGTCAGATTCATAATAGGAATATGCACTTTTTCCGCTTTTTCAATAGAACCATCAATGATAGCATCAATAATAGCGCGGGTATCTTTGATAGAGATACGTTTTCCGGTGCCGTTCCATCCGGTATTTACCAAATAAGCTTTACCGTTATGTTGGTTCATTTTTTCTACCAAACGTTGAGCATACATCGTAGGGTGCAATGTAAGGAACGCTTCGCCAAAAGCGGGTGAGAAGGAAGGTTGCGGTTCGGTAATGCCACGTTCTGTTCCTGCCAATTTAGAGGTAAATCCGCAAAGGAAGTGGTATTGCGCTTGATTATCGTCAAGGATAGATACCGGAGGCAATACGCCAAACGCGTCAGCCGACAAGTAGATGATTTTATTGGCGTGTCCGGCGCGTGAAGGCAATACTATCTTGCTGATATGATAAATAGGATAAGAAACACGGGTATTTTCAGTGGTAGAACCATCGGCATAGTCAATGTTTCCTTCATCGTCAACGGTAACGTTTTCGAGCAATGAATCTCTGCGGATGGCGCGCCAAATGTCCGGTTCGTTTTCTTCGCTCAGGTTAATTACTTTTGCGTAGCATCCACCTTCATAGTTAAATACGCCATGATCGTCCCAGCCGTGCTCGTCATCACCGATAAGGTAACGTTTCGGGTCAGCAGAAAGCGTGGTTTTACCGGTTCCCGACAAACCGAAGAATACAGCTACATCACCGTCTTTACCTACGTTTGCAGAGCAGTGCATAGATGCTATTCCGCGTAATGGCAGGTAGTAATTCATCAAAGAAAAAATACCTTTTTTCATTTCGCCGCCGTACCAAGTACCACCTATCACCTGCATTTTTTCGGTCAAATCAAACAGCGTGAAGTTTTCAGAGTTTAATCCGTGTTCTTGCCATTTGTCGTTAGTGGTTTTAGAACCGTTTAGTGTCACAAAATCGGGTTCGCCATAATTGGCTAATTCGTAGTGTGATGGGCGGATAAACATATTGGTTACAAAGTGTGCTTGCCAAGCCACTTCCATAATAAAACGCACTTTCATGCGGGTATCTTCGTTCGTGCCGCAAAAAGTATCTACTACGTACAGTTTTTTTGATTTTGAGAGTTGGTCGGTTACACGGCTTTTGCAATAATCAAACGCTTCTTTGCTACAAGGGCGGTTGATAGTACCGTCCCACCAAAGTGTATCTTTGGTAACATCGTCTTTTACAAAGTATTTGTCTTTGGGTGAGCGGCCGGTAAATTTTCCGGTATAAACAGCCGTAGCGCCGGTTTTTGTCAATTTTGCTTTTTCAAAACCTTCGTTTGCAGGATTCATTTCATCCTGATAAAGCGTTTCGTACGATGGGTTATGAACCACTTCAAAGTTTCCTTTGATGCCATACTTGCTTAAATCTAAATTTGCCATTGGATTGAATTTTAATGGATTATATAATTATATTGTCTTTTTTGCACATTTATTTATCTGACTGCAAAATTACTAAAATAATCGGCAAGAAAAAAGCAATTAAAGAAATTTTTCCTTAATTAGTAAAAATAATATGTTATAAAACATTTATAGTACAAAAATAACGTTATTTGAACAGTTTAGTTTTAAATATTATCACTAATAACCTACTTTTAACTAACATTTTGTAAAATAAAATTATGAAGAAATCATGATGTGCTAAACGTGAATAAAAGGACGGTTTTTAAACACAAATTTTTCAGTAGAATGAGGGGGACTTTATCTTCGGAATAATAGGAATGAGAAGAACTGCCTGTCCTAAACAATACAATAAGAATCAAATACACTTTTTATACTGACCCTTGTTACGCTTCTCTTGCATTCAGAATTCCATTAATAACTTCCGAGGCTAATAACAACCCAAATAAGGCGGGCATATAGGAAATGGTGCCGGTGGTGGATTTTTTGTATTTTTCATCGGTTTCAATAACGCTTTCTTTGCGGGCAGTTTCATCGGAATAAACCACCGCTACTCCTTTTTTGATGCCGAGTTTTGCCAACCGTTGGCGCACTGCTTTTGCCAGCGGGCAATAATTAGTTTTTGAAATATCGGTTACTTTTACCCGCGAGGCATCCATTTTCGCTCCGGAACCCATCGACGAGACAATGCTCACACCATTTTCCACGCAAGATTTTATCAAAAATACTTTGGGCGAAAGCGTATCAATAGCATCTACCACGTAGTCAAAATTTCCACTTTTAAGAATTTCTAATGTATTGCTCTCTTCCAACCAATCATTAATTACTTGTAATTTTAACTCCGGATTTATATCCCGTAAACGCAACGCTAATACTTCCGCTTTGGACTGGTTAACGGTAGAATGCAGTGCCACAATCTGACGGTTGATATTGGTTTCGCTTACGGTATCGCGGTCTATAATGGTCATTTGCCCCACGCCGGCGCGGCAAATCATCTCTGCCGCCATACCGCCTACGCCGCCCAAACCCACAATAAGAACGGATGCGTTCTTCAATTTATTTACCCCTTCTTTGCTAACCAATAATTCTGTTCGTTGTGTCCACATACAATTGATTTTTAATTTATAAGCCACTAAAATGCGCGCAATTCTGCTTTTATTCACAAAGTTAACCGTTTTCATCCGTTTTTAGAAAAAATAAGCCTAAAATAATTGTAACTTTGCCCTATGATTCAAGATAAGGAATTGGGAAGTATTACTTTTGAGCAAAGTACGAAAGCCAAGCGGCTTCGGGCGATGATTTTACCGGATGGCGTGAAGGTTATCCTTCCCCGAGGATGTTCCGAAAAAGAAGGAATGGCGTTTGTGGAGAGTGTACGTGGAAAAATAAAATCCACTCAAGAAAAAATTGAGCATAAAAGCATCTTGATAACCGAAGAAAAACCGCTACAAACACTCACTTTCCGTGTTCTGGTAAAAAAAGCGGCGCGCAAAGATATTTTTTCCTCATTGAAATCGGGTGTTTTAACCATAGAATATCCCGATTTTTTGAAGACCGAAGACACGAAAACGCAACAGTATTTTTGGAACAGCATTAATTATTTTCTGCGGCAGGAGGCAAAACATTTGCTGCCAAACCGCACGTACGAATTAGCAAAACAATTCGGATTTAAGTTTTCGGACGTAAAAATCCAGTCATCCAAAACTCGCTGGGGAAGTTGCAGCCGCCGAAAAAGCATTAACCTTTCTTTTTACCTCCTGCTTACACCTCAACATCTGATTGATTATGTGATACTTCACGAACTTTGCCATACGATGGAAATGAACCACGGTGATAAATTCTGGGCATTGATGGAGCAAGTAACACAGAATAAAAGCAAGTTACTGAGAAATGAACTAAAAAAATATTCCATGCCGAGATGAATCATTTTCAAAAAATAAAACCATATATAATGCCTACTACCATTATATTGGGGGCTGTTTTTTATCCGTTTTTTATAAAAATGGCTTTTCTTACTCCCTATTTGATATTCGTGATGTTGTTCCTGACATTTTGCAATATGCACTGGCACAACATCCGCCTTTCAAAACTTCATCTTTGGCTTATATTGATACAAATACTGGGCGGAATGGGTATTTATATACTTTTGCTTCCTATCAACAAAGCGTTGGCGCAAGGGGTGATGATTTGCGTGATAGCGCCTACCGCTACATCAGCGCCGGTGATTACCGGAATGCTGAAAGGGAATGTGGAAAGCCTCACAGCCTACAGCTTGTTAAGTAACATCTGTGTGGCAGTGATTACGCCGTTGTTTTTTTCCTTAGTGGGCGAAACGGCTTCGCTCTCGTTCGTAACAGGGGCGCTTACCATTTCTAAAAGTGTGCTCACGGTTATTCTTGCGCCGTTGCTGTTGGCTTTTTTATTGAAAATCTTTCTACCGAAAACTACGCGTCGCATAGGATCCGTATCTTCGCTTTCTTTTTGGTTGTGGGCATTGGCGCTCGCTATTGTGACTGCCCGCACTACCGCTTTTATGGTAGCGCAGGACAGCCGGAATTTTTATACCGAAATAGCGTTGGCGGTAGGCGCGTTAGCGGTTTGCATATTTCTTTTCGCGGTGGGAAAATCCATCGGGAAGAAATACGATGAAACCATTGCCGCCGGACAAAGTTTAGGACAGAAAAACACGGTGTTGGCTATTTGGATGGCGCAAACGTATCTTAATCCGTTGTCATCCATCGCACCCGGAATGTATGTTTTATGGCAAAATATGTTTAACTCGTGGCAGATTTGGCGGGAAGCACGTAGATAGTTTTGAGTTCCGGGTTTCGGGTTTCAAGTTTCAAGTTCCAGGTTTCGGGTTTCAAGTTTCAAGTTTTTAAAAATTTGCTCGTTTCTCTTTGTCCGTGTTCTTTGTTCCGTGTTCTGTTATCAAAATACTCTTACATTAAAATGATTTATCTTCCCTATATATTGCCCGCAGCTTTTTTGCTTGACGCCTTGCTTGGGGATCCACGCCGTCTGCCTCATCCTATACGCCTCTTCGGCAACGTTATTGCTTGGTTTGAGCAGAAGTTTAACAAAGGCGCTCATCGTGCTCTTAAAGGCGCTTTGACGAGTTTTTTCCTAATTGTAATCACATGGACAGTGTTTTTTGTCGCTGTATATTTTCTCAAACCCTACACCTGGTTTTACATCGGATTTTCGGTAGTCTTTATTTTTTACGGTTTGGCGAATCGAAGTCTGATTTCCGAAGCGCTGGAAGTGGAACGCGTATTGACACGAGAAGGCATTGAGGCGGGTAGAAAAAGGTTGAGTTGGATTGTGGGGCGTGACACATCATCCCTGAACGAAAACCAAATACGCACCGCGATGCTGGAAACCCTTGCCGAAAACCTCAGCGACGGGGTCATCGCGCCACTTTTTTATTATGCGCTGGGCGGGCTTCCGGGGATGTTTGCCTACAAAATGATTAACACATTGGATTCCATGATAGGATACAAAAATGAGCGATACGCGGCTTTCGGACGGTTTGCAGCACGAACGGACGATGTTTTTAATTTCATTCCGGCGCGTTTAACGGCATTTTTGATGCTGTTGGTTACTTTTCGGTGGGATGTAGCGCCTTTTGTATTAAAATATGGAAAAATGCACGCCAGCCCCAACTCCGGCTATCCCGAGTCTGCTTTGGCAGGAATACTGCGCTGCCGTTTTGGCGGGCCAAACATGTATCATGGCGTGCCGGTGGAAAAACCCTACATTGGCTCAGCGGACAGACATATCGAACACAAGGATATTTTGAAAGCCTGCCGGATAAATATGTATGTGGCAGTAGTAATGGTGGCGGGAATTACGCTTATACAAATAATGCTCACATAATAATTTAGGGCGATGACAAAATCATCGCCCTAAATTATTTTTTAGTAACGGGTAAAAAATAGCTTGGTTTTGATTCAGCTATCAGCTATCGAGTGAGGCTAACTGCAATGGCGGATTTGCGAGAGATTTTCTGTCGGAAGACAGAAAAGTGCGAGCGAAAAGCCGACATTGTGCATTACTTTCGACACCACCATTGCAGGTAACCTGTGTGTTAGCGGGTGTTAATTATTTTACTTTCAATTTCTCCTTGTCCATTCAAATTCATTAAATCAATTTTTGGTATATATCCACCTAAAGGTATCATTATAGTATTAGGCATAGGCGATAATCCATAGTTAGGAAAATAGGCTAAGCACCTAATATAATAAGTCTGACCTGGTTTAAAATCAATCTTAATTTTATCATCTGATCCTTTAATCATAATCTCAACCAACTGTTCGTTATTGATAGGGATAAATTGTTTTGTATTACGTTTAATCAGATATTCTTGATTCTCAACAATTACAGTAAAATCAAACAAATCATTCAGTGAATGAGTATAATTGGGACGATATAAAACTATGCCTGAATTGTTACTTGGGAATTTAGTATTTATCATACTATCTTTGGTGTTATTATAATTAGAGCATTTGAAAACTTTGGCTTTAAGTTTATATGCTTCTCTCAATTTTTGATTATTAAAATTAGTAATCATAACGATATTGCCGCCCAATGCATCAGCTTTTGCGCAAACTTTGTCTAATTGCGTTTTGTAGTCTGCAACTTTTACAAATGTTGGGTCTCCTGAATTGGCAATACCTATTAATCTTATGCTTTGATCAAGTTGATAATCAATTGGAACAACAAGTATTTCCTTTTTTATGCCATTCACAAAAAACTCATTTATGAATTGTGAAAATACATTTTCACTTAAATAAATCAAGAAACTAAATAATACAATTAATTTTCTCATATTTTGTCGTTTTTTAATGCCCGCTAACAGCAATCTATCAGCAACCTGCCTGCCGGCGAGGCAGGTTAGTTTTGGCGTAATCCGCTTATATTTAGCATTATAAAAATGGGCTGATTCCCGATACTTCGGGGAGACTGCTGATAGCTATTTTTTTCACATAGCACTTAATAAGATTTGAATCCGATAATTTCCCGTACTTCCCGAATGGTTTTACGCGCATTTTCCTGCGCTTTTTCTTTTCCAAGCTTGGCTATTTTTGTCAGATAATTCTCATCGGCGGCTATTTCATTGATACGCTCGCGGATGGGGTTTACGAAGGCAATCATATCTTCCGCCAATTGTTTTTTCAAGTCGCCGTAGCGTACTTGGCAGGTGTTATATTGCTCGCGAAAAAACTCGATGGTTTCCGGTTTTGATACTACGTTCATCAATTGAAACAAGTTGGCAATAGGTTCTGCCATCGGTTGATTTGGTTCGGTGGGTCCGGCATCCGTTACGGCACGTTTCACTTTTTTCAGTATCACATCCGGTGTATCAGTCAAGAAAATAGTACTCTCCTCACCTTCTGATTTTCCCATTTTCCCGGCGCCGTTCAGTCCGGGAATTTTAACCAACTCTTTTCCGAAATTAAATGCCTGTGGCTCTTTGAAATATTCCACATTATACATCCGGTTAAAACGGTTGGCAAAAGTGCGGGTCATTTCCAAGTGCTGTTCCTGATCTTTACCCACCGGCACAAAATCGGCACGATGGATAAGGATATCCGCCGCCATAAGCGTAGGATAAGTGAGCAGTCCGGCATTTACATTTTGTGGCTGTTGGCGTATTTTGTCTTTGAAAGAGGTGCAGCGCTCCAATTCGCCCATATAGGCGTTCATATTGAGGAAAAGATATAGCTCTATCACTTCGGGCACATCGCTTTGGATATAAAGCGTAGCCTTTTCGGGGTCTAATCCCGCCGCCAGATATTGAGCCAATACGCTTTTTACATTTCCTTGCAGGTTTTGAGGCGTTGGGTGTGTAGTTAGCGAGTGATAATCGGCTATGAAAAAGTAGCAATTATATTCGTTTTGCATTTGCACAAAATTGCGCAAAGCGCCAAAGTAATTTCCGAGATGTAAATTTCCGGTAGGACGGATGCCGCTTAAAACTGTTTTCATTGTGGTTTATTGGTGGATTGGTTAAGTGGTGGATTGGGACAAGATTGAGTTTTACCAAGTAACCTTTTTCTAAACTCACCACTACTTAACTTTTTACTAAAATAGTGCAAAGTTAATCATTTTAAAAGAAAAACCGCCTCTCAACGTAAGCGGTTTAATCAAATGTATTCGGATTAATAAATTAAAATCGTTTTTTATTTTCTATCAATCAGCTAATTAACCATTTAAGCAATCAACCAATTTCATTCTATCGGAATGGTGCGTTTGATGCGTTGATCCAGTGATGTAAGTGTTTCGGTAGTGGCTACGCCGGGAATCTCCTGAATACGCCCGTTCAAGAGATTCATCAGGTGTTCATCGTTTTTAGCATACATTTTAATAAGCAGCGTATAAGCGCCAAGCGTGTATTGCGTCTCTACGATTTCCTGAATTTTTTCCAGTTCATGCACCACGTCTTTGTACATAGAGGCGCGCTCTAATGTAATGCCAATATACACGCATATTTGATACCCGAGCATTTTAGGATTTACCATGTAACCGGATCCGGTAATTACACCAATGTCTATTAAGCGCTGCACGCGTTGGTGAATAGCAGCCCGCGATACATTACACTCCTCCGCTACGTCTTTAAATGGCTTACGAGCGTTTTGAGTAATGATTTGAAGTATTTTCCGGTCTAATTTGTCTATCTTTTCCATGTGTGTTAGATTTTATCATTTTGACAACAAATATAGATATTTTTTGAATAAAATAAAACTTTTGAAAGAAAAAAATCAAAAAAATCCACATTTTAAAGTCAAAAATCTCTTTGACACGTAGACGTTATAGTTAGAGTACCAGAGCCTATTACTACCATTGGTCTCACAACATTTCCTTACACTTCGCTTACATTATCTCGCCGCTTCCGATGCATATTTCCGAACTTTCATCATACACCACACCAAATTGTCCGGGCGCGATGCCTTGCAATTTTTCATCGGAAACAAGATGAAAACCGTTGGAAGTTTTATAAATTTTTCCTTTGGTGAAATCCGGTGTGTGCCGTATTTTGAAAGTTATTTGACTGCCGTTTTCGGAATTTATCCACGGATTTTCAGTGATAAAATGAAAATCGTTCATCGTAAAGGCGTTTCCGTACTGCGCTTCGGCATCGTAGCCTTTGGACGCGTACACGATGTTGGCTTCCACGTCCTTTCGTATCACGTACCACGGTCCGCCGGAAAGTCCTAATCCTTTCCTTTGTCCTACGGTGTGAAACCAATAGCCGGCGTGTGTGCCGAGTATTTTGCCGGTTTCCAATTCCACAATAGGACCTTTTTTTTCGCCTAAGTAACGGCGTATAAAGTCGTTATAGTTCACTTTTCCTAGAAAACAGATGCCTTGGCTGTCCTGCCTTTTGGCGGTGGGCAGGTTGGCTTTCAGAGCTATATCACGCACCTCTTTTTTCATTAAATTTCCGAGAGGAAACATTAATTTGGATACTTGCAGGTGATTTATTTGTGCCAAAAAATCGGTCTGATCTTTTAAGGGGTCTTTGGCGGTAGCCAAGTAAGTTTTCCCATCACGTTCCAGCGTAGAGGCGTAATGCCCGGTGGCGGTTTTATCAAAATCCTTACCCGCACGTTGTTCAAACACCCCGAACTTTATGAGCTTATTGCACATCACATCCGGATTGGGCGTAAGTCCTTTACGCACTTTATCAATGGTGTAAGCCACCACATTGTCCCAATAATCTTTATGTAAATCAATGATTTCTAATTTACATCCGTATTTTCGGGCTATAAGCGAAGCCATTTCTATATCTTCTTCGGAAGTACAGTGAAGCAATTCATCATCGTCTTGACCTATTTTGATGTAAAAAAGGGTGGGCGTAATTCCTGCCTCTTTTTGCAGATGAACGACTACGGAACTATCTACACCGCCTGAAATAAGAGTTGCTATATTCATTTTGGGAATTCGGGCTTTTCTATCTTTTAATAATTTGCAAAATTACAGCTTTTTTGTCGAACAAAAAAGACGACCCAGTGAGCCGCCTTTTCGTTTGTTTTTTGTTTGACAGACAAGAATGCCTGTCGTCACATTAATATTCCCATAAGTCTTGTTCAAAGTTCATCAATTCTGTTTCTATCCGTCTTTGTTCGGCTCTCAGTTTGTTTTCGTTTGCCAAATAATCCAGCAGCATACGGCTGTACATGTTACTATCGCCCAGCAAGTAGCTGTCATAGAGTTTTTGTACAAAGAAATCATCAAAATTGAGTCGTTCTATATCGTTGCCATTAGAGATTACCATTTGTTTTACCAAATATGGGCGTAATTCGTCAAAAGCAATCCAGCAAAGCACCGAGTTACGGAAATAAGCCATCTTGTTTTTGTCTTCCATATTATCGGGATGAAGCGCGTAAAGCGGAGCTATAGCGATAATTTTGGAATATAGGCGCGATGTATGCTTATCAAAGAAAACCACCTCTTGAATTAAGAATTTAAGTTGATTTTTCACGTAATTCATATACTGATCCATATTCACGGAACGTTGATTGGTGATGGTATCCACTTGCAGTATGTTGTTAAAGTGGTCTTCATCATAGGCGAATACTCTGGATAATTCAGCACCGTTCAGTTTTTCATTCCACATTGGTTTTATGTCACGCGCATTTCTGCGATAGACATTTATACCGTCGGCAATAGCGTCTACCATCACACGGAACAAACTTCTGTATGTATCTGTAGGGCGCATGGGGAAGTACAATTGATAATTTTGCTTGAAACGCATATCAATCACCCGATACACTGTGCGCGTCCAAACTATATCGTCCCATCGGTGGTTTACTATGGCGATGGTATCTGCCATAGCGTCCATTTCACGCGTCTGTAAATTTACCGCGCCTATTTCATTGAAAAATGAAATGGGCTGTTGTGAGTTATCTGAACCGGCTTTGTTTTCTTGCGCATGAGCAAAACTTGTAAAAACAAGCGCCGCCATAAGTATGATTACATTATACTTCTTCATAACTATAAATAATTAAAAATCAATCAATCTTGTATTAAAGTTGAATACTGATGGCCCCTAATCTTCGTTCTTTGCCATCGGGTCCTACGGCGCGTATGTTTTTTATAAATACGTCATCGCCTCCCTCTAATTCGTCTATCAAACTTAACTGACGGGCATTAAATCTGGAACCCGAAGTGGGTATACTGGTTCCTAACGCCGTGAGTGTGAATGACTTGATGGTGAATTTAGCGTCAATAAGCGCGTCATCACCATAACTGGCTATGATGGAAGCGTTATTTTTCAGCAATCTTTTAGAAAGTTTTTCTTCCCGTATATTGCGAGGTACCCCACCGGCATCGGTATATTGGAAATATGCGGTAGGATCCGGCAGGTATTTTACACGATAACGTTCGCTTCCCATCGGGGATACTTTACCACCTATTTCAGCAGCCACACTTAGCGTTATTTCACCGTCTTGCTGCGGACGCACAACGTAGAAATCACCCGCTTTGCTTACACTGGCGCCGCTGGCACTTACGCGAAGGCTGCTCTCCGCCACCCCCGGCACCGAAATACGGAAACGGTTATCGATACCGCGATACACCACGTTCAAGTCCACGTTCGACATGGTGGCGGAAGGTTTTCCTACAATGTATTGATAAGGCTCTGAGGTGTATGTTTGCCAAGTACCGTCGTTTTTAGGAACTACTACGCTTGCGGTAAAGGTATGTGGTCCTACGCCGGAAGCGCCTATTTGCAACATGTTGTTATTTCCTAACGAAGAACCGTTTACTTTATATTCATAGGAACCAACTTTGTTTTCGTCATAAGCTGCCAAATATATTTTTGCTTTGTACGTTCCGCCTTGTAATACATAACTTGATTCCGCATTTACAATCACTTCTAATTTATTCAAATTAAAATCTTGTAAATCAGCTTTTGCACGCAAGAACTGTACTGTTTCCGCTTCGGCAGTACGCACATCGGATTGGTATTTGCTGAGCATGGTTACTACGGCGGCTACCGGCATACTTTCAAACATGCGGTCGGACCACGGCTTGCCATCTACACGCCCGGTATTAAACATATTACTAAACATTTCCTGCTTGTTAGGGTCGCCTGCTGTAAGTGATATGAGCTTATCTCTGTAAGCGTCTATTCTTTTCTTTAACTCTTTGTCATTACCTTTTACTTTGGAGTATTCGCCGGCAGCGTCAATGTTTTCACGAGCTTTAATGTTTATCGCTTTTTTGTCGGCATCTTTCCCGTCGGCAATACGTACTATCTGATATTTATAGTCATCAATAAATTTTGTCAGCTTATCAGCTTCCAATTTTACTTGTTTCGCCATTTCGAGCCATTGTCCCACTTTCGCGGGATTTTTATCTTTTTCAGCCTGAAAGTTAGCGTACATTCCTTGATTTCGTTTTTCGGCAGACTGTATGGTATTTCTCAATCCTTTGTCCACCATGCCGAAACCCTCCAGCACCTCACTGGAAACATTTAGCGCCAACATTGCGGTAAGCACTAAATACATCATCCCAATCATTTTCTGACGGGGGGTTTCGGGACAATTCTTTGCACCCATTTCCTTTTTACTTTTTAATTAGTGATGTTGTGAAAAAAATAATTAATTCAAAGCGTTCAGCATATTGCCATACACGGCGTTCAAGTCTTCTACCTGTTTTGCCAGTTTTTGGGTAGCCTGCTGGTATTTCTGGCTTTCGCCAAAGGATAGCTGGGTTACTTCTTTCATTTTATTCAAGTCGGATGCTATGTCATTTAATTGACCGGAAACGTTTCTGATGCTATCTGCTTGCAGGCTTAATCCTTCGTTTTGTGACTGGATGTGCCGCAGCTGGATTTCATAAATGGAATTGATAGAGGCTAAGTTTTTATTTACTTCCGCCACTTTTTCGGAATAACCTTTGGTGTTATTTACGGCATTGTCTAAATCAGAAGTGATGCCTGTATAGGATGAGGCAAGTTTTTCGGTAGTGTTATTCAGTTTTTGCTGAGTGGTAGTGAAGTTTACGGCTGCCTCCGAAGCCGTTTCTATATTTTTAGCCAATCCGTTAGCGGCTACGGCTACGTTTGATATTACTTGTAAACTTTCGGCGGTATTTGACAGGTTTTTAATCCCTTCGCTGAGCCTTTTCACATCTCCGTCAGATAGTGAACCGGTATTTATAGCGGGAATTCCTGTCGTTTCAGCGTTTGTAGCCATAGCCAATTGTTGCGGGGTACTGTTTTTGAAGTCAAATATCTGCCCCCAGTCATATTCTTTATGCGGTGTGTCAAATACGCCTAACAAGAAGATGAATGACTCAACAGTCATCCCTATCATAAGCATATAATTAGCTCCGGGCCAGTGCAATATTTTAAATAACGCCCCCATGATAACTACTGCTGCGCCCGCGCTATAGGCTGCTGAAATTACTTTTTTACCGTAATTTGAATTCCACCAGATGTAGAATTTACTGTGTTGTTTGTTCATATAAAAAATTTAATGTTTAACCTTTTTGTTCTTCTTTAATTATTCGCCATTGTATGAGCGTACGCAGCGAAAACCGATGTATGGACGCGCTTCATATTGATATTCATAAGTTTTTACGCCACATTGAAGGTAGTAAGCTATGTCTTTCCAAGAACCTCCCTTAATAATTTTACGTTTTAGCGCTATGGGGTCGTCATTTTTAGCGTTATATTGGTAGTTGGGATTCATGTCGGATACGATGGTGCTGTTGGTAGTACCATACGCGGAAGAAGTCCATTCCGCTACGTTTCCGGACATGTCATACAACCCATAATCGTTGGGGGCGAAAGAACCTACTTTCATAGTGGTAGCGCCGGTGTCATCAGTATAGTTACCACGCATAGGCTTAAAGTTGGCTAAGAAGCATCCTTTAGCGTCACGCACATAGTTGCCGCCCCAAGGATATAACGCCATAGCGCGTCCGCCGCGTGCCGCGTATTCCCATTCCGCTTCCGTGGGCAGACGGTAGTCTTGACCTTCTACACGTCTGTTTCCATTAAATAAGTTGGTACGCCATTGGCAAAAAGCTTGGGCTTGTTCCCATGTTACACCTACTACGGGATATTGTGAAAATCCTTTGTGTGAGAAGTACATTTTCATTTTGGGGTCATTGTAAGCGTACTGGAAGTCACGTATCCACATGACGGTATCCGGATATATGTTTACAATGCGGTTGGATATCAAATCGCGTCTTGAGAGAAGCGGACGTATCACCGTAATGTGGTGAATTGCACCGTTCTCGTCCACATAAGAACTGTCCACGCGGGCGCGGGCGCCTCTCGGATAAGAGTTGGTGTTTACGTTGTACTTATTGCTTGGAAGCGCGGCTTGGTCGTAGTTCAACCAATAGTACTTATATTGAAGTTTTCCCGGGTCAATTTGCCTTTTTCCGATATTATTGGAGCCTTGATAATACATGGAATTAAATATCTCTTGAATTTCTTCTTCACGGGAGTTCCAGGGGATTTTAGTTTTCCAGTTTAGAACAGCCACTTCCGGTGCGGGCTCGTCAATTTGGTTTTTATACTTTTTCCGGAATTGGTCGTGTCCGGCTATGACTAATTTTCTTCTGATAATAGAGTCACGCACCCAGTATATAAACTGCTTGTACTCATCGTTAGTAATTTCGGTTTGGTCCATCCAGAAAGCATCCACGGTAACGTTTACCGAGCGTTCGTTCTGATTAAGAACCGCTTGGTCATTAGGTCCCATCATAAACGCGCCTCTTTTGATAAAAACCATTCCATAAGGATTTGCTTCGCGGAATGTACCTTTATTGCCTACACCCACTAACTCTCCGGTTGGTCTGTTGCAAGAAGCCAATACAGAAATAACAATTAGTACCGGCAAAATTTTTTTCATAGTAATCATATATAGTATATAAAAAAAGTTTTTTATAAAATTCGGATGCTCTTATATTTATTTTTATTTTTGCTTGTGTCCAAAGCAAAACTATACGAAATAAACAACTCATGCGAGCCATTTTTTAGGCTGAATAATTTCATGGTAGGTATATCATAAGAATATCCTACCATTATACCACTAAACAAATTCACGCCGCCAAAGACCGATACGCTTTCCTGAAAACGGTAGGATAAGCCACCCCAAAACCGCTTATCGTACTCCAAACGCGATGATAAATCTACCTGAAACGTAGTGAAGTCGGTTTTTAAAAGCGTGGAGGAACGGACTAAAAATTTTGATTCATCAAATCCAATGTCATAACCTCCCGTAAAATAAGCTATCCCGCGTGTGTGAAACGTAGTTTTATCGCCCAACTGAAATGAGGGACTGTTTACGTGAGCGTATGAAACCCCCGCGTAATACTTCGGCGTACTGTAAAATAAGCCTACTCCAATATCCAAACCCATTCCGTTTTCATTGGAAGCCGGAACTTTATTATCTGTTTGCTCGTGATACTGTGATTTTATTTTATTTTTCACACTATCGGCAATAAACCCGATGCTGATAAATCCTACGCTTGCGCCGGCGCTTAACACGCCTCCACCCATTTTCTTTTTATAAGCGTATTGTGCATTCGCGGATTGATTAAGAAAAGCTCCTGCTTGGTCTCTTAAAAAAACCACGCCTACGCCATTCGTGCTTTTCCCCAGTCTAAAAGGCATATTTGCCGAGAAATAAGTAGTTTGAGGCGCGCCCGGCATTCCCATCCACTGTATGCGGTGCTGACCTGTAATACTGAACATTCCGTTTTCCGCGATAGCCGCCGGATTATACGCCGAGTGATGAAACATGTATTGAGTAATTTGGGCGTCTATCTGGGAAAAGACCTGCACATGGGATATCAATAGAAAAACAACTACTAAAAGTGTGTTTTTACTGTTTTTCTTATCTTTATAGTAAGTCATGTACGGTCTTTTAAGTAAAATTTAACAAGTGCCTAAGTACATAAACTCAAAACATGTCAAAAAATTGTATGAAATAATTCGGTTTGTTTGAATTTTTATAATATTTTTAAGATTAAAACCGGATTAATACTCCTCTTCGTTAAAGAAAAAATCTTCTTTGCTTGGATAATCGGGCCAAATATCTTCTATAGTTTCATAGATTTCGCCTTCGTCCTCTATTTCCTGAAGATTTTCAATGACTTCCAACGGTGCGCCTGAACGCATAGCGTAATCAATTAACTCATCTTTTGTGGCGGGCCATGGCGCATCTTCTATTTTGGATGCTAATTCTAATGTCCAATACATACTATAAATCAGTCTAATTTAGGTTACTAAAATTCTGCAAAAGTATAAAAATTATTTATTAAACAATGGGTGTCCAGCAAATTTCTTTTTTATCTTTTTCCAACAACAATAATCTGGATAAGGCGAAAAAATAGTCAGACAGTCTATTTACGTAGATTATCAGCAAGTTATCGACCGGAAAATTTTCACTCATTTCTATAATTCTCCTTTCCGCTCTTCGTGCTACCGTGCGGCATACGTGGCTTTGTGCGGCTTCTATGGAACCGCCGGGAAGTATAAATTGGCTGAGCGGTTTTAATCGTTCATCCATTCGGTCTATTTCTTTTTCTACACGGGTAATAAATTCCTCTTTAATCACTGAGGCAGCTTTGTATTCTGTCTTGGTAGTATCGGTGGCTAAACTGGAACCTACACTGAAAAGCAGGTTTTGTATTTGGTACAAAAACGTTTTGTTGTCTGCCGAAATATCCATTGCCGCCAATAATCCCACGTTCGAATTTAGCTCATCCACCGTGCCGTAAGCTTCTAAACGCACATCGTTTTTTGCTACTCGGGTACCGCCGATTAAGCCGGTTTGCCCTTTATCCCCTGTTTTAGTATATATTTTCATTTTTTTAATTACGAATTAATAATTACGAATTACGAATTAACAATTACGAATTAATGTCGTTTAGTGATATGTGAAAAATAAATTGGTTTTGTTTCAGCAATTAGGTGTCAGCTATCAGCTATTGGCTATCAGCTATCAGCTTTTGGCATAATCAGCTTGTATTCAGCATTATAAAAACAGGCTGATGGCTGACTTATGATAGCTATTTATGCCAAGTTATTTTTTGGACGTTACTTAGATTTAAGTAAAGTTTTAAAAAATAAGTTACCCGACTATATCGAATTACAGTTTAATGCTATTCTGGTTTCTTAGTTGAATTACAGAGTAATTTAATATTTGCAGCGCTCATTTAATTAAATGACACTGATTCGTAATTCGTAATTGCTAATTCGTAATTGACAATTCGCAATTCTCTTCATCTCATTTTGTAGTTTTTTTTAGGAAGTCTTTTATTAAAGAACACGATTCCCATTTGGAATAAGTCTATTGTTGAAGTAACACTTGGTTCTTGCTTAATGGCTTGCCACGCTTGTGTCATCTCTTTTGACCAATAAATATCGTCAAAAACAAAAACACTTTTTTCAGTAATATATTGTAAACAGTAGTGAAAATAATCAAGGGTAGGTTTTCGGCGGTGGTTGGCGTCAAAGAAAGCGAAATCTACTGTTCCTAAGTCCAAAAGAGCTTGTGATAGAGTTTCATCAATGTTGCCTGTAATAATTTTTATATTTTGCAAATTTAGTTTTTCAAAATTTCCCTGAGCTACATCGGCTATTTCTGAGGCACCTTCTAAGGTCACACAGCAAATTCCGGAATTAACAGACGCCATATAAGCAGCGCTGATACCGAGGGATGTGCCTAATTCCAGGACCTTTTCAGCTCGAAGAAAATTTACGGAACGAAAAAGCATTTGTGACCACTTTTTAGATTTTAAAGATGTACGCGCAATATTGCTCACCGTAGCCTGATACTTTTGCCCTGCACCAAAATCGGTAATATCTAATATACTCTTATCATTCAGTAGTTTTTTACGCAGCTCTTCAATAGACGAAAAGGAATAAAATGGATTTTTTTCATATATTACCTCCTGAATAAATGAAAATAGAAAAGGAGAATGTATGCCGTGACCACGCGTATTTTTAGCGGTAAATAAATGAATCAAATATCGGTAAATGAAATGAATTTTGTCCATGTATTATAAAACTGCATAGGCAATTTAAGGACAAATATAATAAAAGTTGCGTAATTACAAGAATTGTAAAGTAAAAAACCAAAAAATGTTTCTCTAATCTCCTCAATAAAATGTTCTTGAATACTGACAGATGCGCAAAAATTGAGTTCGTGTTTTACAAATTTGATAAAGTAAATACGTGGGCTTTTGTATGAAATAAATCAGCTATTATTATATACTGACTTCTTGAAGAAAATCGGTATTCTTTTAATATTTTAAAAATCAACAATTTGAACCCTCAAAAAACACACGAGCAGACTCTCCTCGCGCTAAGGCAGGCAGCCTTGAAACCTGAAATAATACCTAAACCACCGTTATTCCCTCTTTTTCACAAAGTTCCGGCGCCATTTCACGCAAACGGAATTTCTGAATTTTACCGCTTCCGGTCATCGGAAATTCAGGGACGAAAAAGATGTATTTAGGCGTTTTATATCGCGCTATCTGGTTGCGGCAGAAGAGTTTCACATCTTCCGCGGTAAGTTCATATTCTTCTTTCGGGATGATGAAGGCGCTTACATCCTCACCATATCTGGGGGATGTGATGGCTACTACCTGCACATCTTTTACACCCGGCATTTGATACAGAAACTCTTCCACTTCTTTGGGCGAAATATTCTCACCGCCGCGGATAATCATATCTTTAATGCGTCCTGTAATGCGGTAATTGCCACCGGCATCTTTCACACCCAAATCCCCGGAATGCAGGAAACCATTTTTATCAATGACCTGCGCCGTGGCTTCGAGGTTTTTGTAGTACCCTTTCATCACGTTGTAACCACGGCAGCACATTTCGCCTTGTACGCCATCCGGACATATTTCACCCGTAACGGGGTCAATAACGGCTACTTCCGTGTGTTCAAAATCGCGTCCCACGGTAGTACACCGTACCTCAAAAGAGTCGTCAATATGCGTTTGCGTCATTCCGGGCGATGTTTCGGTAAGCCCGTACACGCTGGTAATGTCCATAAACATCTTTTCGCTTACCTGCTTCATTAACTCAATGGGGCACAATGCTCCCGCCATAATTCCTGTACGCATTGAACTCATATCAAACAGGGGAAACATGGGGTGATTCAGTTCGGCAATAAACATGGTGGGTACTCCGTAAAGCGCCGTGCAACGCTCTTTGTGGATAGAGGCAAGAACTACCAACGGGTCAAAACGCTCGGTCATAACCTGGGTACAACCGTGCGTAAGGCAGTTCATCACTGCCAATACAATCCCGAAACAGTGAAATAACGGTACACAAATGCAGAGTTTATCGTCTTGGGTAAAACGCATGTGTTCACCCGTAAAATAGCCGTTGTTAGTAATGTTGTGGTGTGATAGCATGACCCCTTTCGGGAAACCCGTAGTTCCGGACGTGTATTGCATATTTACCACATCGTGACAGTTTATTTTTGATTTTAAATGGTTTAATTCTTCGTCATGCAGACTACTACCCAAAAGCAGAATTTCAGCCGTATTGTACATTCCTCTATATTTTTCCTGACCGATATATACCACATTTTTTAGCTGTGGAAACCGCTTGCTGGAGAGTTTCCCGCGGGGTGTGGTTTTTAGTTCCGGTAAAAGATTGTATGTCATCTGCACGTAATCGCTGCTGATGCTTCCATCCGTGATGCAGAGTGTGTGCATATCAGAATTTTCTATCACAAAAGCCAGTTCGTGTTCTTTATAGCCGGTATTTACGGTAACCGCCACAGCGCCTATTTTAGCGGTGGCGTAGAGGAAAGTAAGCCAATCAGGCACGTTTTGAGCCCATATTCCCACGTGTGTACCTTGTGTTACGCCGATGGAAATAAGCCCTTTCGCCATATTATCTACCCGATCGTTAAACGTTTTCCACGTAAAACGCAGGTTACGGTCGGAATATACAATGTATTCTTTATCCGGCGTTTCGGCTGCCCAATATTCCAGCCATTCGCCGAGGGTTTTATCAAAAAGTTGCATGTTTTTGAAGTTAGAAGTCAGAAGATAGAAGTTGGAAGTTCGCAGTGTGCAGTGTGCAGTCAATAGTTTACAGTTTACAGCTAAGTGTCAAACAATAAACCAATTAACTATCCCACCAATTAACTAATCCACCAAAAGTCCCCAAAAACTATTTTCCGCTTTCTTTCCCAAATATTCCATTTTCCTTTTTCTTCCCCTTTTAGGGGGAAGTCCCAAAGGGGATAGGGGTTGGGGAAAGTCCCGAAAGGGGATAGAGGTGGGGATTTAGGGGGTTTCTAAAACGGCATATAAACCACCGCTAAGATTTGCGCGGGTTCATCTTCTTCGGTAAATAAAAGATGTTCCACAATGGAATCGTAATAGATGCTGTCGCCCGGATGAAGGGTGTATTGCTCTTTCCCGTAATTGATTTTTACGATGCCTTTCATCACGTAAATAAATTCTTCGCCTTCGTGCGTGGAAGATACTTTCTCAGCCTCTTCGTTTTTATGGATATGAATAATAAAAGGCTCCATGTGCCGGGTGGCTTTGCGGGCTGCCAGCGAGAAAAAGTCCATGTGTGAATTAGCGCCGGAAAGTTGGCTGGAAAAAGTGGCCGGTTCGATTGAGTTTTTATCTGCCTGACGATGTATTGCAGGTCCAAGATGTTCCGCGTCATCCAAAAACGTGCCCAGGCGGACACCCAATGCGCGGGATATTTTTATCAACGAGGATAAGGATGGTATTTTTTCACTCTCTTCAATCCGGTTTATTTGTTCTATGCTTAACCCGGAACGATCGGACAACTCTTCTTTGGGAACATTTCTCTCTTCGCACAAGGTTTTAATCTTTTCCGAAATAAAATTCATAACTATTATTGTAATGTGTATTCTTTTTTATTGAAGTTGCAAAATTAGAAAAGAAATACGAGAAGACAAAACAATATGTGAAAAAATCAATAAACTTAATTGACAATTGTTTGGAATTTTGGTTTTTTAATTTCAAATTAAAACGTTCTTCAAAAGATTGAATTACTTAAAGATACATTATAAATAATACTAAAAAATGATTAACCGCAATTAATACAGATTCTCTTAATCAGATACCTCTTCCCCCTAAATTCGAATAATCATTAAACTAATTTTATGCTTAAAATTACGTTTTTCATTATTTCTCGGGACTCGAAACTCGAAACTCAATACTAAAAACGTCCTTTTACTTCGCTACTGCCAGGGTAAACACGCTTATTTTTACCTCTATATTCCGAAATGCCCGCATACACCCTTCGAGCGTAGAACCGGTGGTAAGCACGTCGTCCACTAACAGAATATGCTTACCGGAAAATGCAGAAGAATCTTTTACCTGAAAAATACCCTGCGTATTTTCAAACCGCTCATATACCGATTTTTTAGTCTGGGTGGCGCTCTCGTGGATGCGCAGCAGATTATTTATTATCAGTGGCTTACCCAGCACTTCACCCAAACCTTTCGCTATCCATTCGCTTTGATTGTAACCGCGTTTAGCCTGCCTTTTGGGGTGTAGCGGTACGGGAACCACACAATCAATCTGCCTGTATTCATCGTTTTGAAGGAGTTCTGAGGCGGCAACTTTGCCTAAATAATATCCTATTTCTTTATTTCCACGGTATTTGAGCTGGTGAAGCAGATGTTGAAATTTAGATCCTTTTTCAAAGAAAAAATAAGCGGTAGCATTTTCCACTCGGGATTTACCCCAAAAACGCTTTTCTATGTCATTTTCTTTTACTTTATGATAATGGGTTCTCGGAATTTCACTTACACATTTCATGCAAATGTGTTCCTCCCCTTTTACCAGCGATTCATTACAAGCAACACACAAGTTTGGGAAAAACAGGTCTATGAGCAATGAAAATAGATTCATCTACATAAAAATTAGATACCAGATTTTAGGAAGAAAAATAATGATGCCCACAATCACCGAAATTATGGCTGCTAAAAACACCCCGCCCGCGGCGATGTCTTTTATTTTTCCGGCAGCGGGTTGTCGTTCAGGAGAGACCATATCTACCAAGGATTCTATGGCAGTATTCAGTGTTTCGGCGCTAAATACCAGCCCGATACAAATAATGCACGCCACCCATTCTGAGGTGGATATATCCAGCAAAAATCCCATTACAATAACAAATAATGCCACAGTGATGTGTATTTGCATATTTTTTTCCGATTTTATCACTGCCTTAATTCCCTGATAGGCGTAGCTGAAGCTTAAAAATAACCTTTTCATCCGTAGTTTTTTTTGCAAATGTAATGATTTCAGTACAATATTTCTCTATCTCTATTTTTATTTTAAGATTCAATTTATCTTTGCAAAATGAAATATCAGAAAAATAAAAACACCAAATTCCGATTGGCGTGTCTGCTTGTACTTTGCCTCTTTTCATGCGAGGCTAAAACCCAATATGATAAAGGTCTTAACCGAAATTCTTTTTATCCTGTTTTAACGGTAATTGACGGCGATACTTTTTGGATACGGGATGAAAAGGGTAAAATCGTAAAAATCCGCTTGATAGGCATTGACGCCCCCGAGTCCAGAAAATCGGAACATAAAGACGTGCAGCGTTTTGGCAAGGAATCCGGTGATTTTTTGAAAAAAACGCTGAAAGGAAAGCGGGTGCGATTAGAATATGATGTACGTAAATTTGACCGCTACTACCGCACCTTGGCGTATGTGTATTTGGAAGACGACACGTTTCTGAATGATTACCTCGTCCGCAAGGGTTACGCCAAGGCAGTAACTTTTCAGCCTAATGTGAAATTTCAAGAACAACTCATAAAAAGCGAACAATACGCCCGCCAACATCACTTAGGCATGTGGAAAAATAACTAACAATTAGTCTGTTTATTTCAGCGGAAAAGCGTGCTTAAAAAGCCGTTGTTCAGCCAGTTTCTCATATTTGGTTCCTTCCTTTCCGTAATTGCAATACGGATAAATGCTGATGCCGCCCCGCGGGGTAAAAATTCCGGTAACTTCAATGTATTTCGGACTCATCAAGCGGATAAGGTCTTTCATAATAATGTTTACACAGTCTTCATGAAAAGCGCCGTGATTTCTAAAACTGAACAAATATAGTTTCAAGCTTTTACTTTCTACCATTTTCACATGGGGAATATAGTCGATACGGATAGTGGCGTAGTCCGGCTGACCGGTAATGGGACAAAGGCTGGTAAATTCCGGACAATCAAACGTTACCCAATAATCGTTTCCGGTATGTTTGTTTTCAAAGGCTTCTAATGCTTCCGGTGCGTAATCTTGTTTGTATTCTGTTTTGCCGCCAAGCAGCGTTAAATCATCTGTTTGCATAGTTCGTTTTTTTATCAAAATAGCGTATTCTCTTCTGTTTCTTTAACCAACTTCGGCACTTTCATATTTAGCCCGAATTGGCGGTTTACCTGTCGGATAAAGTAAGCGGTAAACATGGGTGATGACTCTTCAAAATTCTGGTGGACAAAGAAATAAAGATTCTCTAACCCTTCGGCGCGCCATTTTTCTATCCGACCTATCCACTCATCTATCCGCCGGTAATCTATCTCATTATCATTACATCCCACGAAACGGATAAAAGCCGTGGGGGTGGTAAGTCGTTGATGTACCATATCTCGCCTTCCGGCTGTATCCACAATCAGGTTGGTAACAGCGTATTTTTCCAGCAAGTGGCAATACTCTTTCCATACCGCCTTTTCAGCGTACCACGCGGCGTTTCGTACTTCCACCGCCAGCGGAATGACACGTGGAAAATATTCGATAAAGGATTTTAGCTTTGGAAATTCTTTGGGCGTGAAATTATCGTGCAATTGCAAAAAGACAGTTCCAAGTTTCTCTTCAAAATGCGCCACCGCGTCACAATAAATATCTGTTAAATCATTCACATTCAGCAAACGGCGGTAATGGCTGATGGATTGGGTTATTTTCGGAAAAAATTTAAATCCTTCGGGTGTTTTTTCTTTCCATTTCTTTACTTGCTCAATAGAGGGCATATTGTAAAACGTGCCGTTCATTTCAATGGAATTAAATTGCCGCGAGTAATACATCAGTTCATCTTTGGTGCCCCGCGGATAAAATCCTTTTAAATCTGTTTTATTCCATTTGGCACATCCCACGTACACGTGAAAATCTTTTTCTGAAACATTTCTCAGGATTTCCGCTGTTTCCGGCGCGTCAGCGGGAAGCGTAAAGTCTATTTCCGAAGGGTTCTCTACTTTTCCGAATTTCATGGGTGAATGATTCTTTTTAATTTGTAACACAAAGATAATTTCTTTGTGTAAAAAATCAAGATTTGATTTAAAATAAAAAATCTACACACAGAAAGTATGGTTTTCTGTATGTAGATTTATATACATTCTCTCTTTGTCTGATAGTCTAATAGTTTAATAATCAGAATTTATACATGAATCCTACGCCAAGAATTTCTTTGAATTGCACGCGGGCTTTTTCACCGTCCAGATTTCCGTCATGATTTGAGTCGTATTTCACATCAAAGTCATAAACCAACTGCGTATTTAAACTTACTGTGATGTATTTATTTACTTTCATACCAATAAGATTTTCCCAGTTAACATCCACGTGCTGTGGTTCTTTCAGATAGTTGGAAAACAAATCCAGCTTAGAAGTAACGGTCATGTTCTTAAAAAAACCTTCGGCAAAATCACTTTTAGTAAAAACCAAGCGTGCGTAACCACCCAATTCTTGTTTGGTACATTTGCCTTTTTCCACGCCAAACGCTCCTTTATCCGACAAGTCCTTATCACTTACAATAGTTAATCGCCCCGTAAGCGGCGAGATAAACGCGTTGAAATACTCGTTGGGAATGTAGTTGAGACCCACGGCAGCCAAGATGTATCCGGGCGCCATAAAGTTAGAAATTTTGTTTTTCGTTCCGTCGGCAGCGTAGCTGTATCCGGTAGTGAATTGCGTGCGGAAGTTCACTAATCCGGCGTAATAGAAGTTCTTAAAGGCTTTGCGCCCGTATTTTGAGTTAAGTTCAATACGGTCATCGGTTTTCATCACGCCTTTATAGTTTTCTTGATGTAATAGTCCGTAGCCTAAATCCACAGTGTTTTCCCACACGTTTACTTTGTCTTTATAAGTAGCAAAGAAGTTAAATAGTCCATTTAGAGCCAAAGAGTTTTGTCCGCCCGGCGCCCAGTTTACAAGCGCTGTTTGGGAGAGGTTCAGTCCGCTGAACCCGCCTGTTTTCCAAGAAGCAACGGTATCCGTATCTAATTTTTTCAGATTTTTTTCGCCGTCAGTAACCACCTGCGCTTTTACCGCCATTGCAAAACAAATAAATGTCAATGTAATAATAAGTTTACTTTTTCTCATAATCGTTTCTTGTTAATTTTATGCAAAATTAATCCTTTTTCCTGTTTTATAAAAATAATAAAGGTACGTTCCTTTATTATTTTACTTCGGGAAACGTGCTTAAAGTTAAAACAGTTATGCTATAAACCGCATTAAAGCGTTTAGTTGATTTCCGTTCCAGATTAGATTTCTGTGCAGTTTGTAGGGTGGATTTTTTGGTTCAAAATTATAGGAATAATTTTAGATGCGTTTTTTCTTTTATTTCAATTGTTGAATCGAATGCTTTAATGATTTTTTCTTACCTTTGCGTCCGAAAATTTGGTGATTGATTTCTTTTTCAGGAAATCAATAAAAGGGAATCCGGTGGCGTTTCTTTAAAAGAAATCATTCCGGAGCTGTACCCGCAGCCGTACATCCTTTTCAAACGCATCTAAAAAACCATTGCCACTGATTTGTTCTCTTTGCGTTGAATGACGTAATGTCCCAAATTCTATCTTCCTTTTTCTTTCCCCTGTGGGGAAAGTACCTGAAAGGGGATAGGGGTCGGGGGATTTAGGGGCATCGGGAAGGCGTTAGATGCGAGGATAAGCCGGAAAACCTGCCTGTTTTCTCTTTGTTGTTGCCGGAACTTCGGGAAAAAAGTTTTACGGAAATGCCGTCTGATTAAGATCTATTTTAACCTCTTCGGTTTTCACTTTTCACTTCCGACTTCCATCTTCTAACCTGCCTCGCCGGCAGGTAGGCTTCTAATTTCTGAATTCAGAATTCTAACTTTATATGAAAGCATTTGTGTCTTGGAGTGGCGGTAAAGATTGTATGTTAGCGCTTTATCGTTTTTTGCAAAGTAAAGAAAATGAGGTTTTTTGGCTACTGAACATGTGTGATGAAAACGAGGAGCATTCCGGCTCGCATGAACTGCCCGCGTACATTATCCGTCGTCAGGCGGAAGCTATGAATGTGCCTGTCCGACAACAGAAAACGCCTAAAAAGCAGTATGAGCAACAGCTGAAAACCGTAATCGCCGAACTGAAAACTCAGGGTGTTACCGCGGGCGTATTTGGTGATATTTACTTAGAAACACACCGTGTATGGATTGAGCGTGTTTGTTCTGAGGCGGGCATTACCCCGGTCTTCCCGCTTTGGGGCGATGATACCCGAGCGCTTTTAGCCGAATTTATTGATGCCGGATTTTCATCATTAACAGTGGCTGTGCGTGAAAATACGCTGCCCGAAAGTTGGCTGGGACGGAAATTAGATTCCGCCTTTCTCAATGAAATATCTGCGCTTAACGGCATGGATGCTTGTGGCGAAATGGGCGAATACCACAGTTTTGTATATGACGGACCGCTTTTTTCACATCCGGTAGAGTTTTCCGCCGGAAACCAATATCGTTCCAATAACCACATTTACCTTGAAATAAAATGAACTTGTCTCGACTTTTAAAGCATAGTAAACAATAGTCATTTTTTTGCCATTTCTCTTATATTTCGACCACAT